>WNFX01004360.1_pt1 | contig 24783 bp, 21 predicted proteins | sample 5400111 | NCBI WGS metagenome assembly WNFX01 (sample SAMN13153363, study PRJNA577476) | soil metagenome | isolation source: 40 cm soil or saprolite under grassland replicate 1 | place: USA:California | collected 2016-06-15
GAGATCGACGTCGTGGGTGGCCAGCATGTTCTGAATGTCGATCGTGTCGAGCCCGGCGCTGCGGGATTCTTCGATGACGTTGATGAAGTGGAGGCGCGCTTCCTGGATGAGGGCACCGAATTGATTGGGTCCCCGTTCGTCGAGGGCGAGCGCCAGCAAGTAGAGGTCGCGCGCCGCATCGAGCCGTTGGGCGAGGTAGGCGGCGGTGCGATCGGGAATGTCACTCATGAACGCGACCTTTCTGGGCTCTGCGCCTGTCTTGAATCACACTCGCAGGGCTCGGGTACGCGCGCAATCCGAACCGCGCGAAAAGTCATAATCCGATCAGATCGACCGGGTGGCCTTGACTCTGCAGCTGCGCAACAATATTGTTGCGTACATGGCTCGACGCGTTCGCTCCAATAAATCGCTGGTCAAACAGCGCTATCACATCGCCAAAGTCGCCTTCCCCGACGATGCGGACCTGGCGCGCAGCCTCGGCGTGCATCGCAGCGCCGTGGTCCGCTGGAAGCGCGGCGAAGCGCCCGCGGCCAGGAACTGGGAGCAGCTGGTGGGGCTCGATACGGTCGTGTCGCTGCTCGAAGGGTTTTTGGAAGAGGGATCGATCGCCAAATGGCTGCGCGGCATCAATGCGCATTTGGGCGATCGGCGACCCATCGATGTGATTCGGCAGGGACGACTCTCGGAAGTCGTCGCCGCAATCGAGGCTGAAAAGGCCGGCGCCTTCGCCTAATGGGAGGGCCCTGGCGGGTCTTTCCATGGGACCCCGCCGCAAAACCGGGAGAGCCGTTCTCACCCAGCTACATCTACCCGGATCAAGGCTCCGGTCGCTTTGACATCGCCGGTAAACTCGTCGTCTATCTCGCCGAGACCGCCGTCCACGCGGTCGCCGAGAAGCTGCAGCGCTTCCGTGGACAAAAGATCGACCGGAGGGACCTGATCGAGTCCGGCAAGGCGCTCGCGCTCGTCGAATGTCAGTTGGGGAAGATCAAGCTCGCCGACCTCTGCGATCCCGCCACGCTTGTAAAGTACGACATCCGGCCCGACGTGTTGGCGAGTCGCGACATCGCGAAGACGCAATCCGTGGCCGCGACACTACATAAGGAAGGGTTCGCGGGGCTCAGGTGGTGGTCGGCGCTGTCGGGAGATTGGCATACCATCGTCGTGTTCGAAGGAACGATCGAATGCGGTGAACCCGAGCCGCTCGCGATCAATCACAAAGCCGTGCAGGAAGCTAGTGCGGCCCTGGGGATCCAGAGCTCCGTGCTGACCCGCGAATGATGTCCACGCGCAGCTCGACCCAGCCGTCTACCTGCCGGTACTCGACGCGCAGGTTGTGCGTCCCCGGCGAGAGCGGCGCGTAATCCACCTCAGATTCGTGCGGGGTCCAGTTATCGATGACGAGTACGCTGTCCACCCAAACTCGTACGGCATCGTCACTGATCGTTCGGAGTGAGTAAGTACCGCCCGGGAGCGTGACGCTGCCGGTGGCACGCAGGGACCACTTGCTCTGCGGCAAGCCGCGGAATCCGCGTGGCGGCCGATACCACTCGTAATCGAGTCGCGGCGTCGGCGGTACGTCCGCGAGGGAATCACCCAGCCGCTGCTTGAAGAAATTCGTCGAATCGGTCCAGGTGAAAAACCCGACAGCCCAATCGATTCGGGGCTGGAACCGGGTATACCCGAACCGCCTCCCGCCCGACACGAGTGTCACCGACCAGTCGCCGCGTGACTCGGGGGTGACCAGGATGGTGTCGCCGACGAAGCCGGTGGTTGGCGCGATTTGCGTGACGCCGCGCGATACCAGCAGCCGCCAACGTTCCGGCCGTGGCCCCAGCACGGCGAGCCGGTAGCGCGGGACGTCGCTCGAGTCGCGGCCGAGGAACCACAGCTTCGGCGCCTGCCAATCGTAGGGCCCCCACTCATCGACGATGATGGCCGACCGGTCGCGACGGCTCAGGTCGGAAACCGGAATGCTGTCGGGAACGGCGTCACGAACCCGCTCGGGCAGCGTATCCTCGGTCACGGCGCCCACCTGGAAATCGGGTATCGGCTCCCACTCGAGGAGCGAGTCCACGGCTTTCGCGCGATTTCCCTGAAAGACCACGCCCTGCGTATTGCGCACCTTCAGGCCGACGCGATTGCCTACGAGCGCGTTGCCGGTGATCCAGTACGAGTGGCTGCGGGTGTCGTGGTGCTTGGGATAGCCCCACTCCGATGGCTCGATCGAATCCGCCCAGAGCCGGATCGCCGTGGAGTCGTGGTCGAACAGGTTGCCGCTGATGGTGTTGTACTGGCCGTGCTCGATCGCGATGCCCGTGCGGTTCAAGCGAAAATCGTTTGACTCGATCCGCGTCCCGAAGCTGTAGCCGCCCCAGACGCCGTACTCGCTGCCCCACGCGCGATTGCCGATGATGTTGTTGCGGCTGAAGGTGACTTCCACGCCATTGGCGGTGGCGTAGCTGACGTCGTTGCCGTAGAAGATGTTGTCGTTTGCGCCGCCGGTCCCCGAGTCCATCGTGCTCTGGCCCGCCCACAAGAAGATCCCATCACCACCGTGCGTCAGCGAGTTGAAGGCGACGAAGTTGCGCGAGCTCTGCTCGAACACGAGGAGGCCGGCTGAGTCCTGGCCGCGCGAGTAGCGACCATGGCTGTAACCGCGGACGTTGTAGTCGAGCCGATTGTGGACGATCGTGTCTTCGGAGGAGCGATAGAGCCCGATGCCCAACCCGGAGTTGAACGAGAAGTTGTTGTCGCGAACCACCACACCGGTCGAGCGCACCAGCATCAATCCATTCATGCCGTCCACTGCGGTGTTATTGCGCAGGTCCGCGCCTTTCACGTCTTGCAGATAGATCGCGGCCCCAAACCGCAGCCATTCGTTGTTTTCGTTGTGGTGAAAGGAGAGCCAGTCGACAAGGCTCTCGTGCTCGAGCAGGCTGAAGAGTCGCGGCTTCCAGGTGTGGCTCAAGTCGCTGGCGCGAACGGTGAGCCGCTCCGTTCCGCGGGCGAGGATGCCGAACCGGTACCCTTGGATCCGCGCGTTGAGGATCTGGATGTTGTGGCCGCCATCGATCACGATCGCGGTATCGCGCCGCTGATCGGGATCGACCTCCGGGTCGCTGCCCTGCAATGTCGCGCCGGCGAAGTCGACGGTGATGCTGTCGCCCCGAATGGTGATCGGCGGGCCGGAGAGGCGATAGGTCCTGGATTTCACGCGGACCGAGTGCGTGATCACAAGTCCGGGTGTCAACTCGATTGGGGCTTGCGCAAGCGCAAGCACTAATAGCAGCATGGTGCCAACTTATGCTCGGCGCCCAGCTTCCGCTCGTCACTGCCCTGCCCTTCGTCGCGCTGCTCCTGGCGATCGCGCTGCTGCCACTCGTCGCGCCGCACTGGTGGCATCAGAACCGCAACAAGGCGCTCGTCGCGGCCGCACTCTCGCTCCCGATTGTCGTCTACTTCTGGTTCGACTTGGGCGAGCCGGGACGTCAGGCGCTGCACGAGAAATTCCACGAGTATCTGAGCTTCATCGTGGTCATCGGCGCGCTTTTCGTGATCACGGGCGGGATTCACATTCAGGGCTCGCTGGCCGGGACGCCACTCGTCAATACCGGCGTGCTCGGCATCGGCGCCGTGCTCGCCAACGTGCTCGGCACGACCGGTGCGTCGGTGTTGCTGATCCGGCCCCTGCTGCGGGCCAACCAGCGGCGCAAACGCGTCGCCCACATCGTCATCTTCGTCATCTTTATTGTCGCGAACTGCGGCGGCCTCCTCACCCCCATCGGCGACCCGCCACTGCTCCTCGGCTTCCTGAAAGGCGTGCCCTTCACCTGGACCCTCCGACTGTGGCCGCAATGGCTCGCGATCAACGGCATCCTGCTCGTCCTGTTCAACTTCTGGGACCAATGGGCGCTCGATAAAGACGAGAAAGAGCTGCCCGGCTCGCAGCACGAGGAGGTGTTGATCCACGAGCCGCTCCGCATCCAGGGCGCTGTCGAAATGGTGGTCCTGCTCGGCGTCATTGTGACAATCGTGGCGGCGGGGCGCGCGGCGGCCGCGGGACAGCCGTGGGGGCAGAATGTGCGCGAGATGGTAATCGTGGTACTCGCCCTGTTCGGCTATTTCGCAGGATCACAGGATCGGCGGACCAAGAACGTCTTCACGTTCGGGCCGCTCATCGAGGTCGGCGTGCTGTTCGCCGCCATCTTCGCGACGATGGCTCCCGTGCTGGAAATGCTCAATGCCTGGGCGCAGCGACCCGATTTCGCGCTGAGAACACCGGCGCATTTCTTCTGGACATCGGGCGCGCTCTCCAGTGTGCTCGACAACGCGCCGACCTATCTCGCGTTCGCCGCGAGTGCCGCCGGGCTCCAGGGGGTCGCCCCGCACGGGTCCTACATCGGAGCGATCGCGCTCGATCCCGCCGCGGCCAAGCTGCTCGCCGCGATTTCGACCGGCTCGGTCTTCATGGGTGCGAATACCTATATCGGGAATGCGCCCAACTTCATGGTAAAAGCGATAGCCGAAGAGAACGGAGTGAAAATGCCGTCCTTCTTCGGCTATTTGGCCTACAGCGTTGGAATCCTGCTGCCGCTCTTTGTGCTAGTGTCCCTCGCGTTCTTCCGGGACTAAGCTTTGATCTTTGCCGCGCGAATACGCGCGGAGATGTTGTACCCATCGTCGAAGTTCAGCTGCGGGTCATTCAATACCTGATTCTTCAAAGCACGTGCGTCCGCGAGGTTGCCCGCCGCCACATAGCACTCGGCGGTCAGGGTGCGCACCCACGAATCATCGAGTGGCGCCCCGGCAAGCTGGGTCATGGCCTCCGTCGGCTTGTTCTCCCGCAATGCGATGATCGCGCGCAGGACGCTGGTATGCGTCGCATACTGGTTATCGGGCTGCGCCAAGGTCGTCAGCTTCTGCGTCGCCTGACGCGCGACACTGATGTCTCCTCCGACGGCATGCGCCGCCGCCGTCATCTCGATTTGCATCGGATCATCGGCGCCTCCGGCCCCCCCAGCCAGCGTCGCAGCGGCAAGATGCGAAGCGATCGCCGTGCCCCGCCCTGACTGTGCGTCAAAGAACGCCATATCCCGATGGATCTGCGCGATCAGGTTGGGGCGGCTCAACGCCTGCGCGTCCCGCAGCGCGTTAGCGAACTGATCCATTCCTTCCTTGACCATCCCATCCATCAAGAAGCTGCGCGCCAAGTCACGCGTATACGCGACGGTGGTGGCTTTCGAGGGCGAATGGGTGATCGCGAGCTGAATCTGACGCCGTGCATCCGCACCGCGTCCCGAGAGTTGCGCGACCTCCGCGAGCCCCATGTAGCCTTCGCTGAAGCTCGCATCGAGTTGCACCGCGCGAGCGTAATGCGCCTGTGCATCGGTCAGGCGCCCACTCCACTGCAGCAGCTCGGCATAGGAGTCGTGTGCGTTGGGCTGATCAGGCGCGAGCTCCATATAACGGCGCACGGCGGTAAACCCGCCATCATGATCCCCCGCCTGCCACAGCTGATAGGCGAGAATGTTGTAGGCGGCCGCGTCCTCGGGAAACCGCTCCGCGACGGCGCGCATCGCCGCGACCGCTCCTGGAGCCGGCGTCGTGAGCGCGGCGTAAAACGCCGTGGTGGGATCGCCCGGCAGCAACGTCACCGCCGTCTCCCACAGTGCATGCGCGCGCGGGCGGTTGGGGAACTCCCGGATCGCGAGGGCGACGACTCGCTCCGCCGTCGTAGCGGACGTCATCGTCGCGATCGCGCTGTCAATTGCGGAAGTGCGCTGGGCCTCCGTCAGACCCGGCACGACCGCCGCCTGGAAAACGCGCGCCAACCCGAGGTTCCGGTCGACGGCAAGCGCGCGATCGAAGTGCATCGCGGCGCGGCTAAAGAAGATGTTGCGTGCGTCGGAGACACCCTCAAAGAAATGCCGCGACGCCTCCTCGGACGTCGTCGTCACCCGCAGTCGTTCGGCGGCCGGCGACGCGACGGTGACCTGCTGCGCCGCGACAGGCAGCGCCAGGCCCAGTAAAGCGATAGCTGCTAGAGCTTTCATCCTTCTCATGCTTCCCTCTCTTGTGACGGAAAAAAAAGAGCCCCGGGCGAACGCCCGAGGCCTCGAGATGGTCAGGCCGGACAGGAACAGTATACCGACGCGGCGGTCGGTTGGTAAGTGACGAGCGCTAGCGCGTTGCGCGCGACTCGATCTGCCCGGCCATCGGATCGCCCCGCAGAACGTTACGGGCGGCCATGTTGCGCACCTGCTCGCGCGTCCACCAACACCACGTGTTCGCGTCGACCGCGACCACAACGAAGTGCTGGCTACTCTGCGAGGTGGTGCGGATATCGGTTTCCGACAGCGCACACAAATCTCGCGGCGTCATGTTCGGATCGCCGAGCGGACGCGCATAACCGGGGGGGGGCGCGTCCTGCATCGCGCTGCCGGCGCGCGTCTCGAGCGGATGATTGTGCCAGATCGCGACCGCTTCCTTGGGGCATGGACCGAACGTCGCATGATCGGAGGCCGAGAGTTCCGGATCGGGCATTGTGAAGCCAACCGCCACAGCCGTATCGCCGTTCGTCGTCCCCGTCAGACAGAGGACGATCTCGTTATGCAGTCCCGCCGCGAGCGTTTGAAGACGCGTGAGCAGTCCCGGCTCGACGACCAGCCGAACCGGTGGAGTCGGCCCCGGCAGCGCGAGCGCGAGTACGGTTACGAAGGCGATCACGGCATCCAAGCTGTCGCAAACGGCATGCCAGACCGTGACGGACGTCACGTTTGACCCTAAAATGAGGAGCGAATGAGCTTCGCTCCGCTGACCCAGCAACGCCTCGCGATCGAAGCGGGCCTTGGCCCCGTCCTCGTCGTCGCCGGGCCCGGCGCCGGCAAGACCTACTGCCTTATCGCCCGCATCGAGCACCTGATCGCGTCGGGCATTGATCCTCGCCGCATTTGCGCCGTCACGTTCACCAACCGCGCCGCCGAGGAGATCGCGCACCGTCTCGGTGAGCGCGCGGAGCAGATCACACGCGGCACGATTCACGCATTCTGCCTGGCGATGCTGCGCGAATTCGTGGACGAGGCGGGATTGCGTCGCGGATTCGGTGTCGCCGACGAGCCGTATCAGAAAGTGATCCTCGGCCGGCTCAACGTGCCGCTCGACCGCCGAGGTCAACTCCTGACGCTCTTCAGCCGCTACCGTTTTCAGAGCCGCGCCCTGACGGACGGCGACGCGCGGCTGTTTCGCGAATACGTCTCCTGGCTCGGGCATCGCAACATGGTCGACTTCGACGAGCTGATCACCAAGGCCGAGCCGCTTGCCGATCGTGTCGCGGATCGCTGGGACTACGTGCTGGTCGACGAGTTCCAGGACGTGAATGCGGTACAGTACGACCTGCTGAAGAAGTTGGTCGAGCCGCATGGCAACTTTTTCGCAGTAGGCGATGACGAGCAGTCGATCTTTGCGTGGACGGGCGCGGACCCATACGTCCTGGAGCGGTTCCACCGCGATTACGACGTCGAGCCGATCATCCTCGACAAGAATCGCCGTTGCTCGCGGCAGATCTTCGAGACCGCGCGCCGCGTGCTGGCGCAGAATCCGCAGCTCTTTCAGAAACAGCTGACGGCGGATCAGGAATCGCCGCACGAAGTCGTGGCGCACGGCTTCCGCGACGAGCACCATGAAGCGACATGGCTGCTCGACGATCTGCGCGCCGACCGCACCAGCGCGGCGTTGTCGTGGGGCGATTACGCGATCCTCTACCGCAAGCACCGCGTCGGCGAGCACATCGAGGGCCGGCTGCTGCGCGCCGGCATTCCCTGCCGCCTCGCGCGCGGCCGCTCACTCATCGAGGACGAAGTCATCGGCTACGTGATCTCGGCGCTTCGCGTCGTCCGAAACCCGGACGACCCCGCCGCGATGCACACCTTCGCGAAAAGCGTGCTGTCGGAGCATTTCCTCCAGGAGGTCGAGGCCGCGCTCAGCGAGAACAACGACTTCTTGATCGCGGCGCGCGCGCTCGCGGAGCGGCGCCCGGCGAAGGATCCGGACACGCGCAAGCTGTGGCGGCTCATTTATCAGCTCGAGAACCTCCGGACGCTGCCGCGCTCGCACGGTACGTTGCCCGCGGTAATCGAGGAGATTCTCTCGCAGACGGTCGGCCCGTATCGCAACAAGCTCGAGGAGCGGCACGACGAGCTCACAGACCCGGCGGCGATGCCGGAGGCTGTGGCGCTCGCTGAGAAGATGCGCAACGCGACCGAGATTTCGTTCGCTCCGAAGGGTGGCGTCGAGATCGCGTTACGGGGGATGCTCGCGGCCGCAGGCTTTCGAAGACTGCCTTCAACCCCCACAGGTATAGTCATCGCCGCCGATGCCCTCACCGTCTTCAAGGCCCTCCAGCTCTTGGATGCGGAGAAGATCGACACGGCGTTGGATCGTTATGTCACGTTCGACTTTGAGACCACCGACACCGACGTGGAGACCTGCGGCGTCGTCGAGATCGGCGCCGTGCGAGTCGTGAACGGTGAGATCGTGGATCGCTTCCACGCGATGGTGAATCCGTTCCGCCCAATTTCACCGAAAGCAACGGCGGACGTGCACGGCTACAGCGACGCCGACGTACGTGATGCGCCATCCTTTGCCGAGATCTGGCCAGCGTTCCGAGAGTTCGTCGGCGACGATTTGATGATCGCGCACAACGGCATGAACTTCGATGTCCCAGTACTGCGGCGTCTAGCGGCTGGCCGTGATGGCCTCGATACACTGGCCTTCTACGACACACTGCCGCTCGTCCGATCGCTCTCGCAGGACAGTGCGAAGCAGGAAGACATCGCGCATCGCTTCGGAATCGACTGTGGCCGCGCCCATCACGCGCTCGACGACGCGATCACGCTGGCGCACGTGTATCGCGAGCTCCAGAAGCTTCGAGCTGCGCGAGCACGGAAGGCTGTGCTAAGCAACGTGCTCGATTATCTCGGGTTGGCGCTCGCATTGGAGCACGGAGCAGGGAGCACGGAGCAGCAACTCCTCTTCAACATCGCGCGCTATCGCACGCTGGGGCGCTACAGCGATGCGCTGGAGTTTTACGCAGCGTCACGAACCGACAATGCGCCGACGCTCGATGACGTCATCCAGCGACTCGGCGGCAAGGCACTGATGGCGAAGCTGCACGCGCAGCGTGACCCATCGCAGCGCTACGCGACTGCGGTCGCGCGGCTCAATGCCCTGATCGGTGAGGGCACACTGGAGGAGTGCATCGACCTGCTGCTCGAGCGCGTAGCCCTGTCGACGTCCGAAGGGGTCGAGCTCGCGCCCGATCGCGTGAACCTACTTACGCTCCACTCGACCAAAGGCCTCGAGTTCTCGCGCGTCTACATCCTCGGCGTCGAGGACTACGAAATCCCGGGCTACCAGGCGGCGACCAACAACATCACCGACGAGATCGAAGAGGCGCGGCGGCTACTCTACGTTGGCATGACGCGGGCACGCGACCGGCTGGTGCTCACCCGTGTCGAGCGCCGCTTCGGGCGGGACACGGGTGGCTCGAGCTTCCTCGAAGAAATGGGCCTACTGCCGAGGCCGCTCCACGTGCGGGATCCGAATCTCCGCCCGGCTCTCCTTGGATAAGGCTGTATCTGCGCCGATCTCCGGCGCATACACTCGCCGCAACGCCGCCAGATACTGACCCTGCAGTCCCGCCAAGGTCCTGTGCTCTTCGGCGACGGCTGCCCGGAGCTCGGGACGGGTCAAGAAATCGAATAGCACCGCGGCTTCGAGCTGCGCATCGAGCAAGAACGCCTTGTGCCCGATGTCGGCGAACGTGTCGTCGCGCATACCGTAGGTGTGGTTCGCGAAGCTCGAGCTCCGCGTCGTAATGCCCACGCCGGGGATGTCGCGACTCACCCATCCAGTCTCCTCGTAGCCAGCCGGCCGGCCCTTCTCTTCCTGCAATCCCGGAGCGCCGAACTTCTTGGCGTATGCGAAGAACAGCTCCTCGAGCGCCGAGACCGTGATGCCGTCGCGGTACTCGCCGTAGCGCGTGATCGCGACCTCGGTCTCGGTCATCTGCGCGGCCCCCTTCGCGGCGTCGTCCATCATGCGCGCGACGTGCTCGAGATAGACCTCGTCCGGAAAGCGAATGAAGTAGTCGACGACGGTGTGATCGGGCACGACGTTAGGCGCGATCCCGCCCTCCGGAATCACGCCCTGCACGCGGTGGTCCGGGCGCCAGGTCGAGCGCAGATGATCGACGGCGGAATAGAACTGCACCGCCGCTTCGAGCGCGTTGCGGCCGTTCCAGGCGGTGAGTTGATGCGCGGGGCGGCCGGTGAACGTGTACTTCACCGCGTCGATGTTGAGGCAGCAGACGCCGAAGCCTGGCCGGTCACGCCGCGTCTCCACCGACGAATGGCTGCGCACCAGGATGTCGGCGCCCTTGAACACGCCCGCCTTCCACAGGATCGCTTTGGCAGGTGGATCCACCTCCTCGGCGGGCGTGCCGTAGACGATGATGCGCCCCGGCACTCGGACTTGCGTCATGTACTCGAGCAGCGCGCGGGCCGCGGCGAAGGCGACAGGACTCTGCGCGTTGTGCTGATCGCCATGGAAGTCACCCTGCGTCCCGCGCAGCGCGTCGTACTCGGCGATGAGGCCCAGCGTTGGACCGTTGGCACCGCCCGGGGAGGTCCAGCGCGCGACGAACGCGGTCGGCATCCCGGCGACGGTGTCGATCTGGAAGCCGTAGCTCCGCAAGAGTGTCGTGAGCGTGTCGACCGCCTGGAACTCGTGCCAGCCGACTTCCGGGTGATGGCCGATCCAGTCGGAGACCCCTTGCAGCTCGCTATTCCAGACTGTCGCCACGCGCGCGAGCACCCGATCGCGTGCCGCGTCGTTGCGCGCGGCGAGGCGCTGCGCGTTCTCGGTTGGCTTAAGCCGCGCTTCGAGCGAATCGATCTGGCGTAAAATGCCTGCGGCGGCTTCGCGCTCGGTATCTGTCGCTTGCGCATTGGCCAGCGCGGTGCCCAGGAAGCAAACGACGATGAGAACGACGGCAACGCGGTGCATACGAGTTCCTCGCGGCGCTTCTATTAGGGTTTGTTGAGTTCGGCGACAAAGACATCGCTCTGCCGATCTTCGACGGGAAAGTAGAAGTGATGGGCATCGACGGTGAAGTCGTTGCGGCTAGATTGCCAGAGCGGATCGTCGAAATGCACGAGCAGTCGCGGTCTACCGCCGTTCGCTGGAACGCTCCAGAAGGACGTACGACCGCGCGCGTCGTGGGCCTTGTAATACAAGGTTCGTCCATCCGTTGCCCAACGGACGTTTCCCGCGAGTGGCGCACCAGGACTCGGGGTGAACACCTGCCGAGGGGAACCGCCCGTCGCGGGGATGACCATGACCGTCCCCTCCCACGGGTCGGCGGTCGTACGCACGTATGCGAACCAGCGCCCGTCGGGTGACCATTCCGTTTGAGTGGCCGGTGTAGCGACTCGCCGCGGCTCGGACCATCTGCCTTCGCGATCGCGCTCCACAACGAATGCGGTGCGTGGTTGATTCAGGTCCACGAAAGCCAGCCGGGTTCCGTCAGGCGACCAGGTCGGATAGCCCTCTTGCGCGGGCGTGTTCGTCACCCGCTGAATCGGTGCTCCATTGAGGGGCTTCACTTCGATGTCCCGTGAACCGGTTCGCCAGGAGTGGTACGCGACTGCCGATCCATCGGGCGACAGGTCGGGCGCGAACTCGTCCGCGGGGTCGTTAGTGAGCTGTTCGGGAGTCGCCGCCCCCCCAGCCCCCCCCGCCCCCCCGGCATCAGTGAGTGCGATCCGATAGACGTCGGGATTGCCGTGCAAGTCTGAGTCATAGACTAGCCAGCGGCCGTCGTGACTCACGCGCACCGATTCGATGACCTGGTTTCCGCGCGTCACCGGCGTGGCGGTCATCCCGCTAGCGGCGATGCCTCCGGACGGGAGGGCGCCAGCCGACGGAATCGGCAGCGACCAGACATTCGCACGCGCCGTGTACACCGCATACGCCAGGCGCCGTCCGTCCCCCGAAAGCGAGATCGACGTGGCGCCAAGCCCTGTGGATAAGCGCCGCGGTTGGCCGCGCGGGCGGCCCGCGGACGACAACCTGACGGCATAGACGTCCCGCGGGCCGTCGCGATTGGAAAGGAAGAAGAGCGAGCCGTTGGGCGAAAACACCGGGCTTTGATTGGCCCACCGCGCCGCGGCAATCTCGATGGGTTGCCCGCCGCGCGCCGGAAACAGCAGGATCGCGCTCGGCGCCAGGTTACCGAAGATGACGCCCGGCATCACTGCCGATGGATTCTGCGACGCGCACGCGACCCACTTGCCGTCCGGAGACCAACTGCAGGAATGAAGATCGACCCCCGCCCCAATCGCCCGCGGCGTTCCCCCTTCGCTGGGGATAGCGAAGAGCGAATCACGGCGCGTGAAGGCAATCTCGCGTCCATCCGGGGACCAGGTCGCCGAATTCACGGTGCCGGCCGCGGTCGGTGCGAGGATGGGCCGGGACGATCCTCCCAGCGCGGGAGCGACGGAAGCGCCGCCCCGTGTCAAAAACAGGAGCCGCGCTCCGTCGGGTGACCAACGCGGCTGGTTTTCCACGGACGTGGAATCGTCGGACAGGGGAATCGTGCGTCCACCTCCCACCGGCCGGAGGAAGATGCGCATCTGCGCCGCCGTGCCGGCCGCGTACGCGACCAGCCGACCGTCGGGGGATAGCGACGGCTGAATCTCGAGGCCGGGATCGGCCGTGAGTTGTTCCGAACGCCCGATGACGACCGGTGGCGCGGCGGGGCGCAACATCATGAAAGCGCCGACGGCTATCACCACCGCGGCGGCCACAGCGGCCCCCATGACGATGGCATGCCGGCCGAGCGGAGCGGCAATGGAAACCGGCGACTGTAACGCCGCTGCAAACTCAGCCGCGGAATGGAATCGGTCCGCCGGTGTCTTCTCCAGCGCCCTGGCAACGGCCGCCTCGACGTGGGGAGGCACGCTGGCGCGGATCGCCCGCAAGCGCGTGGGTCGGTCCGTCAGCAGCTTTGCGATGACCGCTTGCGACGTCGAGCCCGCGTACGGCGGCACGCCGGCCAGCATTTCGTACAGCACGGCGGCCAGGGAGTAGACATCGGAGCGGGCATCGAGATGCCGCTCGCCTGTCGCCTGTTCCGGGCTCATGTACTGCGGCGTGCCGAGACTCACGCCAGTGGCCGTGAGACGCGTCTCGGCCGCTTCCGTGAGCGCCAGCGCGATCCCGAAGTCCGCCACCATCGCTTCGCCTTCGTGCAGCAGGATGTTCTCGGGCTTGATGTCGCGGTGCACGATATTGTGATGATGCGCGTGGTCGAGCGCACTCGCGACCTGCCGGGCGATCGCCAGCGCCTCGTCGACGCCGAGCTGTTTGTCACGCTCCAAGCGGTGGCGCAGCGATTCTCCCCGCACGTACGGTTGCACGTACCACAGAAAACCGTCGGACTCCCCCGAATCGATCAGGGTGAGAATGTGGGGGTGATCGAGCCGCGCGGTGATCTTGACTTCATTGACGAATCGTTCGGCACCGAGCTGCGCGGCGATCTCGGGCCGCAGCACCTTGAGCGCGACCTCGCGGTCGTGCTTCCGCTCGCGCGCGAGATAGACGGTCGCCATCCCACCCGCGCCGATCTGTCGCTCAATGTCGTAACGGGTGGCGAGGGCCGCCGTGAGGCGCTCCACGCTGTCCAGCATCGCTACTGCACCATCCCGAAGCGTTTGTTTTGGGCGGTCATCTTCATGAAGTAGCGCAGCCGCTGCTCAAAGACTTCGCGCCGCTCGCGGCCGGCGTCAATCCAGCCGAGACGGATGCGTTTGTACGAAGCCGGAAACCGGTGAAAGTGATGCGTTTGTACGAAGCCGGAAACCGGTGAAAGTTCCGCCAAACTGTCGCGTCCGCCTTCAATCGGTCCACGATATCGGCCGGGAGCTTCGCGGGTCCTTTGCCCGTGTGCTCGATAGCGGCCAGTCCGGCCTTGGTCATGCGCCCGGCCTTGATCAGCCGCCGCACGCGCTCGCGATTCATGTCGGACAGCTTGCTCGTCTTCCTCCGGGGCGAGAAGCGCTGCGCGTACTTTTGGCCGTCGATCGGCTTGCCGATGCCGTCGATCCAACCGTAGCACAGCGCTTCCTCGACGGCATGGTTGTAGGGGATGCGAGGCTTGCCGCTGTCCTTCTTATAGTAGATCAGCCAGATGTCGGTGGCGGTCTTGTGGTTGGCGCGCAGCCAGCGGCGCCACTCGACGCGGGTTGTCACATAGAGCGTCGTCCCGATCATCACTGCGTAGCCTTGATCTTCATCGGCACGATCACCGTTCCCCATTGCAACCGCAGCACGGCCGAATCCGCGTCTACCATTGGGAAGTAGTACGTGAGCGTTTCCATGGGTGGACCGGTCTCAGCCGTCACCGTGATCCGCAGCGCATCCTGCGACTCGCCAGGATAACTCGTGTGCCAGCCGCCCACGCCGCGATTGAAGATCACGGTCCAGGGCTTCGGTGGCGCCTCGGGGATCGTCCAGAGCGAGTAGCGCCCAGCGGCTAGCGGGTGGCCGTCGATCGTCACGTCCTTGCTGAATGAGATCGTCGTGGCCGAGTCGGCCCCGGGATGCCAGCGCCGGCCCCACGGCACGAGGTTGCCGAACAGCTCGCGGCCACGGGCGACGGGCCGGTTGTAGGAGATGCTGACTTCGGTTCCCTGGATGTGCTGAGTCACTGTCCCGTGTTGGCTGCGGGGAAATTGGGAGGCAAGCAAGGATGGCACGAGAACGATTAGGACGAGGAGAATGAGTCCGTTTTTATCCGTGCCCTGAAGGGCCGGCTCGGCAAAGGCGAGCGCCCTTAAGGGCGTGCGCAGTGGCCGAGCCGCGGCTTCAGCCGACGGGTTCACGAGCTCAACCAGCATGCAGTTTCCTCACCGTATCGATGGTATCGGCGTCTTCAGGCTTCTTGTCGTCCCGATATCGTACCACGCGCGCGAAGCGCAGGGCCAGACCACCCGGGTAATGCGGGCTGTCCTGGAGGCCGTTGAATGCGATCTCGACGACCAGCTCGGGCCGCACGTACACGACGATCCCTTCGCGGTGGGTCTCGATCTCCTGCAGCTGCTTCGTCTGCCAGTCGAGCAGCTCGTCCGTCAATCCCTTGAACGTCTTGCCGAGCATGACGAAGCCGCCGTTCGCGGGATCGCGGGCGCCGAGGTGTAGGTTCGAGAGTTTGCCGTGCCGGCGGCCGTGGCCCCACTCGGCGGCCAGCACAACCAAGTCGAGCGTGTTGGCTTTCTTGATCTTGAACCAGGAACCGCCACGACGCCCTGCCTCGTACTTCGATTCGAGACCTTTGGCCATCAGTCCTTCCTGGCCGGCCGCAATCGCCGCATCGAAGAAGCTCCTCGCCTCTCGCAAGTCACCTGTGATGATTCGCGGCGGGCGGTGTGCCTCAGGGAGCAGTTTGGTACGCACGGAGTACGGCTGATCCAGCAACGACCTCCCGTCGACGTAGAGGATATCAAAAAAGAAGGGGACAGCGCCGCCGAGCCCCTTCATGGTTTCCTGAAACCGGACGGGTCGCTTGTCGGCCGTGAGCACTACGGCTTCGCCGTCCAGTATGACCTCCTTCATATCCATGTTTTGGGATAGGTCGACGACGGTGGCGAGCTCGGCTGTGATGTCGTTCAGGGTTCGCGAGTAAACGCGCACCTCATGGCCGTTTTTGTGTACCTGAATCCGAATGCCGTCGAGCTTGTACTCGAAAGACGCCGGTCCCAGCTCGGCGAGTGCCTCCTCTACATTGTTCGCAGTCTTTGCCAGCATAGGCTTGAGTGGACGGAACAGTTCGATCTTGAAGCTGGAGACATCGCCTTTGGCAACCGCACCGATGTCTCCCGCCAACATCACGGCTCGGCGCACGGCGGCGGCGGGGAGGTCGCGGGCCTTGGCGAGCGCCTCGACCATGATCCCCTCGAGCGCGCCCTGGCGTAGCTCTCCCGTCAGCAAACGAAACAAGAAGTCTTGCTCTGCGGCCGTGGCCTTGGAGAAGAGACCCTCGAGCAGTCGTTGCTTCTCGCCGGCAGACCCCTTCCCTGAGGTCGTCGCGATCTTCTCGAGCGTCTCGTCCACATCTCGAACGTGCAGACGTGGCGACGTCCCGACGTGCGACTTGGCTTTCTGCAGCGTCGCCCACCCGACGCCGACTTTCGCCTGCCGGATCGCCCCCGAGAGATAGGCGATCACGAGCTCGATCTCGTCGGCGGCGGCCTGCTTTAGAAGATCGGCAAGAAGCTCGATCTTCTTGAGACGGCCCGACGTCGATGCAACTTCCTGGGAGGTACGAACCAACAGTGAGAGGAGCAACCCTTACCGTCCCTTACCGTCCTTTACCGTCCCCTACCGTCGTAATCAACAGCCACAGTAGAAGATCACAAACGTGGGCCATTCGATGTAATCGGCGATATCGGCCGGTACCGCGAACAAGCCCGCCAGCACGTGGGCATCAGTCTGATTCGTGATCACGTGTCCATCTTTGTCCGCGGCCACAAAGCCCGATGCCGTGCGACTGACCCCGGCGACCGGTTGGCCATTGATCGTGACGTCCGCTCCGCCGATCAGCTCGCCCGCGGACGGGTGCAGCGGACCGGACGTCGTCCTGACGGAGTCGCCGTACCAGCTGAACGCCCACCCAGTGGTCGCCGCGGTTGCAGCCGGTCCCGGCAGCGTCGCGTTTTGGACAAATCCAACATAGCCGATCGACGCACCGGAAAAGGCGCCGTCGCCGCCCAGTGGGATCCTGTAGGGAATGATCAGGCCAATGAATTGGCCTCCCGGCGCAGTGGGGTTCATCTCGGCATGGATGGTCGCGCATTGGCCGCAGGCCGTATCCGCGGGCAGGCGCCACACATCCCAAGCCCCCACCACGGCCGAAAACGGTTGCCGCATATCGAACAGCGTGAAGCGCATGTACGCACTGTCGGGCCGGCCGCCGGTGAATTCGTTCAGCCATTCGACATAGGCGTAGCCGACTTCGACTTTGGAAGGCGCGGGGAGGCCCGAGTTATCGAGCTCGTAGAGCGTCACCCGCAGCACGTTGGACGGAGTGGCGGGCCGGGTGGTCAGGAAAACGGCGCGCTGCAGCGCATTCCATTCGACCGTCTTGCCCAGGACCGACGAGTCCAAGTGACGGAAATCGAGCCCCGCGGCGTGCATGGGCAGCGCCAGTGCGCTCATGCTCCGGAGCTGGGGCGTGCTGACGCCGGCGTCGATGGTGTCCAGCGCCGCAGCGAGCTCGTCGATGTGCGTCAGCGGGAGACTCCGCGCAGAGCTCGTAGAGTCGCTACAGTCCAGGGCGGCGAGAACGGCGACGGTGAAGAGGCGACGAGCCATGCTGCAAATTACTGGGTATGCCAAAGACTAGCGCTGGTCTCCTACTCGCTACACGCACTCTGTTGCGTCGACGCAACGTGTTGCATGCTGTTTCTAGCCCGTCGAGATTCTTAGCATGGTGTTCGCATGGCGTCGGATTATGGCGACCGCTGCTGTCGTTGCATTGATCCATTGCGGCGACAGCACTGCACCGAAGACGGTGACGGTCACGGTCGCGACCGACCAGCAATACATCCTGCCCGGCCAAAGCGTTGTCGCCACCATCGAGGTCATTCCCGAAGGCAACGAAACCGTCAACTACGTGAAGATCGCGACGACCGGCGTGCTTACGTCATCAGAGTCGCTCGATGTGCAGCTAGCTGGAACCTTTACGGCGACACGCACCTTCACCGCTCCACGCGCCGCGGGCACCGGCATGCTTCGAGTGCGCGCCACCGCGTCGGCAGGCGGTGGTCTCGGCAATGGCGAAGCCGTGGTCGCCGTCGCCGACACCACGCGGCCCGTCATCGGCTCGCTGAGCGTCACCCCGGCCGACACAGTGCAACTCGGCGACTCGGTCGTCATCAGCTACACCGCGAGCGACAACGCGGGCCTCAAGTATTCCATCCTGCGCCTCAGTGGAGTGGTCACGCTCAAGGACTCGGTTGCCGAGCAGTACGTCTCGTACGTGTCACACACGCGCCGGATGCGCATCTCTTCCACGGCCGCCCAGGGCACGCTGTCGGCGACGCTCGAGGTGGCCGATATCGGCGGCAATGTCGTGACGACGGCCGCGACGCCGCTCGCGGTGGTCGACACACGCTTCCCGATAGCCTTGGGGACGCTCGTGAACACCCGCAGCGGCGCGGGCAGCGGATTCGCACCCGACGATACGTTCCGATTGACGATCACCGGCCAGGACAATGCCCGGCTGCAACGCGTCGGCTACCGTTTCGGTCCGCCGGCCAGCATCGCCGATTCGTTCGCCACCACCGACTCGGCGTTGACCCAGACCATCACTCGCGCCATCCCCGCGAGCTGGATCGGCAGCTCGACCTACGCGGTGTTCGCGGTCGACGCCGTCGGCAACCGCCGTGAGGTGCTGCTGGGCACCCTCACAGTCGCCAACCGCACGCGCCAGGCGCCCTGGAACGCAGCGCTCGGCGGCACCGTCCGGGACATGGCGTTCGACACCAAGCGCAACACCCTGTACCTGTCGATTCCGGACTCGAATCGTGTCGCAGTGTTGTCGCTCGACTCCAAGTCCTTCACCACGCCGCTCGCCTTCAGTGGCCAGCCGCGCGGGCTGGACCTGTCGTTGGGCAGCGACTCGCTGCTCGTCGCGCTCCGGGCCACGCCATACGTCAGCGTGTTGAACCTGGTCACATCGCAGCGCGATACCGTGCGCGTCAATAGCGACAACTTCCTGAATCGCGGGCCCGACAACCTCCGCGTCATGGCCAACAACAAGGCCCTCGTCACGATCACATTCGACGGCTCGGGCTATGGTGGCACGCTGGTGGAGCTGGACCTCGGCACGCGCGCCTACACGAATCGCAAAACGGTCACGGAATTCGTGCCGCTCTGCCGCTCCCCGAATCGCTCCGCCGCGTTGATCCTCATCGACGACTCCTGCTGTCCGATCGAGGGCGTCGTGTACGACGCGCTCAACGGCACATTTCCGGCTGATCGGGGAACGGTGAGCCGGTATTTCAACTACGTGTCCGCGGACTACGCGGGCAGCCGGTTCCTCGTCACTGGTGAGGTGTTCAGCGCTGCCCTCGCCTCGCTCGGCACCATCGCGCCGGCCGTTGCCACGGGACCCTCCGTGATTTCACCCGATGGGGCGACCGCGTACTTCGCCACTACGAGCGGCGTGACGAGCGTGCGCGTCAGCGACGGCTCTGTAATCGGCTCGGTCACGCTCGGCGCGCAGCCCTACCGCCTGGCGATTTCTCCGGACGGCCTGACGTTGTTCGCCGCGGCGCCGGGAGTGGTGTTCGTCATCGACGAGTGGTAGCTAAAAGCGCTGGGCTCTTACTTTACCGTCACAAACAGGCGTTGGAAGTCTTTCTCGTCCATCCCGGCGGCCCGTTCTGGGCTGCCAAGGATGAAGGTGCGTGGTCGATTCCCAAGGGCGAGTTCGAGCCCGGCGAGGATCCGCTGACAGCGGCCAAGCGCGAATTCACGGAAGAAACGGGATTTTTTGCCACGGGCGACTTCCTGCCGCTGACGCCGCTCAAGCAGAAGAGCGGCAAGATCGTGCATGCGTGGGCGGTGGAGATGGATTGCGATCCAGCGCGCGTGCGCAGCAACACGTTCACGTTCAAAGGTCGGACTTATCCCGAAGTCGATCGTGCGGGGTGGTTCGATCTGGAGACGGCGGAGAGGAAGATTCTCCCAGGGCAGCGAGGTTTCTTGGATGAGTTGGTGGGACGACTACAACAATAGCGCGCCCTCATGTTGCAACAGCCAGCGTTTGCGCTCGATGCCACCACCGAAGCCGGTGAGGTCACCGTTCGCACCGATCACCCGGTGACACGGGACGATGATGGGAATCGGGTTCTTGCCGTTGGCGGCGCCGACCGCGCGGGCTTCTTTCGTGCTTCCTAGGCGTTTCGCAAGCTCCCCGTAGGTCGTGGTCGCGCCGTAGGGGATCGCGCGCAGCAAATCCCACACGCGACGCTCGAACTCCGAGCCGGCAGCATCGAGCGGAATGTCGAATGTCGTGCGCGTACCCGTGAAGTATTCGGTGAGTTGATCTTTCGCGCGCCCGAGGACTTCGCTCATGGTGTCGCGTCGGGCACGTGCCGGGCGGTGGCGCCAGGATGGGAAAGCGACGCCGGTCAACGCCGTGTCGGAGGCGATCAGTGTGAGCTCGCCGATCGGCGTGGAAAGGCGCGACACGAACATGGATGGAAAGCTAGTTTGTGCTCAATTGCGCGCCAAAGGTCGCTTTTGGTGGTACGATCCGCTAGCTTGCGCGATGCCTACCATTCACTGTCATCTCTGCGGCGGCTTCATCGCGAACCCAGCGGGTACGACGTATCGCACCCCTGACGCCGCTAAAGGTCCAGCTATCCCGCACAGCGCGCTGTGTCTCTGCGATCACCCCGTGGTGTATGGCACAGCCGAGCTGGGGCCGGCGCTGCGCGACGTACGTCACATCCGCTCCGCATCGCGGAACTAGCGGTGAACCGCGCCGCCGAGCGGCTCGCCCTGGTGACCGACCGCTCGGTGCGTTGTCCCGAATGCCGCGGTTGCATGGAGTTCAAGACCGATCGTGCGGGCCGCGCCATGGAAGTCTGCGCCTGCGGCTACAGGGCCTACATCGAGCGGCGCACTGGCAAACGCATCGAGGAGCCTAAGAACTGACATGACGAAAGAAGCTGCGATCGAGATGGAAGGAAAGGTCGAGGAGCTGCTCCGCAACTCCACGTTTCGGGTCGTGCTCACCAACGGTCACTCCGTGCTCGCGACGATTGCCGGCAAGATGCGCAAGTTCCGGATTCGCGTGCTCGCCGGGGATCGCGTGACGTGCGCGCTGTCGCCCTATGATTTGTCGAGGGGCAGGATTATCTACCGCCACAAGTAATTCCTCGTCGAAGCCGCCGTCTTGCGGTGACACACCCTCCCGTTTAGTCTGATCGTAGCTGTTCCGCGTTAGGACCAATCCCTGCGCCCGCTAGGAGGAGTTATGCGTCTCTCCTCACTCGCCCGGCTCGCCGGGCTTCTCGTACTCGCCTCGTGTATCGCGCCCGTGGATACGGACCAGGCAGTGGGTCCACTCTCGCTGTCGGTCGTGTCCGGCAACAACCAGTTCGGACCACCGGGCACGGAGCTGCCGAATCCGATCGTCGCGATCGTGGAGGACTCACGTGGCCACGCCGTGAAGGGCCAGATCGTCAATTTCGTTGTGGTCTCGGGCGGTGGCAGCGTGTTCGCGGGTGCCGCGATCACGGGCGCTGATGGCATCGCCCAGGAGCGCTGGACGCTCGGCCCCTCGGGACCGCAGCAGGTCGAAGCGCGCGCCGTCGATAACGGGACGGGCGCGAAGCTCACGTTCGCGACCTTCACCGCGACGCTGACCGACGTAGCGCCACCGGTCGTGACCGGCGTGGCCACGTCGCCCGCCAATCCGATCGCAGGCAGCCCGTTCGACCTGACGGCGGTGGTGAACGACGCCGCTACGGGCGGCTCGAACATCGCGGGGGCGACCTACACGGTCGATGGCAGTCCGCCGGTAGCAATGGTCGCGCAGGACGGTGCGTTCAATCAGCCAACCGAAGCGGTGCTGGCCCACGTGCCGCCGTTCGCGACCGACGGTTCGCACAACTTCTGCGTGACCGGCAGCGATGCCGCCGGCAACGTGAGCAGTCCGAGCTGCATTACGGTGGTCGTCGCCCTGGACGCGATTTACGTCAGTCCGGCGGGCGACGATGCCGCGAACGGCACGCGGGCCGCGCCACTCAAGACCATCGGTGCGGCGCTCGCGCTGGCCGCCAGTTCCGGTAAGAACAGAGTGAATGTCGCGGAAGGCATCTATCCAGAGAATGTGCAGCTGCGCTCAGGGATCAGTCTGTACGGCGGCTACGATCCGGCGACCTGGACGCGTACACCGGCGAAGTTCATCACGACGATCGGCCCCCCCCCTGGACCGTCTACTTCGGGCGTCGCGGTGCAAGGCGACAACGTGACGGGAGTGACCATCGACGGCTTCACTATCAAGAGCGGCGACGCGCTCGTGGCCCGACAGAGCGTCTACGGGATCCTGTTTACCAACAGCGTAGCGACGATCTCGGGCAATCAAATTATCGCGGGCAACGGCGGCGCGGGCGCAGACGGCTTCGCTGGTCTCGCGGGACAGAATGGCATCGCCGGCTCCGACGGACAGGCGGGGAGCGCGAACGGACCCGAAGGTGCCGGCGGTTTTGAGACCAGGCTCCTGTGCTTCGGCACCGCCCTCATCGGTGGCGCGGGTGGGCAAGGCGGGCCACCGGGCGCCACCGGCCAAGATGGCGCGCCCGGCAACTCGCCCAACGGCGGCAATGGTGGAGCCGGTGGACTCGGCGGAGCGACGCCCCCGTTGCCCGCTGGCGACAATGGGCAGGACGGCTTCGCCGGGATCACTGGCGCCGCGGGAACCGGCGGTGACTCCTTTGGAGGCTTCTCCAGCTTCGGTCTCTACACCCGAGCGGATGGCTCTGCCGGAGTGTCCGGCCAACCTGGCGGCGGGGGCGGCGGCGGCGGTGGGGGTGGCGGGCTCGACCCCACGGGCGGCGGCAATGGTGGTGGCGGTGGTGGCACCGGCGGTTGCGCCGGGACCGGCGGTGGTGGCGGCGGTGGTGCCGGCGGCTCGTTCGGCATCGTCGGCGTGGCGTCGAACCTGACGATCACGGGCAACACGATCGCAACGGGCAACGGCGGTGCCGGCGGCGCGGCCGGCGACGGTGCGGCGGGTGGCGCTGGCGCCGCTGGCGGCCTGGGCGCCACAACCGATGCACCGCAAGTTGGTGCCGGCGGCAACGGCGGCGCGGGTGGCAGCGGGGGTGCGGGCGGTCCGGGCGGCGGCGGCGGTGGTGGGCCGAGCATCGGGATCGTCTCGCAGGGAGGATCGCTCGCGCAGAGCGGGAATGTGTTCGCGCTCGGCATTGGGGGCGCGGGCGGCGCAGCGGCAGCGGGAGGCAATGCGGGGAGCACTGGCCTGCAGGCGCAGGTTCACTAGCGAGTGAGTTTCGGTACGCCAAAACGAAAGCCGGGGAGCGAAAGCTCTCCGGCTTTCCTACATAGCCCGACTCACGTCTCCTAAACTGAAGCGGCGGCCGCAGCTGCGGCAGCTCCAACGCGGGTTGTCGGCGTCGATGTTCAAGCCGCCGATCAGTAGCTCGCCGCGCCGTGCGGCTGCGACTGCCTCAGCACTGGGATACCCATAGAGGATAGGGACGATGTCACGGGAGTGACAGTCCGGGCACTCTGGGCCCGTTTGATAGACAGGACGCGAGTCGGTCATCGATGCCCTGTGGTGAAGATGCCGGCCAGCGAGATGAGGTAACACAGAACAGTGGACGGAGGAGGGCGCCCGTCCCCACACGAGTCTTCGCTTCGTGGGGTGAATCGAAATGGAACGCAATATCAGGCGCCCGCTTTGGGTGGCGCTCTATGCGATAGCCATGGCCGCGGTCGAGTCGGCGGTCGTGGTGTACCTGCGCGCGTTGCACGGCGGCGCCGAGCCCCTCAGCGTGTTATTGCACGAGATCCCTGACCGACTCGTCGCGATCGAGGTCGGCCGTGAAGCCGCGACCCTGGTGATGATCGTCGCGGTGGCGGCGATTGCGGGCAGCAACGTGTGGGAGCGGTTTCTCTACTTCGCGCTCGCGTTCGGTCTGTGGGACATCTTCTATTATGTCTGGTTGTGGGTCTTCATCGGCTGGCCGCCCTCGCTATTCACCTGGGACGTGCTCTTTCTCATTCCCGTCCCGTGGCTCGGACCGGTGCTCGCGCCCGTTATCGTGAGCCTCTGTTTGGTGGCCGGCGCGCTGTGGCTGCTCAGCCGCCCAGTCCTGCGACTGTCTCGCCGGGCGTGGGTGCTCGCCAGCGTTGGCGCCGTGCTCGTGCTGCTGTCGTTCACGATCGACTACCACTATGCACTCATCCGCACTGATCCACCGCGGTTCCGGTGGGAGTTGTTCCTGGCAGGAATTGTGATAGGGGTGGGCGGTCTGATTTGGTTTTCTAGACGACAAGCACCCCCGAACACAGAAGGCGCAAAGGACTAGCGCACGCGCACCGCATCTGCCACCACGACGGCGCCCGCCGGCGCCCGCCGCAGCAGCACGACCCGATTCCACCCGGTGGGAAACGTCCACGTCCCCAACGTGTGCCAGGAGCCACCACCCGTACGCTGATCCGCGGACACGATCTGCAGCGTGTCACCCGCGGACGTGATCACGGCGTACGGCGCCTGCGGCTCGCGGTTGGTGCCGCCCGTCCAGCGGGCGTCGACCGTGCGCGTACCGGACGCCGCGACGTAGAATGAGAACTCGACGCCGTCCGTCGCGCTGGGACTCGTAGACGCCCAATGGTAGCCGCCGCCGAAGTAGTCGGGCGTGGTGTCCGCGGCTTGCCAGCCGGCCGGCACTTGGGCGCGAGCGAGCACGGAATCGTTGAACTGCGCCGAGTCGTCCACGACCAGCTCCCCGCACAGCGCCTGCACCCGGTGGACGTAGCCGATCCATGGCCAGTTGGGCCCCGGGTCCGTGCGGTCCGCGGGCTGCAGCTGCCCGTGGCCGACGATGTGCTGCCAGTCGCGCGGGATCGCGCGGTCACGCGTGATGTCGCACACCAGCGCGGCCGAGCGGTCGAGCTGCGCCC
>WNFX01002403.1_pt1 | contig 24767 bp, 23 predicted proteins | sample 5400111 | NCBI WGS metagenome assembly WNFX01 (sample SAMN13153363, study PRJNA577476) | soil metagenome | isolation source: 40 cm soil or saprolite under grassland replicate 1 | place: USA:California | collected 2016-06-15
ATTCGGCCCGTCGACCTCCAGGAGCCCGGCGGCCTGAAGCGTCAAGCTGCCGGGTGCGGTGGGCGAATCTGCGGGCTGGGGCGGCGGCGGCGCGGGCGGCTGGACAATCACCTTCTTGTACGTGCCATTGTTGGTGTTCTGCTCGTCCTTGGCGGTACCGCCGGAAACCGGTGTATTGAGAAGCGGAGTTGCGGGCCCTGAGGGCGGCGCCGCCCCCGTCCCTTCTTGAAACCGCCAATACGACACCGGGCCATCGGCCAGGACCGTCTTGCGATAGTCGGGTCTGTTGTCTGGCGGCGGCGCTTGTTCGACCTTGGTGTCATCGGCGCCAAAGCTCGAACAGCCAATGAAGCGGAAGAGCACAAGCACGCCCAATATGGCGAGCGGGGTAGCGAGGACATACCATTCACCCATTCGAGTTCTCCTCCGGACTCGAGCGACTCATGAGCTCACACCTGGCCCGGTCAGGATCTGTGAAACCAGAGGACCGCGAGAGTGGCGGTCGATAGAATCACTAACCCAACCGAAATCATCCGATGCACGGAAATCGAGCCGACCGTGTCGATCGACTCGCGGATCGATTCGAGCCACCACCGCCCCGCCCCGTAGCCTGCCACCACGATCAGGAAGCAGCTTCCGGCGAAAGGAAGTCGGTTCCATGTTACGAGGGCGCCGATCAGGAGACACAGGGCGAGGCCGGCCTCGAGAAGCTGGGCGGGTATGCGACGAGACCACACGCCGTGCTCGTTGGGGAGGTAAAGACCGAGCTTGCTTTCGGTCTTTCGCCCCCCGCAGCAGCCGTTCAAGAGGCACCCCATCTTCGTGAAGACCATGCCGATCAGCATGGTGACAATGGTGGCGTCCCAGAACGCGCCCACGGAGATTCCGAGCGCTCGAAGCAAAGGAAGGGACAGCAGGAACGAGACGATGAGACCTCCATACAAGGCCGCCCCGCCGTCGGCCCGGCGCCAGATCCGGCCTGGGTCGTCACGATAGAGATTCCAATTCGAAGCGACGAAGAGCAGTCTTGCCCCCAGCAGCGCGGGCAGGATGAGGAGAAGCATCGACGCGTAGACGGGCCCGGGGCCGAGACCGTGAAGAGTGCCGGCGTACGTTCCGCCCATCACGCCAAAGACCAGGCCGAGGTACAGCATCGCCGTGTAGGCGTAGACCTTCGTCCCGCGCCATTCGAAGAGCACCTGGCGCATGTCCCTCCTCCATGACCCACGCGGGCGGCCCTGTCGCTCGAGCTGAGAGACCTGGGCACGGCGTCCTGACACGCTATAAAATACCCGATCGCACATTCAAGCGCCCGTAACATGCATGTGCCGTCGCGTGCACACGTGGATAGAGGGCGCCGCGCGCTACGTTCGCGAGACATGGCTGCCGCGCTAGAGCTTCAGGCGAGTTGGTTGACGAGGGCTAGCTGAGCCGGTCGACGAGAGCGCGGGCCCAGGCCATGCGCTGACCGGACATCACGAGCTTCTCCCCGAAGGGCTCGCCGAACGGCCGGGTCGCATCGATGCCGAGCTTGGCCGTCACGCCTCGCTCGTCTGCGCTCGGGTCGAGCATGGCGCCGAGACTTCCGGAGATGACGACGAGGTCGCGATCGGGCTGCATGCGGGTGGCCACCGCCCACAGCACGTCCGACTCGTCGAACACGTCGATGTCGTCGTCCACCACGATGACGAGCTTCAAGTAATGATCAACCCCCAGCACGATGGGAATCACGTGCTTGGCTTCGCCGGGGCGCCCTTGCCGGATGGAGACGTAGGCGGTGAAGGACGATGTCCCCGAGAGCGGGACGTGCACGCCCGTGACGTTGGGAATGGCGCGGCTGAGCGCGTTCATGATCTCCGCCTCGCGAATGAGGCCGAGGGTGGTGATGTGATCGCCCGCCCGCCCCGAGCCGATGGACTGGAACCACGGCGCCTCCCGCCTCGCGATGGCCCGGGCCACGAAGACGTGCTCCGTGCTCCGCCGCGAGAAGTAGCCCGTGAACTCGCCGAAGGGGCCTTCGGGCTCGCGCTCACCGGGCAGGATCTCGCCCTCGATCACGATCTCCGCCGCGGCGGGGACGTGGAGATCCAGCGTCGCGCAGGGAGCAACCTCGAGGGGCTCGCCGAAGAGCCCACCCACCACCTCGAACTTGCCGATCTCCGCGGGCGGATAGGCGAGCGAGCCCATGGACACGATGGGGTGGAGCCCGAGGGCGATGGCGCAGGGCAACGCCTGGCCTTTCGCCTCGGCGCGGCGCTGATACTCGAACATGCGGCGACGGGAGTGGAGACTCACCCCCATCCGGTTCCGCCCCTTCAGCTGGAGGCGGTGATAGCCCTCCGTCTCCACGCCCGTCTCGGGATCTCGCGCCACCAGCATGCCCGCCGTGATGTACCGCCCGGCGTCACCCGGGAAGTAGACGGGAATGGGAAGCGCGGCCAGATCGACGGCGTCCCCCGTCACCACGTGCCGGCGAAAGGAAGGGTCCGCCACCACCACGGGCTTCATGGGCTCCTTGATCCGGCGCGCGTACTCGGCGGCCACCTCCGACTCCGGCACGCCGAGGGCAAAGGCGAGGGCGCGCCGGCTTGCCACCACGTTGCACACGACGGGCATGTCGTAGCCCCGGATCTTCTCGAAGACGAGAATGGGATTACGCCGCCGGCGCTCGTACTCGAGCACGACGGCCATGATGTCGTGCTCGAGGGAGACGGGCTCGGCGATGCGGACGACCTCGCCGGGATTGGCCTCACTGTACGCCGCCACGAAGCTGCGGAGATCCTGGGCCACGCCGTGATTCTATCAGGGTGCGCCGAAAAAACTCGCAGGCGGCTCAAAAAGGTCCAGATGCGAGGCGGCGCCCCGCTCTTCGAGTTGAGCGGCGGCGGCCCCGGGCCGTCGCGAGACGAGGGCTGAGTTGATCCGCAGGCGAGGCGTACTCTCTGTACGTTGAGCCTGCAGTCGAGGGCGCCGTCATCGGATCGCTTTGCGGTGGATCAGCTTGGTTGAACAGGGGGGCCTCTTCGCGCAAGCGCTCATCGGGGCAGATGGGCCTTTTTCAGCCGCCTGCCGCGTTGACCCTGTGCAGGCCCTGTGATACTTCAGGAGCGCGATGGTGGTCACCGTCTACGGCGCTGGCGCGATCGGGGGCACCACGGGTGCCGCCCTCGCGCGGGCGGGGCACGAGGTCCTCCTCGTGGACAGCTACGCTCCCCACGTCGAGGCCATCAACGCGGGTGGGCTCACCGTGGACCGGGACGGCGCGTGGACCACGATCCGCGTGCGAGCCGTTGCCCCCGCCGGCCTCGGCGACAATCTCGAGCTCGTCTTTCTCGCCGTCAAGAGTCATCACACCGTCGACGCGCTCCGGGAGATCACCCCACGGTTAGCGCCCGGCGGGACGATCGTCTCGCTCCAGAACGGGCTGAGCGAGGAGCTGATCGCGCAAGCCATCGGCGCCGGGCGGACCGTGGGCTGCCTGGTCAACTGGGCGGCGGACTGGGTGGCGCCGGGACGGATCCTCCACGGCGGCCACGGCGCCTTCGTGCTCGGCGAGCTCGATGGACGGATCACGCCCCGCGTCCGCGAGCTTGCGCGGCTGCTCAGCGCGGTGGAAGAGACACCGGTCACGGACAACATCTGGGGCTACAAGTGGGCCAAGCTCATCTACGGCGCGCTCCTCTTCGGCACCGCGGTGGTCGACGCGCACGTGTACGAAGTGGTGGAGCGGAGCGCGGGCGTGCAGGCGGCGCTCGTGGGTATCGTGGGAGAGGGCATGGCCGCCAGTGACAAGGCGGGCGTGCGACTGGAGGCCTTCGACGAGTTCGACCCGACATGGTATCGGGCGGCTCTCGCGGGCGACTCGAGCGCCTGCGCGCTCGCGATGACGGCCATCGCAACGCACTACCGGGCGCACACCAAGACCAAGACGGGAATCTGGCGCGACCTCGCCGTGCGCAGGCGCAAGACCGAGGTCGATGGCCAGCTCGGTGTCCTGATACGAAAGGGCGAGGCGTTCGGAGTGGCCATGCCGCTCATGCGGAAGCTCTCCGAGCTGATCCGCGACCTGGAAGACGGTCGGCGTGAGATGGCGTGGGAGAACCTCGACCCGCTCGTGGCTCTCGCGCAAGGCTCGTCCCGATGAGCGGCCCGCACTTCGCCTGGCAGGATCCGCTCGAGGCCCGGCTCCTTCCCGCCGTCTCCGCCGAGGAGCTGATGGGCCATGCGCGCGCCATCGCCTCCTGGGAGCGCGAGTCGGGCACCGCCGGGGAAGCGCAGGCTTTCGACTACATCGAGGGGTGCCTCAAGCGCTTCGGCCTCGCGATCGAGCGCCGAGAGATCGAGGCATACATCTCGCTGCCCCTCGAGGCCCGTATCGTCCTGCCCGACGGCACGTCCCTCCCCGCTCTCACCCATTCCTTTTCCACGACGACGCCGCCCGAGGGGCTCGAGGCCGAGCTCGTCGAGGGCGGCGAAGGTACGGGGGAGGCGCTTGCCCGCGCGGGCGCCACCGGCAAGCTCGCCCTCATCGACGGCTTCGCGACGCCGGGCAAGGCATGGACGGCGCAGGAGGCGGGGACCCTCGGCCAGATCTTCGTGAGCCTGGATCACCTCCACAACATGATCGTGACCACCATCTGGGGCACGCCCACGCCGGAGACGGCCTCGCGCATCCCGCGCCTCCCCTGCTGCTCGATTCTCCGGGCCGACGCCGAGCGGCTGCGCGCGCTCCTGGCCCGCGGCCCGCTGCGCGTGCGCCTGCTCACGCGCGTGCGCACGGAATGGATGGCCATCCCGCATCTCGTCGCCGAGCTGCCGGGGGCAGCGGAGGATACCTTCGCGCTCTTCTCTGGCCATGTCGACGCCTGGCACTTCGGCGCCATGGACAACGGCACCGCCAATGCCACCATGCTCGAGGTGGCCCGGCTCCTCGGCGCCCGTCGGAGCGAGCTCCGGCGGGGCATGCGTTTCGCCTTCTGGTCCGGCCATTCGCACGGGCGCTATGCCGGCTCCGCGTGGTACGCGGATCACGCGTGGCGAGACCTCGAGCGCCGCTGCGTCCTGCACATGAACGTCGACTCCACCGGCGCGCGCGGGGCCACCGACTACACCGTCTTTCACGCCACCGAGGACGCCGCGGACTTCGCGGAGACCGTGGTGGCGGACGTGACGGGACAGCGCGGCCGGGCCCGACACTTCTCGCGGGCGGGTGACCAGTCGTTCTGGGGCATCGGTGTCCCCAGCGCCTTCATGTCCATGTCCCAGCTCCCGAAGCAGGACACGCAGTTCGGCCGAGCGACGGAGCGTCTCTTCGGGACTTCTGGATTCCCCTGGTGGTGGCACACGCGCGAGGACACCATCGACAAGATCGACGGCGCGGTGCTCGCCCTCGACACCAGGGTCTACGTCGCCGCCTCCCTCCGCCTCTGCAACGCTCCCGTGCTGCCCCTCGGCCACGCCCGCGCCGCGCGCGCCATCGCCGAGACCGCGGCCGAGCTGCACGCTGCCGCGGCCGGCGTCGTCGACCTCGCGCCCGTGGTCGAATCCGCGCGCGCCCTCGAGGAGGCGCTCCGCGCGCGGGAGGATTCCCTCGCGCGCTCGTCGGCCGGGGTGAACCGCACCCTCATGCGCCTCTCCCGCGCCCTCATCCCGCTCCTCTACACGACGGGCGATCGCTTCGCCCATGACCTCGCCGTGGGCATCCCGCCCCTGGCGGGGCTGCAGCCCACGCGCGGCCTCGCCGCGCTCGACCCCGCCTCCGACTCGAGCCGGTTCGCGGTGGCGGCGCTGGTGCGGGAGCGCAATCGGGTCCTCCATACCCTGGACGAGGCAGCGGAGCTCGTCCGTGAGCTGGCCAGTGCCGGCGAGCGATCGTGATCGAAGTCGTTGCCGCGAAAGGAGATTCCTCGATGATGCCAGCTCGAAGCGCGCTGCTTTCCGCCCTCGCCGTCGCGTGGGCGATATCGGTCTGCCTCGGATCCGCCTCGCCCGCGGAGGCCCAAAAGAAGGGCGGCACCCTCACCATCTCCTGACCATGGACGAGAAGATGCAGATCCGTCCCGCCCTCGCGGCCTCCTACGAGGTGCTCTCGCCCACCAAGGTGCGCTTCAAGCTGCGGCCGAACGTGAAGTTCCACGACGGCACGCCCCTCAACGCCGCCGCCGTGAAGTTCACCTTCGATCGCGCCCTGCGCGGCAATCCACCCGCGCGGTGGGCAAGCCTCGCCGGCTCCCTGAGCGGGGCGGAAGTGGTGGACGACCTGACGGTGGACGTGATGACGCGCGAGCCCTACGGTCCCATCCTCCGCACGCTGGCCATGTACTGCACGGGCATCGTGTCGCCCACGGCCGTGCAGAAGATGGGCCCTGATTTCAGCCGCGCTCCCGTCGGGACGGGGCCCTTCAAGTTCGTCGAGTGGAAGACCAATACCCACGTCATCCTCGAGCGCAATCCCGATTACTGGGGCGACAAGGCGCCGCTCGATCGCGTCATCTTCAAGGTGGTGCCGGAAGAGGGCGCCCGGATGATCGCGCTCCAGACGGGCGACGCCGACATGGTGCTCCTGCCCGCCCCCGCCCAGCTCGCCGCCCTCAAGCGTGACCCCAAGTACGTGGTCCACGAGGTAGTGGGCGGGCGCGTGGTCTTCGCGGGCATGCATGCCGGGCTGGCCCCGCTCGACGACGTGCGCGTGCGCACGGCCCTCCTGCACGCGGTGGACCGCAAGGCCATTCTCGAGAACATCCTGGAGGGCTCGGCGGTGCCCGCCCGCGGCGTGCTCGCTCCCAGCGTGTTCGGCTTCAAGGACATGCAGCTCGACAAGCTCTACCCCTTCGACCGCGCCCGCGCCAAGGCCCTCCTCGCCCAGGCGGGCTGGACGCCCGGGCCCGACGGCATCTTGCAGAAGGGAGGGCAGAAGCTCTCCCTGTCGTGGCTGGCCGCCCGCGGTCGCTACCCCAAGGACGGCGAGATCACCGAGGCGATCCAGGCCATGTTCAAGGAGGTCGGCGTCGAGGCGAAGGTGCAGTTCCTGGAGTGGGCGACGGTGTTCACTCAGTTCCGCGCCGCCACCCTGAACCAGCACATGTTCACGCTGGGCTGGGTCACCTCCAACGCCGACGCCGACTACTCGCTCTACGCGCTCTTCCATTCCAAGCAGGTCCCCCCCACGGGCTGGAACACCTCGCGCTACGCCAATCCGCGCGTGGACGCTCTCGTGGAGCAGGCGCGCCGGAGCATGAACCAGACGGAGCGCGAGAAGCTCTACGGCGAGGTGCAGGACATCCTCGCCAAGGAGATGGTGTGGATTCCCGTCTACAACACCAAGGAGATCGTGGTCACCCGCGCGAGCGTGAAGGGCTTCACCGTGCATCCCGTGGAGTACAACCTGTGGCTGGGAAAGGTCTGGCTCGACAAGTAGCGTCCTGCCCATGATGCCTCCCGCGCCCGCCGGCCCGGGCGCCGCCGCGCGCCCGGCGCCGGGGCCGGGCCCGGCGCGACGGCCATGCTGACCTTCGTCGCCCGGCGGCTCCTGCTCGCCATCCCGGTGCTGCTGGGCGTGGTCTTCGTGGTCATGCTCACCATCGAGCTGATTCCGGGCGATGCCGTGTCGCTGATGCTGGGAGAGCACGCCACGCCCGAGGCGGTGGCCAAGCTGCGCGACTATCTCGGGCTCGACAAGCCCCTGCTCGTCCGCTACGTGGGCTACGTCGGGCGCGTGGCGCGCGGCGACCTCGGCCGCTCCATCCAGCAGAACCGACCCGTGGTCGACGAGCTCGCCGACGCCTGGCCGGCCACCCTCGAGCTGACCGCGGCCGCGCTGGTGATCGCCGCCGCCCTCGGGATCGCCGCGGGCGTGATCTCCGCGGTGTGGCCGAACTCCGCCTTCGACGCCCTGGCCCGCCTCGGCTCCCTTTTCGGCCTCTCCATGCCGGTCTTCTGGACCGGCCTCGTGCTCATCGTGGTCTTCGCCTTGTGGCTGCCCTGGATGCCCGTGGGGGGAACGGGATCGCCGGCGCACCTCGTGCTGCCCGCGATCACCCTGGCCCTGCCCTCGCTGGCCATGGTCGCGCGCATGACGCGCTCGAGCGTGCTCGACGTGCTCCGCGAGGATTACGTGCGCACCGCGCGGGCCAAGGGCGTGGCCGAGCGGCTGGTGGTGGCCAAGCACGCCCTGCGCAACGCGGCCATTCCCATCCTCACGCTGCTGGGCCTGCAGGCCGGCCAGCTCATGGGCGGCGCCGTGCTCACCGAGACCGTCTTCGCCTGGCCCGGGCTCGGGCGCCTCATGGTCAAGGCTATCTTCGCCCGCGACTACGTGCTGCTCCAGGGCGCGGTGCTCGTCTTCGCCCTCGCCTTCGTGGTCATCAACCTCGCGGTCGACCTCGCCTACGGGGCGCTGGACCCGCGGATCGCGCGGCAGGGCTAGCATGGCGGTGGGCGCCGGCGTGATCGTGGCCCGTTCCGCCGCCCCCGCCACGCTTTCCGCCGATGCCTGGCAGCGCTTCCGCCGCAACCGCCTCGCCTTGGCCGGGCTCGTCGTGGTCGCTCTGCTCGTCGTCGCGGCGGTGGGCGCGCCGTGGCTGGCGCCCGCCGATCCCGCCAAGCAGAGCCTGATCGAGAAGCGGGCGCGACCGGGCAACAAGTTCCTCCTCGGGGCCGACGAGTTCGGACGCGATATCCTCTCGCGCGTGCTCTTCGGGAGCCGGGTGGCCTTGCTCGTGGGGCTCCTGTCGGTGACCATCGCCCTGGGGCTCGGTCTGTTCCTGGGTTGCCTGGCGGGATTCGCGGGAGGCTGGATCGACGTGCTGATCATGCGCGGGGTCGAGATCCTCCTGGCCTTCCCCTACCTTCTGCTCGCCATCGCAGTGGTGTCAGCGTTGGGACCGGGTGTGCTGAACACCACCATCGCGGTGGGCATCTGGGGGACACCAACGGTGACCCGCATCGTCCGCGGAGCGGTGCTGGCCGCCCGGTCGAGCGAGTACGTCAGTGCGGCCCGGGCCCTCGGGGCCTCGGCGGGAGAGGTCCTGCGGCGCCACGTGCTCCGGAACATTCTGCCAACCGTGGTGGTTTACTCGACGCTCTTCATGGCCAATGCCATCCTGGTCGAAGCAGCTCTCTCTTTCCTGGGCCTGGGGGTGCAGCCACCCACGCCGTCCTGGGGACTCATGGTGTCCAGCGGACGTGACTTCCTGCTCGTGGCCCCCCACATCGCAACCATTCCGGGTCTCGCGATCATGCTCGCCGTCCTGGGATTCAACCTCCTCGGGGACGGGCTGCGGGACGCCCTCGACCCGCGCCTGCGGGGCCAGGTCTAGCGGTGCGCCTCCAGGGACGCGCAGCCATCGTCACCGGCGCCGCGCACGGCATCGGCCGTGCCATCTGCGTGGAGCTGGCCCGCGAAGGGGCTTCGGTGTGGGCGTGCGACGTCCTGGCGCGCGAGCTCGAGGAGACGCGGCGGACGGTGGAGGCAGTGGCGGCGGGCGCCTGCCGGGTCGCGGAGCTGGACGTGCGCGATCCGGAGGCGGTGACGGCCCTGGTCGCGCGGATCGAGGCGACGGCGGGACGCGTCGACGCCCTCGTGAACTCCGCGGGCGGGGTGGCGGGGCAGACCATGCGGCCCATCGAGCAGGTCACCGATGACGACTGGCAGGTCATCTTCGCCATCAACCTCAACGGAGCCTTCCACTTCACGCGCGCGGCGGCGCCGATCATGAAGCGCGCGGGCCGGGGCGCCATCGTGAACATCTCATCGGGAGCGGGACGCTCCTACAGCCTCACGGGCATCCAGGCCTATGCCAGCGCGAAGGCGGGCCTCATCGGCTTCACCCGCCAGACCGCGCGCGAGCTGGGCGCCCACGGCATCCGCGTGAACTGCGTGGCGCCGGGCTTCGTTCGCTCGAATCCGGCCTCCGAGCGGCAATGGGAAGCCATGGGCGCGGCGGGCCAGCGGCGCCTGCTCGACTCGATCGCGCTCGGTCGGCTCGGCCTGCCCGAGGAGATCGCGCGCGCCGTCATCTTCTTTCTCTCCGATGACGCGGCGTACGTCACCGGGCAGACCATCAGCGTCGACGGCGGCCACTGGATGCTCGGCTGAAGTTCGATCAACCGGTGAATGAAGTTGACCGGGAAAGGAGACGTGATATAAGCGTCAGCGTGTGAAGCGACCCCGTGCTCTGCAAGGGATCGGGCGGCCCTGACACTCCAACAGACAAAGGAGGCTCACCGATGATCCGCGTACTTCGTCACGTCGGAGTTGCTCTGATGTTCGTCGCCATTGCCGCCAGTCCTCTCATCGCTGTGGCCCAGGTCCCGGCCCCGCCGCCCCCCTACGGGGCGCCGATCACCTTCGATCAGGCCCAGAAGGCCATGGCGGCCGCGCAGGCCGAGGCCAAGAAGAACAACTGGAACGTCGTCATCGCCATCGTCGATAGCGGCGGCCATCTCGTCTCGCTCCAGCGCCTCGACAACACGCAGTACGGGAGCATCGACGTCGCCAAGGGGAAGGCCACGACCGCGGTGAGCTTCCGTCGTCCCACCAAGGCCCTCGAGGACGTCATCACGGGCGGCGGCGCTGGGCTGCGCATCTTGAAGCTGGAAGGCGCGACGCCGCTCGAGGGCGGCGTCCCCATCGTGGTCGACGGCAAGATCATTGGCGGCATCGGCGTGTCGGGCGTGCTCTCTTCCCAGGACGCGCAAATCGCCAGGGCGGGAGCGGACTCGCTGAAGTAGTCGTTCCGTCGCGGCACCGAAATCTGGGAGGCCCTCATGCAACCCATCAGGCGCTGGCGCGGTCAGGCTCAAGGGCGCAACCGCATGGCGGCCTACCAGGACCTCGTGTGGACGGTCGCGACGCACGACGACCGCGCCGCGGATATCCAGGAGCAGACGCGCCGCGCCCTCGCGGTGCTGGACAAGAACCTCGCCGAGGCCGGGACGGACAAGACGCGCCTGGTCTCGGCGCAGGTTTTTCTCGCGGACATGACGATGAAGGCTCAGTTCGACGCCGTGTGGAACGAGTGGATGGGTCCCGATCCCGACCACTGGCCGCAGCGGGCGTGCGTCGGCGCCACGCTCGCCGGTCACTGTCTGGTCGAGATCATCGTGGTCGCCGCGGCAAAGTAAGAGACGGAACAAGGAGGGCATGCCCATGGATGCCAATGCTGCCGTGCTGTACGAGGTGAACAAGCCGCTGGTGATCGAGGACGTGGAGGTGCTGGAGCCCGGCCCTCACGAGGTCCGCGTGCGCTGGGCGGCCAACGGCGTCTGCCACAGCGACCTGCACGTGATGACGGGCGACTACCCTCACCCGCTCCCCGTCGTCCTCGGCCACGAGGCGGCCGGGGTGGTCGAGAAGATCGGGGCGGGCGTGGAGAGCGTCAAGCCCGGCGATCACGTGTGCTCGAGCTACATCCCCTCCTGCGGGAAATGCTGGTACTGCATCGGCGGCCAGCCGACCATGTGCGCGCTCCGCGACAAGCCGCGGTGGTTCATGCTCGACGGCACGTCGCGCTTCCGCAAGAACGGGCAACCGCTCCATCACTTCCTCCAGGTCTCCGGATACGCCACCCACTCCGTTTTGCTCGAGGAAAGCGTCATCCCCATCAGGAAGGACGCGCCCCTCGACCTCGCGTGCCTCGTGAGCTGCGGCGTGCTCGCGGGCGCCGGCCCCGTGTTCAACCGGGCCAAGGTGCCGCCGGGAGCGAGCGTGGCCGTGTTCGGCTGCGGCGGGGTCGGGCTCAACACGATCCAGGCGGCGCGGATGGTGGGCGCGGGCAAGATCATCGCCGTCGACGTGAATCCCCAGAAGCTCACGTGGGCGGAGGAGTTCGGGGCGACCCACGTGGTGGATGCCTCCAAAGAGGATCCCGTTGCGCGTGTGCAGGCCATCGGCGGCATCGGCGGCGTGGACTTCGCCTTCGAGGTGGTGGGCACGCAGAAGACCATCGAGCAGGCCCTCGCCTCCACTCACCGGGGCGGGACGTGCGTCATCGTGGGCGTCAGCCCGGCCGGCACGCGCCTGTCCGTCGACCCCGGCATGCTGCTCCAGCAGCGCGTGCTCACGGGGTCGTCCTTCGGAGCGGGGCACCAGCGCACGGACGTGCCGCTCCTCATCGATCTCTTCATGGCCGGCAAGTACCAGCTCAAGGAGCTGGTATCGCGTCGCCTCCCGCTCAAGGAGCTGAACCACGCCTTCGACCTCATGAAGCAGGGCGAGGTCAAGCGCTCCGTGATCGTCTACGAGTAGCGTCGAGGAGAGGCGGCGAGAGCGATGGCCTTCGTGCCAGGCGTCCGCCTGCGTGCCGGCCCGCGGGTCTCGAGCAGTCGACGATTGCGGCCGGTCACCGGGCCCTGCTGAAAATCAGCTTCGACTCTACCGTCTCGGCCAGCATTTCGTTCCCGGAGACCGCCGCACTGAAGTGCGACAAGGTTGTCCTGTGGGAACAAGGGGTGAGCAAAACTCCGAGCGAGAGGCCTCTCGTAAGTTGCTAAGGGCTGGCTCATTAGAGCCTGAAAAACAAGGTCTTTTCTCCCTCTGAGCTCATGCCGTGTCGGGCGATAGCAAGCGGGGCAAATCGTCCATCGAGGAGAAGATACCGCCCCGGGCCTCTGCGAGAAGCCGTCGGGGCGTGAGGCGGGCGAAGCCGAAGGCCGTCATGCCCGCCGCGTTGGCGGCCTCGACGCCGAGGGGGCTGTCCTCGATGATGGCGCAGCGGGCGGGCGTCACGCCCAGGCGGCGCGCGGCGTGCAAGAACAGATCGGGAGCGGGCTTGCCCCGCGCGACGTCCTGGGCGCTGAAGATCCTCCCCTCGAAGCGCGCGAGCAGACCCGTGGCCGCGAGGGCCCGCCGGATCCGCTCGTGAGTGCCGCTCGAGGCCACGCAGGTCGGAAGGGCGATCCGCTCGAGCGCGCGCTCCACGCCGGGAACGGCCGTCAGCTTGGTGGCGAAGACCTCGAAGAGGCGCGCGTGATAGCGGTCCTCGAGATCGCTGGGCAAGGCGCGGCCGAGCCGGGCTTCCACGAGCTGGCGGATGGTCGTCATCGAGCGCCCCATGAACTCCGCCATGCATTCCTCACGCGTCATGCCGAGCTCGACGCCCGTTTCGTTCAGCAGCTCAGAAAGGATCTGGTTCGCGTGCCCCTCGCTGTCGACGAGCACACCGTCGTTGTCGAAGATCACGAGATCGAAGCGGCTCACCGGACCGGGAGGGGTCAGGCGACGCGATACCGCTTGAGCACGTCGCGGTCGATGTCGATGCCGAGGCCGGGGCCGACGGGCACGTCGACCCACCCCGCGCGGTGCGAGATCCGGGACGAGACGACGAGCGCGCCCTTCGTCTTGTAGACCCAGCCCCTCGAGGACGTGAAGGGCTCGTCCACGGGGACGGAGAGCTGATGCGTGATGACGTCAGTGATCTTCATGCGAGGGTGTCGCCGGATCCCGAACGCGAGGGGAGCATCGGCCGCGGACGCGCCGGCAGGGGTCACCGCCCCCGGAAGACAGGCGCCCGCTTCTCCACGAAGGCGCGGATCCCCTCCGTCGCGTCTTCCGTCTCGAAGCAGATGTTCTGGGCCATCGTCTCCATGTGAAGGGCCCCCTGCAGATCGAGGTCCGCGTTGGCGTAGAGCGATCGCTTGGCGAGCCGGATGGCCACGGGCGGACCCGCGGCGATGCGGCGCGCGAGGTCGTGGGCGGTGGGCAGGAGATCTTCCGGCGACACCATCTGGCTCACGAGGCCGAGGCGGAGCGCCTCCGCCGCGTCGATCAGATCCCCCGTGAAGATCATCTCGCAGGCCTTGGCCATCCCGACCACGCGGGGCAGGAAGTACGTGCCGCCCCAGTCCGGGTGCAGACCGCGCTTGACGAAGGCCTGGGCGAACCTGGCCTCCGTCGAGGCGATGCGGAGGTCGCAGCCCAGCGCGAGGTTCATGCCCGCCCCCGCCGCCGCGCCGTTGACGGCGGCGATGATGGGCTGGGGCGCCTCGCGCATGGCGAGGAGCGTGCGATCCCGGCCCGGCGCGATCTTCTCGATGAGCGGCCGCTCGCGCGCTCCCGCCTTGGCCTCGCTCATGGCCTTGACGTCACCGCCCGCGCAGAAGCCCTTCCCGGCGCCCGTGATGACCATCACCCTCACCTCGGGATCGGCGCTCGCCCGGGTCACGGCATCGAAGAGATCCTCTCTGAGGGTGCCGCCGAGAGCGTTGAGGCGCTCGGGGCGATTCAGGGTCAGGGTGGCGACGCGGTCCTTCACCTCGTAGATCAGACATTCATAGGTCATGCGCGCGACTCCTTGGCGGCGGGCGGCCAGGGAATCCCCATGGCGTCGAGGCGCCGCAACCGGTCCTGGCCGAGCGTCCGATCCCACGACTCCGCGAGCGCTTCCGCCGTCCACTCCTCCGTCCGGGTCGCCGTCCGCAGGGGGGCAGGGTGCGAGAAGATCGTCACCTCGGTGCCGCGGACGCCGATCACCTGGCCGGTGATGTGCGCGGCGCGGTCGCTCGCCAGGAACGTCACCACGGGCGCGATGGCTTCCGGCGGGGTGGCGGTGGCCATCCCCCGGCGCTCGCTCGGCAGCCGCTGGGTCATCCGCGTGTCCGCGGTGGGCGAGATCGCGTTGCATCGCACGCCGTACTTCGCCATGGCGAGCGCGGTGGAGCGCATGAGCCCCACGATGCCTTCCTTGGCCGCGGAGTAGTTCGGCTGCCCGGGACTGCCCTCGAGGCCGGCCGTCGACGTGAAGGTCACGATGCTGCCCGTCTTCTTCTCGCGCATGTGCGCGGTGGCCGGCCGCATCACGGTGAAGTGACCCTTGAGGTGCACGGCGACCACGGCGTCCCACTCCTCCTCCGTCATGTTGAAGATCATGCGCTCGCGCAGGATGCCCGCGCAGCACACGACGATGTCCAGGCCCCCGAGCTCACGCAGGGCCATCTCCACGACCCCCCGACCTCCCGCCATGGTCGCCACGCTCTCGGGGCTGGCGAGGGCCTTGCCACCCTTCGAGATGATCTCGCTCACCACCTGATTCGCGGGCTCGCTCGAGGGCTGGCTGCCGTCGACGCTCACGCCGTAGTCGTTGACCACGACGCGGGCGCCCGCCGCGGCCAGGCCCAGCGAGACCGCGCGGCCTATCCCCGTGCCACCACCCGTGACCACTGCCACCTTGCCGTCCAGTAGACCCATCGTTCTCACCTCCGGCCGTCCATACTACTTCGAGAGCGCCGTCTCTGCTCGCTCCGCCGGACGAGTCCTCGGCGCGCGGTAGTGGGTCAGTCTGGGCCTGGCACTGGGACAAGTTGCGAGCCAGACGAGGCGCGAGCGGGTCGGCAGCCCGAGGCGTACGTGGGTGTACGTTGAGGGCTTGCCGGCCCGCTCGCAACGAAGTATGGCGAAGTAAATTGGCCCAGTGCCGGCGCGCCCATGGTTGACCCCACCCATCCCGTCCGGTAGGGTGTCTGCCAGTCCACGTGTCCCCGAGACATTCGATCGAGCCTTCCACGACACCGGAGTCGTCGCTCTCGTGACCTGGTTCCCGCTCTCGCTGGGCGCGGCCCTGACCCAGGCCGCCCAGTTCGCGGTCATCAAGGGGCGTGGACGGGTGATCCCGGCGCTCGTCATCGTGGCCTGGGGTCAGTTGCTGTCGGCCCTCGCCTGGCTGGCCTTCTTCCTCTTCACCGGCGCTCGCTTCGCGGCTCCGCTCTGGGTCTGGCCCGCCATCATCGCCTCGTCGTTCCTGGCCATCAGCATGAACGCCCTCCTGGCCCGCGCCAGCGCGCGCGGCGACATCTCGATCGTGGGGCCCATGCTCGCCCTGAGTCCGGTGTTCACCCTGCTGCCGGACGCCCTGCTCAGCGGCACGCTACCGAGCGCGCTCGGGTGGCTCGGGCTCGGGCTCACGATGATCGGGACGGTGAGCCTCTCCGGGGGCTCGAGCTGGCCGGAACGGCTCCGCACCCTTCTCGCGCGTCGGGACGCGCTCGACGCCCTCGGGGCGGCCGTCCTCCTCGGCATGCTCGGCGCCGTGGACCGCTGGGCGGCCATGGGCATCGGACCGCCCAGCTATCTCCTGTGCTCGCACGGCGCCTCGGGAATCTTGAGCACGTTGCTCGCCATCGCCACCGTCCCGCGGGATCTCGCGCGGAGCGCCGCCCCGGGCAACCTGATCACGCTCCTCGCCTACGGTCTCCTGGGCGTGACGGGAACCGGCATGCAGACGACCGCCCTGACGATGGCGCCCGCATCGTACGTCAACGCCATCCGCCGACTTTCGGCAGTCCTGTCGGTGGTGCTGGGGCGCGCCCTCTTCGGCGAGCCCGATCTGCGGCGACGCCTCGTTTCCGCGCTCCTCGCCTCGGCGGGCGCGGCCTGTCTCCTTCTCGCGCGCTGATCGCCCCGGGTCAGGTCGTCGCGATGGGCGCGCCTCCGTAGAGATGGCAGGCGACCAGGCGGCCGCTCTCCTGACGGAGGGCCGGCTCTTCGGTGGCGCAGTGGGGCATGGCGAACGGACACCTCGGGTGGAAGCGGCAGCCGCCGGGCGGATCGAGAGGGCTCGGCACCTCGCCGGAGAGAACGATCTCGTCACGCCGCTCGTCCAGATGCACGGGAAGCGCCGCGGAGAAGAGCGCCTGCGTGTAGGGATGCTTCGGGGCCACAGCCACCGATTCCGCGTCTCCCCACTCGACGATCTTGCCCAGGTACATGACGGCGATCTGGTGGCTCATGTGGGCGACCGCGGCCAGATCGTGGGCGATGAACAGATAGGCGACACCGAGCCGCCGCTGGAGATCGCTCAGCAGGTTGAGGATCTGGGCGCGGATCGACACATCGAGGGCAGACACTGGCTCGTCGAGGACGATCATCCTCGGAGAGAGGGCGAGAGCACGCGCGATGGCGATCCGCTGGCGCTGCCCGCCGGAGAACTCGTGAGGAAAGAGGCCGACCGAGCGCTCTGGCAGCCCGACCATGTCGAGCAGCTCGAGCACGCGACGCCGGCGGGCGGCCCCGTCGAGCGGCTCGTTGATCACGAGCGGCTCGGCGACGATGGCGCCGACGCGCATGCGCGGGTCGAGGGAAGCGTAAGGATCCTGGAAGACCGCCTGCACCGCGCGCCGGTAGCGTCGGAGCCCGGGCCGACCGAGGGCGAGAACGTCTTCTCCCTGGAAGCGGATGCTGCCGCTCGTCGGCTGTGCCAAGGCCAGGATCAGCTTCGAGGTCGTGGTCTTGCCGCAACCGGACTCGCCCACGAGGCCCAGGGTCGTCCCCGCGCGGATCCGGAACGACACGCCATCGACGGCACGCACGAGCCCCGCCGACCACCCGAGGACCCCCCGGCGCACGGGAAAATGCTTGGTCAGGTCGGAGACCTCGAGCAGGCCGCCGTTGTCCGTGGGAGGGCTCGAGATCTTCTCGGGGAGCTCAGGACGGGTCACGGACGACGGTCACGCCGGCGCCTGCAGCCAGCAGCGGCTGGTGTGCCCGGGCGCCACCTCCAGCTCGGGGGGCGCCTCGGCGCAGCGATCCATGACCCTGGGACAGCGGGCGGCGAAGGCACAGCCGGCGGGGAGCCGGGCGAGGTCGGGCGGCTGGCCCTCGATGGCGGTGAGGCGGTCGAGCTTGGCGCCGAGGCGCGGGACGGATTCGAGGAGCGCCTGGGTGTAGGGGTGGCGGGGCGAGGTGAAGATCTCGCGCACGGGCCCCATCTCCACGATCCTTCCTGCGTACATCACGGCCACGCGCTCGCACATCTTGGCCACGATGCCGAGATTGTGGGTGACGAAGATCATGGCGAAATGGTGCCGCTCCTGGAGCTCCTTGAGGAGTCCGAGATATTGCGCCTGGATGGTCAGATCCAGGCTCGTGGTCGGCTCGTCGGCGATGAGGAGACGCGGAGGCGCCGCGATGGCCATGGCTCCCACCACCCGCTGTCGCATGCCCCCCGAGAGCTGATGCGGGAAGGCCCGCAGACGCGCCTCCGGCGACGGGATGCGCACCGAGGCCAGAAGCTCGGCCGCCCGCCGCCTCAGGGCCGCGCCGCGGAGTCCGTGATAGGCGGCCACCGGCTCCCGCATCTGCATGCCGATGGAAAACACCGGGTTGAGCGAGCTCATGGGGTCTTGCAGGATCATGGCCACCTTGCGCCCGCGGATGCGCTGCATCTCCCGCTCGCTCTTGGTCAGGAGATCGTCGCCCTCGAGCCGCACCGTGCCCTCGAGCAGGCCGGAGACGGAGCGCGGTGTGAGCCGGACGATGCTGAGACACGTCATGCTCTTGCCCGATCCGGACTCGCCGACCAGCCCCAGCGTCTCGCCCTCGCGCACGGCGAAGGAGACGCCGTCCACGGCCTTGACGGTGCCCCAGCGGGTGACCAGGTGCGTGCGCAGGTCGCGCACCTCGATGACGGGCGGCCGCGCGGAGACCGGGCTCGTCATAGCTGGCGGAGCTTCGGATCGAGAGTGTCCCGCAGCCAGTCGCCGAGCAGGTTGAAGGCGAGGACGACGAGGAGGATGGCCAGGCCGGGGAAGAACGACACCCACCACGCGCTCGTCACGAACTCGCGCCCTTCCGCGATCATGGAGCCCCAGGCCGGCGTGGGCGGCGGGATGCCCGCTCCGAGAAAGGAGAGCGAGGCCTCCACGATGATGACGTAGCCGATCTGGAGCGTCACCAGCACCACCAGGGTATTGAGCGTGTTGGGCAGGAGGTGCCGGCTGATCACGCGCCACGCGCCTGCCCCCGCGATGCGCGCCTGGGCGATGAAGTCGAGCTCCATCAGGGTGAGGACCTGCCCGCGGATGACGCGCGCGTATCGCGCCCACAGGATGACGGCGATGGCGACCACGACGTTGGCGAAGCTCGGCCCCACCGTCACGGCCAGGATGAGGGCGAGCAGGATCACCGGAAAGGACATGGTGGCGTCCGTCAGACGCATGAGCACCGCGTCCACGCGCCCGCCGTAGTAGCCGGCTACCAGCCCCACCGCGGCTCCGAAGGCGCTGGCCAGGAGCACCGTGACCACGCCCGCCGTCAGCGAGACGCGCGAGCCATAGAAGATGCGCGAGAGCATGTCGCGCCCGAGGCGATCCGTGCCGAGCGGATGCTGCCAGCTTCCGCGCTCGTCCCAGACGGGAGGCCGGAACCGGTGGCGTAGCGACTGCTCCTCGGGATCGGCGGGGCTGATGAGGGGCGCCAGGACGGCGACGAGAACGAACATTGTGATGATGCCGAGGGGAATGACGGGCAGCCGCCGGTCGCGGAGCCTCCCCCACGCCCGCGGCTCCGCCACGGGCAAGGCGGTGGCGCCCTCCATCGGATCAACGCGCATGACGTATCCGCGGGTCGATCACCGCGTAGAGCAGATCGACCCCGAGGTTGACCACGGCCACGATGGCCGCCGTGGTCAGCACCACCGCCTGGATGACGGGAAAATCGCGCGACGAGATGCCCTCGTAGGCGAGCCGCCCCAGCCCCGGCCAGGCGAAGACCGTCTCCACCACGATGGCGGTGGTGACGAGGATGGCGAAGTAGATGCCCGCGAACGTCACCACGGGGATGAGGGCGTTCTTGAGCGCGTGGAGCCACACGACCCGGCGCTCGACCACGCCCTTGACGCGGGCCAGCTTGACGTACTCCGAATCGAGCACCTCGAGCATCCCGGAGCGGAGGAGCCGCATCATTCCCGCCACCACGAACCAGCCCAGCGTGAAGCCGGGAAGGATATAGCTCGCGAAGCCCGAGATGCCCCCCGCGGGAAGCCACTGCAGCCGCCCGGCCACGAACTCCACCAGCACGATGGCCACCCAGAAGGTCGGCAGCGACTGACCCAGCACCGCGATCACCTGGGCCGCGCGGTCGATCCACGTCCCCTTCTTGACGGCGGCCAGCACGCCCAGGGGAAAGGCGAAGGAGAGCGAGACGCACATGGCGAACAGCGCCAGGCGCAGCGAGTTGGGCAGCCGCTCCCGGATGAGCTCGCTGACCGGCCGTCGCGCCCGCAGCGACGTGCCGAAATCTCCCATCACCGCCTTGCCCACGAAGGAGAAATACTGCTCTACGTACGGCCGATCGAGACCGAGATAGCGCCGGGCATAGGCGTAGTCCTCCTCGGAGGCGGACATGGGCAGGATCAGGTGCAGAGGGTCGCCGGTGGCCCTGGCCAGGATGAAGACAACAACCGAGAGGATGGCCAGGGCCACCAGCGACTGGAGAACCCGGGACAGGACGAAGCGGATCACTGCGCGCGCGTCACCCCGCCGCTATTTCCCCGAAGCCAGGTGGTCGAAGAAGAGGTCGTACATGACCGAGCCCGGGTTCCACTTGCCCAGCGTCTTGGAGGTGGCGTAGGGCGAGTGCAGATAGACCACCGGCACGCCGTAGTGCTCGCTCCGGAGGCGCGTGAAGATGTTCCGCATCAAGGCGTTGATCTTTTCCCGGTCGGTCTGGCGCATCACCTGCGCGATCATGCCGTCGATCTCGGGATCGGCCACGGTGTCATTGGCCTTGGAGGGCGTGTAGGCCATCTTCTCGAGGAGGGCGTAGGCGCCGATCCAGTCGCGGTTGGCGATGTTGTAGTAGCCCACGGCGCCGGGTACCTTGCGGTCGACCCAGAGCTTGCGGAACCCTGGATAGTCCAGCGGTACGATCTTGGTCTTGATGCCGATCTTCTGCCAGTAGCCGCTCATCGCCTCCGCGAAGGCCTTGCCCTCGGGGAGGCCGGGAAGCTGGAAGGCGTACAGCTCGAGCGAGAAGCCGCTCGGGAAGCCGGCGTCGGCCAGGAGCTTCTTCGCCCGCGCCGGATCGTAGGGATACACCATCTCGGGCGAGACCTTGAAGCCGATATCTCGGAACGACCACGAGAGCCCGAGGGGGATGGACGCGGGTTCGGCCTTGCCCGCGAAGATCGCCTGGGCGATCTCCGCCCGGTCGACGGCGAGGTTCATGGCCTCGCGCACCCGCTTGTCGGCGGTGGGCTGTCCGTCGCGGGGCAGCACCCAGTACATGCTGAGGATCGCCTCTTCCTTCCGGAAATGGACGGGAAAGCCTTCCTTCTCCAGCTCGGCCACCCGCTCGCGACTGACATCGGCCACGTCGACTTCGCCTCGGCGCAGGAGGGCGATGCGCGTGGTCTCCTCGGGCACGAGCCTGAACAGCATGGTCTTGAACCGGGGCACGCCGATGCGCCAGTGGTTGTCCACGGCGGCGAGCTTGATGTGCGAGCCCGTCACCTGCTCCACGAACTTGTAGGGGCCGCTCCCCACCGGCTTGCGGGCAAAGGCATCATCCCCGTAGGCCTCGATGTACTTCTTGGGCAGCACCATGCCCTCGGTGGACAGGGTCCGTGAGAGGTACGTCGGGATGATGAGAGTCGGCTCCTTGGTGACGATGACCACGCGATCCGGGGCGGGCGTCTCGATGTCCTGAATGAGGGTCCGGAGGGGGCCGGCATAGCCCGTGGTGGAGCGCTTGCCCATGGCGCGCTGGAGGCTGAACTTGACGTCCTCCGACGTCACCTCGTCGCCGTTGTGAAACTTCACCCCCTTGCGCAGGTGAAACGTCCAGCGCTTGTGGTCGGCCGAGTTCTCCCAGCGCGTGGCGATCCCGCCGTCTCGAGACGGCTGACCTTCGGGGGTGGTGCCGACGAGATAGTCGAACATCGGCGAGAGGTAGTACTTGACGATGTGACCGCCCAGGACCGGGTCCAGCACTTCGGTGGAGAAGCTCGACAGGGCGACCGAGAGCTCGGGCTTGGCCTGAGCCCAGCCCGCCGTGGCGGGACCGAGGGCAAGCGCGACACAGAGTAAAGACATCGTCACGATGCGGAGCGCACTCCTCATGTTTCCTCCTGTATGGTCCAGTTTCGCTTTGGGCTCGGCGAGAGAAGCGCGGGCTAGGCCGCGGTGTAGCCTCCGTCCACGGGCAGGGCGACGCCGGTGACGAAACCAGCTTCGTCACTCGCCAGGTACAGAATTGCCGCCGCGATGTCCTCGGGCTGGCCGAAGCGGCCCAGGGGATGGCGCTCCCGCATGGGTTGCAGCCAGGCGGGATCGGCCATGAAAGGCTTGGTCATGGGCGTCTCGATGACACCCGGGCACACGCAGTTCACGCGGATCTTCGGCGCCCACGTCAGGGCCATCGTCCGGGTCAGGTTGACCACACCGCCCTTCGATGCCGCGTACGCGGGCGAGAGAGAGCCCCCCACCAGGCCGTAGATGGAGGCGAGATTCGTGATCGAACCGTGCCCACTGGCGGCCAGCGCCTCGAGGGCCGCCCGCGAGGCGAGGTAGGTGCCGCTGAGATTCACGTCGAGCACGCGTGTCCATTCCTCGAGGGGCGGCGTGGCGTCACGCCGCGTCCCGCTCACGCCCGCGGAGTTCACGAGCGTGGTCAGCCGTCCGAAGCGATCGAGCGTCGTCTGGACCATGAGGGCGCAGCCGCGCTCGTCGGTCACGTCCACGCCGAGCTCGACCGCCTCCCCGCCCGCCTCGGCGATCGCCTTGGCGGTACCCTGCGCCGCTTCTCGCGCCCGATCCACGCACATGACACGGGCGCCCTCGGTGGCGAAGCGCAGCGCGGTGGCGCGCCCGATCCCCGAGCCCGCCCCCGTCACGATCGCCACCTTGTCCTTCATCCGCATGGCGGTCATTGCCCCCCTGCCCTATCCGCGCTCCTTGGCCAGCTCACCCGTCGCCCATCTCACTTCTGCTCATCCCTGCCCACCTCGACCGGCTAGCCCTTCTCGATGATGTAGATGTGGCGCATCATGTCGACGTAGATATTGCCGTCGATCACGTTCTGTCCCTGCTTGTTCTTCTCGATGCCCTTGACCCAGGGCTTGGCCGCGGCAAAGCGCGCGACCCACGCCACCGGCACATAGCCCACGTCCATCTGCATGATCTCCTCGGCCTTCTTGTAGTGCTCGAGCCGCTTCTTGGGGTCGCGCGTGTCGCGCCCACCCTCGAGCTCCTTGTCGAAGGCGTCGTTGACCCAGGCCTGCCGCTTTCCCGTGGTCTTCTTGCCGTAGAAGGTGTCGAAGTACTCGTTGTGCGGGTCGGGGTAGTCCATGAACCAGCGGATCCACACGAACTGCAGATCCTGCTTCCAGAGGCGCTCGCGGAATACCCGCTGCTCCAGCACCTCGAGATCGGTCTTCATGTTGAGGCTGTCCAGGAGTACCGCCTGCACCGCCTCCGCGAGCGGCTTGGAGCCCAGACCTTCCTCGCGCATCGACAGGGTGATCTTCGGCCAGTTCTTGCCACCTTCGAAAGGCGTGCCCTTGAGCTGCTCGAGGGCCGCCTTCTTGTCGTAGCGCTGGATGGCCTTGATCTTCGGATCGTCCACGGCGCCTGGGAAGCCAGGGGGAATCATGGACCAGGCGGGAATGGCGAGGCCCTGGCTGACCTTGACCACGTTCTCGCGGTCGACGGCGTGCGCCACCGCGCGGCGGACCTTGAGGTTGTCGAAGGGGGGCTTGGTCGCCTGGGGCAGCAGGTACCACGTCCCCGGATACGGGTACTGAAAGACGTCCTTCTGCATGCGAGGATCGCTCTGAAGCTTCTTGAGGTCGCCGGGCTGGAGCCACGTCAGGTCCAGCTCGTTGTTCTCGTAGGGAAGCGAGCCGGCCTGCACGGGAATGATGGGAATGATCATCTTCTCCACGTGCACGTCCTTGGCGCCGAAGAAGTACGGGTTCTTTCTCAGCACCATCTGCTTGTTGTGCTCCCACTGCTCGAGCACGAAGGGCCCGTTGGTGACGATGTTTCCGGCCTCCGTCCACTTGTCGCCGTGCTTCTCGACGGCGCCCCGGTGCGCGGGGAGCGCGGCGAGATAGGCGGCGAGGACGGGGAAATAGCCACGCGGGCCCTCGAGGGTGACCTCGAGCGTCCAGTCGTCCTTGGCCTTGACCCCGACCTCGTCGCGGTTCGTCACCTGCTTCTTGTTGAAGGCCTCGCCATTCTTGATGTCGTACAGGAAGGCGGCGTAGGGCGCCTTGCTCTCGGGATCGAGCTGGCGCTTCCACGACCACTCGAAGTCGCGGGCGCTCACGGGCGAGTTGTCGGACCAGCGGCTGTCCTTGCGAATGGTGAAGGTCCAGACGGAACCGTCCTTGTTGCTCTGGACCTTGGTGGCCAGGTATGGCTCGGCCACGAAGTCCGCGTTGAAGTTCATGAGACCGGCGAACTGGATCGGCACGCCCGCGCAGTAGAGGTCCTTGTTGTAGTCGTGACTGGACGGGTCGTTCTGCCAGAATCCGCCGCCCCCCAGGCGCAGGACCTGCTCCTTGGCGAGCTTCTCGCCGGGCCCGAGCTTGAAGGGCTTGGCCGCCTCGGCCCGGGTAGCGAACCCGAGCCCGCCGAAGGCGGCCATGGCGCCCACCGCCTTGAGAAAGTCGCGCCGGCCGAGGCCCAGTGCCTGTAGACGCTGCTCGAACAAGGCCAGCTGCTCGTCGGGTATGCGCATGTCAATTCTCCTTTATTTGTCTGAACCGCTACTACTATCTCAGCTGTCGCCTCGCCGCGCTTCTCGCCTTCGGCTCGTCGGCCGCGTCTCAGCTCCTAATTCATCTTGGGATCGAGGGCGTCGCGCACCCCGTCTCCGAAGAAGGTGAAGGACAGCATGGTGATGGCGATGGCGATGGAGGGAAAGACGCACAGGTGCCAGTACGAACGCAGGTACTGCTGATTCTCTCCCACCATCTGTCCCCAGGACGGGGTCGGGGGGTTGATCCCCACTCCGATGAAGGACAGCGCCGCCTCCGTGAAGATGGCCTCGG
>WNFX01001400.1_pt1 | contig 24766 bp, 27 predicted proteins | sample 5400111 | NCBI WGS metagenome assembly WNFX01 (sample SAMN13153363, study PRJNA577476) | soil metagenome | isolation source: 40 cm soil or saprolite under grassland replicate 1 | place: USA:California | collected 2016-06-15
TTTCGCCGCCTGGCTCGCGATTATGAACGCTTGCCAGAGACGTTGGTTGGTCTTCACTTGTTGGCTTTTACCGTGCTCATGCTTCATCGTTTTACCCTTGTAATGACTCATTACCCATAAAGTTCATAACAGACTCTAGGAAAAAAAGTCTCGCTCGCCTAAACGTATCAATGTACGCTTTACTGTGATGCTTTCGCACGTCATCTGCGTCGTAGGGAGATTTTGTGCCTTTTTTCTGACTGTCGCATCGTACAAGGAGCATTGGGGAGACTTTTTGCGCTTTTCACCAGGAGTAGACAAGAAAAAGAGGTAGATATGACTCGTCATATTGTTCTCCTGATGTATTCTAGTCTTTGCCATTGTTAGTCGTCTCTTTATTCGTGAAAGAAGGGGATCTATGTCCACTGATCTCGTCCTGGTACAGGCCTACCTGTCAAATATGCAATTCGCACTCCAAAATCTTGATGTGTCATGTGCTCGCAGGCTCTTAGAGCACACATTGGAACTCCTTGAGCAACCATGTACGACCTCTCTTCCTTTGCATCTTTCGATGCAGATGTCTGTTGGTGTTGGCCTGGATACCGGCGTCCAACGCCGAGGCAAACCGAATGAGGATTTCGTGTTTGCAACGACCGGAGTCAATGTTCAGACGCAAGAAACATACGGGCTCTTCGTCGTTGCTGATGGTCTGGGGGGTCACGCAGACGGACAACTTGCTTCACGCCTGGGAACAGAAACGATTGTCGACATCATGCTCCCACTCCTGCATTCTGGGCGTGTACAGGCTTCAGAGCTAGGGAATCGGTTGGCAGATGCGATAACTCGTGCCAATGATGTCATTTACGAACGAAATCAAAGAGCCGTTCGACTTCTCGGACAGATGGGAACGACCATCACCGTAACGGTTGTCTTTGGGCCACACGCCTTTATCGCTAATGTTGGTGACAGTCGCACGTATCTCTACCGACCAGAATCTGGTCTCCGTGTGATCACACGCGATCACTCCGTCGTCGCCAATCTGGTCGCATCTGGCAGTATTGCTCCTGATGATGTGTATACCCACCCCGAACGCAATAAGATTCTACGGAGTCTGGGGGTCGCTTCAACCGTTGAGATAGACCTCTTCTACGAATTGCTTCAGAACGGCGATATCGTCTTTCTCTGTTCCGACGGGATGTGGGAGATGACTCGCGACTCACATCTAGAGCAGATTCTTTCTTCCCCTCTCTCTCCGGAAACTATGGCTGAGCATCTGTTGGATCTGGCAATCCGGGGCGGAGGTCGAGATAACATTGGTCTGGTCGTTTCCCAGTGCCAGATGAATGTTACTGCTATGCAGACGGTGATTCAGCCACTCTCTCACCAGGATGTCATCGCATCGTAGTGCGCCTTTTTCTGCTGGCTTCTCGTAAGGTGTGGCTGTGTAAACGAACTGACAAGCACGTTTAGACACCATTTGGAGGGAGACATTCTATGATCCAGGAAGAATTACCTCTGTTTTCGGAGGTGCAACTATGACGATTTCACCTCTCTCATCGCGCCCAGATGGAAAGAGTTATGTTCACCATACAGCGATACAAGCGGCTACAGCCGGTATCAGTGTTGTCCCGATCCGCGCTGACGGGACGAAGCAACCCTCGCTTTCCGGATGGCGCGAGTACCAGAAGCGTAGAGCCAATGAGACTGAACTACAGCAATGGTTTCGTTCTGGTGAGCCTGGAATTGCCTTTATCACTGGAGCGGTGAGCGGGAATCTGGAAGCGCTCGATTTTGATGACCCGCGCATTTTTGAAACCTGGTTGCGTCGTGTTCAACGCGATTCTGCCCTTGCATCCTTGTACGACCACGTCTCCTGGGGTTACCTGGAGTCGACGCCAGCAGGTGGAAAGCATCTGTTGTATACATGCGATGTGGTCGAAGGGAACCAAAAGCTCGCCTCCAAGCCTGATGGAGATAAAAGGAAAACGCTCATTGAAACGCGAGGCGAAGGTGGGCTTATTATCGTCGCCCCATCGCGCGGCAAGGTTCACCCGAGCGGCAAGCCATATATGCTACAGCGTGGTGCAGTCTCATCCATCCGGACGATTACCGCTCACCAGCGTTCGTTGCTCCTGGCCGTTGCTCGCGAGTTCGATGAGATGCCTCCTCTTGATCTCTCCTCTATTCCTCCCAGGAAATCATTGCCATTGAATGGGAGTGCTTTACGCCCTGGAGACCTCTTCAATCAACAAGCGTCATGGGAAGCGGTGCTCATTCCCCAGGGTTGGCAACTTGTTCGTACGAGCGACGGAGAAAGCTATTGGCGTCGCCCCGGCAAAAGAGGCCCTGGCATCAGCGCGACCACTAACCATGATGGGCATGACTTGTTGTATGTGTTTTCGACATCGACAGCCTTTGAGGCGGAAAGGGGATACACCAAATTCAAAGCATATGCTCTTTTAAACCACCATGGAGATTTTTCAGCCGCTGCTCGCGAACTTGCCGAACAGGGGTATACCACCAAAGAGAGCAACGTCTTGTAGTGAGCGTGTTGTCAGAGAACCATTAGAGAAAGAGGATTGCAATGAAGGAATTTCAGCATGGGCAGCTTTTTACAAACAGGGATACATTGCTCATACAGAATCTCTTGCGTGAGGCACTCACAGACATCCAATCGAGCGATAGCAGCGAGGGGTGGGTGTACAGCGAATCGGGAGTGCGTGCTGGTAGGACACTTCATGAAGCAATTGAACGATCGAAAGAACAGTTCGAGAGACGCGCTCGTGCATTGAATAAAAAGAGCTGTACGAAGAATGATCGCGTTCACTGGCAGATACGAGGGCGGCAAGAACTGCTGCGTTGCGTGGCTGATCATGTACAAAAGCTTCGCAAGAAATATGGTACTTCTTACACACTCTACCTGGCTCTCAAGGACTATCTCGGGTGCCTGGAGAAATATGAGGTCGATGTGGAAGAAGAGAAGAGAGCTTCTCACTCAACCTCTGGAAGGCCGGTGCAGAAATGGAAAGCTGAGGGTGCTGCTCAAGAATTACCAGGGGTGTTTGCTCGCTTGGCGCGCCTTCTTGCTGAGTACGCTCCTTTGATCGAACGACACACTCTTTCTTTTGATGGTACTACTTTGGAGCCTCGTCTGCTTTAGCTCTTTGCTCTGGGAAAAACATTGGACAATGAGACAAAAGTGCGCATGTCAGGTCGTACGGTTAGGCGTAGTTCACGGATGCATGAGCAGAAAGTGAGATTTCTCTCCAGCAGTGTCTTCAAATCTGTACGTTCCAGTATTCAGCACTGCTTCTGGTGGCTTCCCTCGATCCTACAAAGAACGAGGGAGGGCCGCATTCGGAATCAACATCCAGAAGTGACAGAAGCAGTCATACAGGTTGCCAATGCTCTCTGTGCAACAATGGCGATCTGGGAGGTCGAAGCAACTCCTGTCGTCAAGGCATCTCTCGCCTACTGGCACCGTACTATTCAAACATACCGGGGATATGTGCTCTGTAGCAATAGCAAGGGAGCAACCGTGCTGATCGATACATTGACCTGGACATATCTACAAGGCTCAGCCCTTCACTTACTACAGATTGACGGTGTTGAGCAAGCAAAAGCTTTTATTGATGCGCTTTGCGACTCTCTCCATGTACAACTTGATTGTAAGGAGTGTCCCCCAGAGAGAGAAAGAGGTTCTTAAGAGAATGGCTGAGTAGCTTCACCGTGTTCGTCGCTTCTCATCTCCGACTGTTTGCAAATCCTTCCATGGGCTGTATCGACGCATAAGGCTCTGTTCCTGTGCAAGATACGGCCTTTTTGTGCCTGTTCGTCTTCGCGCCCCCTCGCGTTACACCACGTCACAACTGATCACGTGAGGGAGCCGCCTTATCATTCGTAGGAGGCTTGTTATGACATCCTCGCTCTGCCACCTCTGTGGTATTTGTCCCGGTCAAGTATATTCTGACCTGTCATCCATCTTACGCTTTCCTGTGCCGCCGTCGATTTTGTCCTTCCCTCTCTGCACCTGTTGCCTGGATCAGGGATATGGCAGCAACGGTCATCATATTGGACGTGTATCGCACCTCCCCGAGTTCTCGGTCGAGTTCGAGATCGCCGCATCCTCTCAGCAACGCGGTCGTGCTCTGGCGCTGCTCTCTCTCGGCTACTTGAGAACATCTGACGCAACCGTGAGCGACGAATACAAATCACCCATTTATCACTCGCTGGATGCGTTTCGCTTCCATTTGCCCACACTCGATACTCTTGGTGATCTGGTGACCTACTTGTGCGGAACGCATTTGCATGTTGCGTTTCCCGCGCCGCTCAAAGCGAGACTGACGGACTTTCAGGGGGAGATCTTCGGACCTCTGGCCCAACATTGGTCAGCCAACCGAGAGGAAACCGAGCGTTTCTGGGGAAGAGCCACATGTTACTACGCAAGTGACAGCCTCTCCGATGCATATCCCTGCATCCGCATGCAGAGTCAGTACGACACCATCGAGTTCCGCTTACCAAGGTTTCGCACTGCTACTCAATACGTGGAAGTCGTCCGCTTCTGCCGTCGCGTCACCTACTCCTTGCGTCGCTCACTCACCGCTTACCTGGGACATCTCGATGGTGCGCGATCTCCTCATGAGATCGGACAAGATCTGTTGGAGCACTATCAGGCAACGGTGGAACGGCAGGTTTTCTGGCAGGAGAGACAGGAACTGCGGCACTACCAGCAAAAACTGGCTGCCTCGCTTCCCGCGCGCATAAACGCTTTTGTACGAGATTGGCTCCATTTAGCGATTGGCGCTTAGCCTCACCCTTCAGAGAGAAATACTTCCTCATCCATTTATGCCATTGAATTTCATAGCTATTGCAACCAGATGGAGGAACAATTGAACCAGGAACGTAAAGTCATCAACGGGCAGCGCGTCATGGTTGCCAGATATTCACCCGACGGCAGGTACATTGCTGTTGCCGGAGGAGAGCAGGAGTCCTGGAGAAACTCTGGCTTCGTTTCCATCTATGACGCGTACTCCCTGACTCAAGTACAAGAGCGAAAACATCCCTTTGAAGTGACCTGTCTTGACTGGTCTCCAGATGGAAGGCACATCGCATATGGCGGGAAAGAAGGCGCTGTGTGTATCTGGGACCCGGCAACCGATACGCATCTTTCCTACTGCGACCATTCGCCGGAGCTCGCGCATCTTCCCTCTTCGTCTGATCCAAAGCGAAGAGATGTTTTCGCGGTTGCATGGATGCACGACGGGCAACATGTGACTTCGGCAGGGCTTGACGGATTTGTGCGCACCTGGCAAGCGGAGTCTGGCAAGACAGTTCACGCTGTGTATTACGAAAATCTCTCTTACCGATTTGTGTATGCACCAGGTGGAATCCAGGCTGCGGCTGCTCCTGTGATTAGCACCAGGGGACAAACAGGGGCCATCCTGTATGACATTGAAGGCGGGTTGGCACGATGTTCGCTGCTCCAAAGGGAACTTTCATTGTCTTTCGCATGGGCGCCGCCAGGGATACAACGTCTTGCAACGGGAGGCTGGCATCACATCCAGATATGGGATACGTGCACAGCAACTCTACTCCTTACTCTGCCCTGTGATCTGTATATACCAGCAAGTTGCATGGAGCCATCGCTCTCTCATCTTGTCTGGTCGCCCGATGCTTCCCATATTGCATGCTGTGTGCGCTGGAACTATCAACATCCCAGTCTCTCAGCATATGGGCGAGGATGGAGCAAAGCTGTTGTTGAGATCAACTCAACAACGGACGGAATGATGCAGTGCGCTTATGCCACCACCGACCCGTACTGCCTGGACTGGTCGCCACGTGGTGACCAACTTGTCGTCGGGGGAACGGGCGGTTTTGAGATCCTCCACTACACGTCCCCTACCTGTTCGAGTACCTCTTATGGACAAAAGACATTCTAGGTCAGAACAAGGAAGACCCTGTTTTTCCTCTCATCCCTCTCAAAGCATCAGGCTTCATCTACAGGATATGTGAGCGTTCCTATCCCTATGGATGTGGCCTTTTACCATCTATTCGTCCAGGCACAGGCTTCGTTCGCGCGGCACCACGTTAGAGCTGATCGCGCTGGCCTGTGCCTTTTCGTTCGCAGGAGATTGTGCTGTGAAGAAACAGCTTTGCTGCATTTGTAAGACCGCTCCCGGCGAGATCTGTCTGGATCTGCCGGCTTTGAAATGCCCCGTGTGTCTGAACTGCATTGAGCCTGTTGCTGGAAGTAATATGCGTCGTATCGGACGACAATCACCGTTGCCTACTTTTTCCGTGGAATTTGAGATCGAGACGTCAGTACGTTCAGAACGGGAACGAGCGCTGGTGCTGCTGTTGCTTGGATACCTGAGAACGTTCGATATATCAGTGAGCGACGAATATAAGTCACCCATCTATCAGTCGCTGGATGTCTTTCGCTCTCACCTCCCCACACTTGATACCCTGAAAGGGTTAGTGAGCGGAGCATGTGGCACACACCTGCATGTTGGGATACCACCCTGGTTGAAACAACGCGTATCCGAGATGCGCGGTGACCTCTTTGGCCCGCTCGTCGATCACTGGTCGAATCACCTCGATCAAACGGAAGATTTCTGGGGACGCAAACCTTGCTCTTATGCGAAGAGAGATCTGTTTGACTTGTTTCCTTGCATTCGCGTCTCCGGGCGTTATGATACCATCGAGTTTCGCCTTCCTCGCTTTCGCACTGCTCATCAATATGTCGCAGTGGTCCGCTTCTGTCGTGCGCTGACCTACTCCCTTCAAAATGCATTATCATCCGAAAGCAAGCGAGAGAGAGCACATGCTCCCGAGCACATTGGACGTGATCTCGTTCCCTTTTATGAGGCAAGCGTCAACCGGTATCACTTCTGGCAACTACAGCATCGATTGAAGCTCCATGGCGTGGAACAACTCCTTCTCTTCCCGTAAGTGTTGCCCCTTAAGAAGAGTGTCTGACTTAGGGGATTCTATCAACGTTCCATCTTTTCTGAAAGGATGAGCTATGTTTTTTGCTCTACGAGATCACATCAAGAGCCTCAAATGGGCACCCGGACAGAGGATACTGGGCGCCGCTGGAGGGAACGGGCGCTTCGTCCTCTATGATCCGGAAAAAAAGATCCGTCTCCGCCAGTTTGGATACAGCAACGACTCGGACCACTTCGAGATCCTTAGCATATGCTGGTTTCCCTCACCTACGAAACAGCTCGTGGCTCTGGGAGGAACCTCTGGGTGTGCCGAAGTCTGGGATGCCAGGACAGGGACATTGTTGCACTCCTATGGTGAGCACTCTCCTGAAGTGAATTGCTTGCCTCAGAGCGCTTATCCTTATCGCCGATCAGTGTATGCGCTGGCCTGGTCTCCAAATCGAACGTATATCGCCTCGGCGGGTGATGATTCCCTCGTTCGCGTCTGGCGGGCTACTACAGGAGAAACCTGTTGCGTGGTGAGTGAAGGACCTGTACGCGCAGGAGGCCTCCTTACCTGGCTAGCTGATAACACAACACTGGTTTCTGGTGTCGGGTCAGAGATCATTGTATGGGATGCATTTAGTGGTCGTATCATCAACCGCTTCAAGACTCCCATCGGATATGAATATTCAGGATGTCGGGCCATCTCACCAGACGGTACAAAAATCGCCATCGCGACCGGGAAGGTGGTGATCTATGATCTGGCGACCGGCGAAGCTGTGCTTACCTATACTCTGCCAGATGGAGAGCCTACAGAGCAGGCAACGCTCCGATACCCCAATAACACACCTGGCCTTGTTGCCTGGTCACCCGATGGTACCAAACTGGCGACCACGTTTCATCGTCAGCGCAAGCGGATCTCTATCTGGGATGCGGTGACAGGGAAGACGTTTTTGGAACGAGCCAGCCACGCCCCTGTTGCATGCCTGGATTGGTCGACGGATAGCCTGACTCTGGCCTGGGGCGGAGATGGGTATCTGGAAACCTTTGATATCCCTCGCCGGACCTGATCATCCCTCTTCGTACCCTGTATGACCGAGAAGAGATCCTGTGTTCCTTCCTGGCATGGACACCTCTACAAATCTTTCAGAGACAGCCCTTCTGACCAGTTCATGGTCCCAGCATTGTCGTTCCGATAGACCTGCTCAGGTATACTGCTTGACCAATTGCTTCAAAACAGCTTCTCTGCTGCCCCGGCGGCTAGAGGAGCTGTTTTCATTTCGAGAAAGGAGTCATCTTTTGACCACGACGATGAATCGAACAACTCTTCACTTCTGCTGCGTGTGCCGACAGAAGCATGAGTATTGCTACTGGTACGAACCACTGAAGGGCTACCTGTGTCCCTATTGCCGTCTTACACCACAACCTTATGATACTGCAAATATGACGAGCCTGGGTCTTCCACTCAAACACCTTCCACCCTTCTCGCTTGAGTTCGAGGTGACCTCTCTCGACGATCATCCTGCGTCAGAGGCACTGATCTTGCTGAAATATCAGTATAAGCGCACTTCTGATGGAACGGTAGATGACGAGTACAAATCGCCCATTTACTCTCACCTGGCAGCATTCCGTAAACCTCTTGCTGTCCTTCACAACTTGCGCCATCTCGTGACTGATTATTGCGGCACGCATCTGCACATCGGATGTCGTCAGAAAGAGAGGTTACGGGAGATCCATGCCGAAGTGTTTAGTCCCTTACTCGATCATATGCTCACACATCCCGAGCAGACAGTGCGTTTCTGGGGCCGCTTCTTTACCCAGTATGCAACGGCTCCCAATGTTGATCGGTATCATTGCTTTAACCTGGAGTCTTGTCATTCGACCCTTGAGTTTCGTCTGCCCAGATTCCGCAGTGCAGAGCAATATCGCCGACTCCTCCAATTTTGCCGTCGATCCGTAGCCTACCTCGATACAGCGCTGGCGATATCCGGAGAAGGCTACCAGACCACGGAGGAAGGCACTCAAATGACAATTGAACAACAAGCAGTAATGCAGACGCCTGATCCCGGTGTGATAGGCAAGCACGTCCTCGCACTCTACAAGCGGGCAGTGAATACCCTACCAGAGCGTGAGGAGTGGGTTGATGAGCAGTTATCCAGGATAGGAACCTTATTCCCTACGATTGAGGAGCGTGACCAGGATGATGATTGGGATGACGACTTTTGATGATGGCGGTGCGGTGAGATAGCGCGGTCACGCTGACATCTCTCTGGACCTCGCTCAGCCTCTTCGCTCCATTTTGCCCCATCCTTCATGCCCATACTCCCTACTCTCTACCATACGTTTTTCGTCCAAATAGCCGCAAGCTCACGCCGCACCACGTCACTGATCGCGTGAGCCTGCTCTCATTCGCAGGAAGGTCACCCCTCTGCTGAAAAGCAGTATAGCACATGGGGTGACCTTCTCGCTACTCGCAGAAGGAGGCGAGATGCTCTATGCCCTACAAGGACACGCGTACCTGTTGGCTTTGCGGACACCGAAAAGACACCTGGGAATGCGAACACCATCCCATACTCAAGGAAATGGTCTGCGATGTATGTATAGCTCCCCGCTCGTACGATACCAAGAATACGCAGCGGGTCGGTCGACCATCAGAGCACGTTCCACCTTTTTCGGTTGAATTTGAGGTGGCAGCTCCGTGTTACACCCTCTCATCGCGGCTCGAACGGGCTTTAATACTGATCAAGTATGGGTTTCTGCGCACCGAAGACGACTCGGTGGACGACGAATACAAGTCACCCATCTTCCAGTCGCTACGCGCCTTTTATAAACCGCTAGGGGCGATGCACCAACTGCGCGATCTCGTCATGCCCTGGTGTGGAACCCACCTGCACGTCACGCTACGCCAGAAAAAGGCTCTGGTATCGATCCAGGACCGCGTTTTCGGGCCACTATTGGCGCACCTGGCAGCCAACTCCAGCGAAACGGAAGCGTTTTGGGGACGCACGCTGTGCAGGTATGCCGCACCGTCCAGTGCGACCAGATATGCTTGCTTTAGCTTGTGGTCGAAGCACGATACGCTCGAATATCGTCTTCCAAGATTCCGCACGGCCCAGCAGTACCTGGCGATTGTGCGCTTCTGTCTCCACATGACTACCTTCCTGAGTGATCGGCTCAATCCTGAGAGTCCCTTATTCGATACGCCCGAGCATATGGCGGACGGTATCCTTGCCATCTATCGTCATGCGCTCGCTCATCCTGTAAACCGTCTTCCCCTACTTACGAAAGGAGTTTTCGCCCATGTGTAGACTTGCCCTGATGAATCGCGAAGCCATTGCTTTATTAGGTACGGATCTGGCCAATTTGTTCCATTTCCTCGAAACGTCTATGGGGGGACACGGCAATGGCATTGCCGCCCTCTGGAGTCAAACGAAAGAAGTGAAGATGAACAAGGGACTGACGTTTTCTACCGCTCAAGCAGCCGCTAAAGCGCATACCTATGTTCGGGAAGGAGCTGATTGGCTGCTTTTCCACACCAGACTTGCTACCAGTGGCGGCAAGACTTCCGCGAACTGCCATCCCTTTAAAAGCGGTCAGTTGGTGCTTGCACACAACGGGCACTCCTGGACCTGGGACCAGCTCGGAACCTCGCTTGGAATCTCTGACAGTGAGTGCATTACTCAGGCCTGGGCACGGCTTCGCATTCCCGTTTCCGCATTGAAAGAGGCCGATGGCGTCTTCGTCGGTTTCCGAGCCGGGAGCCCATTTGTCGTGAAGGGTCGAGCCTTCGACGATCTGACCGTCTCGGTCCATGAAGGGACGGGGGCGGTTCTCTTTGCTTCAGAGCTAGAGGGGCCTGCACGACGCCACTTTGACCAGACTGTTGAGATAGGTCGCTTCCTCTGGTCTGGAGGGCCACTCAACATCCGGAAAATCGAGCAGCGCCGGGATGATTTCCTCTACTACCGATATACGAGAGCTACTAGCCAGGCGATGAGTCTATCCGGGTTGGAGACCGTAACAACCTCTACTACTGCATCACTCGCCTCAGATAAGGATGAGGAGACACCAGCAGAGAGGAAAGTTGCATCCGAAATCTCCCTGGCCGATTTGCGCGAGTTTTACCAGCGTCAGGAGCAAGAAGCGACTTCTGCCTCAACCCAGGTCCCCAGTTCAGTCTCTGAAGAATAACGCATTCTCCTTATCGCCCACTCAAGTGAAATGTTCCGCCAAACGCTTCTGTATGTTCTCGATGTGGTGCGCTTCTTTTGTGAAGGAGGCGCAATCACTGTTGTTCCAGTTCGTTCCGGGCGGTGAGCCGCTCCACGTCTACTGTTCGCTCTCTGTCCCACTCGTAGGAGGATTACTGTGTTACAACACATACACACCGCGTCACGACACGTGACGTTTCCACTCTGTACGCTCTGTCAACGAAATCAGACACGCCAGCAAGACCCGCTTCTTGGATGGGTCTGCTCCTGTTGCCTGCGTGCACAGAGCGCGGACACTCCCAATACGCTCTCTCTTGGAAGAGCCTCGGCCTTCCCCTCATTTTCCCTGGAATTTGAGATAGCGGTAGACTTCCAGAGCTACGATGAACTCCGTCGCGCACTCATTCTGCTCAAACATGGGTTTATCCGCACGAAAGATGGGTCAGTCGATGAAGAGTACAAATCGCCCATCTACCGATCCCTGTCTCCTTTTCAAAAAGTGTTGCCCGTATTGGAACGTCTCGTGGATCTGGTAGACGGGCGCTGCGGCACACATTTGCATGTGGCGTTGCCCGTCAAGGAGCAGCTTCGTCCCCTCTTCAAATCGGTGTTTACGCCGCTGATCGCGTATCTCGAAGAGCATGAAGAGCAAACGATCGCCTTTTGGGGCAGGACATTCAACGATTATGCAAGCCTGCTTCTCGGGAGTGGATGGGGCTGCATCAATCCTTACACGAACTATGACACGCTCGAATTCCGCTTACCGAGATTTCGCTCTGGAGTGCAGTACCTGGCTGTAGTACGGTTCTGCCGCATGGTAGCACACTTCCTGACACAACAGCTCCGTTCACCATTCTCGCGCTCACCCTGGGAACTCGGCGAGCATCTGCTTGCCACCTACCTGGAGAGCAACGCTCGTCGCGACCTCTGCATCTGTTAAATTCGCTACTCACTTTTCGCTGACCTCACACATGAAGCTCCACCCTTCCTTCTATATGGAGATCTGGGGGAGCAGCGTCTTTGCATGTCTTCACGTCCAGGGCAGGGGCCGCACCACGTCACTGATCGCCTCTGCCCTCATTCACAGGAAGGAAACCCTACAATGACTCGAGTCTTTTCTCAGCTTGTGCCTTGCCAGCTCTGTCAGGCGTTGACCTCGCCAGAGACACATCCGATTCTAGGTAGCCCGGTCTGTCATGATTGTCTTGTATGCCACAACTATGAGGATGCCAATGAACGGCATGCCGGGACGACGGACGGACTGCCGATGTTCTCCGTAGAGTTCGAGGTCTGTGATAGTTCTATCAGGTGGCAGGCAGACCGTGCTCTGATCCTGCTCAAACACGGATTCTTGAGAACATGTGACATCTCGGTAACTGATGAGTACAAATCGCCCATGTATCTTGGCTTGTCGGCTTTCCAGCAAGTTCTTCCCATACTCGATACTCTCAAGTATCTGGTTGACAACTGCTGTGGTACGCATATTCATATCGATTGCCCGGCAAAGCAGCTCGTAAGAATTCATCAGAGTGCACTCTTTTCTCCACTTATCCACTATCTGGGCACGCACAAGGAGGAAACCACCAACTTCTGGGGTCGGTGCACTTCCGATGTCGTACGCACTGATACGCGCTACGAAACGGTGGAGTTCCGCCTGCCGCGTTTCCGCAGTGGCGAACAATACCTACGAGTAGTGCGGTTCTGCCGCCAGGTAGGTTTCTTTCTTAATTTCCATCTCAAGCAGCACTATCCGTACAATGCGCCACTTACCCCTTCCCAGATCGGTGCATGCTTGCTATCACAGTATCTGCAGATGCGCGAGGGCGCAGGTCAGGAAGGGAGGAATGCTCATGTGTAGACTCGCTCTCATGAACCAACAGGCTGTGTTACTGATGGGCAAGCAGTTAGATACCCTGTTTGAACACCTTGAGAAGGCACTGGGGGGAGACGGCAATGGTATTGGCCTTCTTTATGAAGCAGGCGAAACGAAAGTGCGCAAGGGAGTCCGTTTCCAGGCTGCACAAGCCGCCGGAGAAATCCGCTTTGGGGCCAGGCTGGGAGCAAGTTGGGCGTTGTTCCATACCAGACTTGCCACAAACGCGTGCGTCGCGGCGCGAACCTGTCATCCCTTCCAGTATGGGAAAATGGTTCTGGCTCACAACGGGCATGACCATCTCTTCGCCAGATTGGGGGCAATGACAGGGAAAAGCGATAGCGCCTCTATTGCCGAGACCTGGGGGCGTGGACATCGATCTGTCGCATCGTTGTGGAACCGTTGTGGCGTCTTCGTTGGGTTCCAGCAAGGACATCCTTTTGTGGTCAAGGGACTGATTCAGAAGGATCTAGTACTGGCGCACCATAGGGAAACGGGCGCGCTTCTTTTCGTCTCACAGCTTCCTGATGAGCTGCGTGCTCACTTCGACACCTGTATCGATATTGGCCGACTGCTCTGGCAGGGTGAACCTCTGATCCTGTCAGAAATTGAGCGGCGTCCCCCACCGAAGGCTCCTCAGCAGAAGGAGCAACATACAGTATCCCCTTTGCATGTTGAAGCCGAGGCGCTTGTTTCGGTCTCGTGATCACTCCGTTTTCTTTTCACTCCTTTTGTGTATGAACGCCTCTTACCGATTGGTCAGAGGCGCATTTGTGTTCTAGCAGGTACCGCCTTCTCGCACCACGTCACCGCTTTGATCAGAAGTCGGTACCACCTATTGCAGGAGAAACACTCGTGACGAAAGCATCAAAACCAAAACTCTGCTCAATTTGTCACAACATCCCAGTTTCCCGTCCTCACGACGTTCTCAAAGGGTACGTCTGTGAGCAGTGCGAACAACGAAAATCATATTCAACCCCGAATCTCGTAGGGAAAGGAAAGCCCTGCAAGTTGCCCTCGTTCTCTGTGGAGTTTGAGATCGCAGCGCCCGCGCGAGAATCCCGCCGTGCCCTGATCCTGCTTCAATACCAGTTTCAGCGAACGTACGATTCTACCGTGAGTGATGAATACAAATCGCCCATTTACCACTCGATCCGGGCGTTCCGTAAGCCGCTTGCCATCCTGGATGGCTTGCGAGACCTGGTGAATGAGGCATGCGGAACACACCTCCATGTCACATTTGAGCATCGTGTTGCCCTTTATTCCGTGCGGCAGGCAGTGTTCGATCCTCTCATCACCCATCTCGTTGAGCATTGCGAACAGACCATCGCGTTCTGGGGGCGCACTTTTTGTTCCCATGCACGAGCAACGCTTGAAGAAGGCGAACGACATGTCTGTTTCAATACCATCTCACGGCATCCAACGCTCGAATATCGTCTCCCGCGATTCCATAACGCACAGCAGTACCTGGCCGTAGTGCAGTTCTGTCGTTATACGACGGCCTTGCTTGATGCCCATTTTGATCCCTATGCGCCCTTACGAGACGATGTCAAACCCATGACGCCGGAGCAGCTCGGCGATCGGATACTCGCACACTACAAGAAGGCTAGAGGCGCTTTTGAGCAGAACAACCTCATTGTGCCCAGTTCTACTGGGCAAGAAGAAGAAAGGGTAGTGCCATGTGCAGACTTGCATTAATGAACCAACAGGCCGTGTCCTTCCTCGGTTCCTCCCTCGACTACGTTTTCGGACACCTGGAAAGCGCACTGGGAGGGCACGGCAATGGAGTTGCAGGTCTCTGGGTTGATCGCGGTACCGCTAGAATACGCAAGGGCGTGAATTTGTCGGCCAGCCAGGCAGCAATGTACGTGCGACGATACGCCGAGCAGGGAGCTGATTGGATGCTCTTTCACACTCGGAGGGCGACGTCATCGGCCATTGAAGATCAGCACTGCCACCCCTTCAAAAGTGGTCAGCTCGTGCTCGCACATAATGGCCATGACGCTCATTTTGCCACGATTGGAAAAGCATTGAAGATTTCCGATAGCGAATGCATCGCACGAACATGGTCCCGGATGCGTTTTCCTCTACCAGATCTGGAGATGCGTACTGGCGTTTTCATCGGCTTTCAAAATGGTCATCCCTTCGTGGTCAAGGGCCGCGAGTACGGCGATCTGATAGCGGCCTGGAATCAGGGGAGTAGAGCGATCTTGTTTGCATCTGAACTGCCCCAATGGCTCGTCGAAGGGATCTTCGATCAGGTTGTATCCATTAGAACCATCCAGTGGTTCGGGCGCGATCTCGACCCAAAGACGCTCGACGTGCACCCATATCATCTCCATGCCGCTCAAAGAGACAGTTTCTATCGTCACTGGGGCCAGCATGGTTGGGCGGACGACCTCGACGAACTGGAAGAGCTGTATGACGAGGAAATGGAAGACGAGGAAGACTGGCGGCTCCAGAAACAGGTTGAAGAAGACGGTTATCGGCTTTAGTCTGATCTTATTACAGCACCCCCTCTCGTCTCAGATCTATTCAGTTCGATGCGTGTTGCTTTCGCACTAACGGGCAAGCTGATCTCTCGTCTTTGTTTCCTCGGCAGACATACTTTTAACACTACTCACCGACCAGGCATACCCTCATTTATTAGAAGAAAGGATAGCATTTATGTCCATTACGCAAAACCTCCCTCATCTGATCACCTTTACCCTGTGGTGCCTACTCATACCTGGTAGCATCCTGATGATTATCGTGTCTCCATCACAGGTGCGCTTAAATCTGTTCCTGGAATTGGGGCAGTTCCTGTTTCTGTCATTTCTGCTGTTTTACACATGGAGCTACACCAGGGGTACCAATGAGGTGCTCATTGACCTTCTCATTCGCCTGTATATGGCTGTTGACGCCAGCCTTGGCGCATTCGCGGTGGAGCACTGGCACCTGCTTGGCAAAGGGAGCGCGGGATCTGCAAAGCAATCAGCACCGAGCGATGGCAGCGGAGCCAAAATCGTGGCAGTATCCCCCAAACTTGATCGTAGTAAGTACCTCGTGTTCACCATCACTACCCTGGTCTTTTACTGGGGGTGGCTCATCTTCGGGTTTACCCAGTTGCATCTGCAATAACGCAGGAGATGATGAGGAGCCCTATGACAACATCACTTACCTTGGAGATTGGACAACTCCTGCATCAGCCGATTGACCCCACGCTCCTAAAGTTCCGTCCTCAGAATCCCAGGCCACGTGCTCCGGAAAACAAAGAAGGGTCGTGGTACTGCCTCGCGTTGGGATATTATGAGATCTGGGATCTCGTCAATGTGCTCAATCGCTACGTGTATGCTCAGTGGCGCATTGTGGATCAGCAAACGCTCTTCTCAGAGTATGATAATCGAGTCATTGTGTGGTTGGTACTGGAGATCTGTGGCGTTCAGATGGCGGGCGTTGGAGAAGAGTTCCTCAATGCAGAGACCCAGACGGACGAGAACGCTGTTACGAGTGCCTGGGCACAAGCGTTGAAGCGGGCCTGTGCTCTCTTCGGCCTGGGCCTGGGTGCCTACTTCTTCCCTCTTCTCAAGAGCCGATACGTGGAGTACGATCGGAAAACAAAGAAGATCAGCGTCTCCCAGGACACACTGCTCAAGCTTGCGCGTGAATTATATGCACGCACGCCTGATCCTCTACTACGCGGACTGGTAGGAGCAGAAGGGCAAGACCTGTCCTCGCTTGAGGCGCTTATGAAAACGCCCTTCCCTCCTGATCAGATCGAGTTCCTCCCACAGCCTGGGTCGCGAAGGCAAGAACAGGACGGTTCATGGGTCTGCGAAGCCAATCCCTATGTTGAAGTATGGACCCTGGTCCGGCGGCTAAATGCTATTGCGTATGGTTACTGGAGCGTACCCCGTGTGGTGATTGGTATTGCGCGGAATACGGCCATCGTAACCGTGTGGGTAAAGGTCGGAGAGGAGTGTCAGCCAGGGGTCTGGCAAGAGCCACTAACGGTTATGGATCAGCAGACACGTGGCAACGTCAAGCCCATAGCAGATGTGGTCACTACTGCCTATTCATACGCCTTCAAGCGAGCCTGCCATTTGCTGGGCCTGTCACTCTATCTGCGCTTCCTCCCGCCACCAACCGTGCGGATGGAAGGAAACAGGATTGCACCGTTTGCCCGCGATATTGCCATAACTCTGTATCGTAAGGCTGGTCTGCCACTGACTACCCACGCGAAACCGACGGCAGTGAGCACACTCACAAGTACAGCAGAGTCGGCTCCTTCCGACGAGGAGTACACCCAGGCTGCTCCATCATCTGCACAGGAACTACGCACCCAGGTATGGAACTACCTGCAACATGATCAGCAACGGGTACAGGCTCTCTGTGTACATTACCAGGTCGAGACGTTTGACATGCTGTCTAATACGCAAATAGCCGATCTGCACAAGCGATTGCTAGAATGGTCTAGACCGGGGACAGCAATGGCCCAGCAGATGAAGGCACTCAGGCAGTTCTGCGAACATCTGAAGGAGCCCGTCCCAGAACAAGCTCAACTCAGCTACAATGGCGCACGGGCTCGTATACTCATGTTCTCCGCTCGCTGCCAGCAGAAACAGGCTACTCAAGCCCATTCATAACGATAAAGCTCACCCGAATCAGGCGAATCAATCTCATACTCAATCCCTATAGTGTGATTGGCATGTGGCATGTTCATGTTAAACTGCCGCATGCCTTCTTTGTGAGGAGTTTTTTCATGGCACAGCCTACGACAAAAGAAATCGCTCAGATTCTCTCAATGGTCACGGAACAACGAAGCCAGGCTCTTGAAGCACACGATACTTCGACGACAGCCGAGGTGCTTGTTCAACGCGGTGTCACCTACGAGATGCTCAAGAAATGGGAGTTTGCCATCAGTGATTTTGATCGAGCACTCGAGGACGAGAAGAGGAGGATTCCATGCCTGCAAAAGAAATGATAGCATCTCCATCTCCTCGGGTAGTTCCGGCCAACCGCTTTGTTGGCAAGGTAGAGGTGGACCGTATGGAAGCCCAGATCACAAGCATCGCCTGCCATCGTACAGGCGATATTGTGCTACTGACCATGAATGGCCCACGGACCACCGTGTCCGCTATTGCCGCCACATTACATAAAGGCGGGAAGTCGCGCAAGCCCGTTCACTTTACTGCTGAGCAAAGTGAGCGGTGGCATGGCCCAGATCAACTGTACCGCATGGAGGGTCTTGGATCAGGATGGATCGTCTCAAAGGTCGAACCAACGACACAACTGGATGTCGCGGTACTGGCACATGCTGCCAACATTGCTTACTGTTGCCAGAATCCCATTCCTCAGCCTCAAAAGATGGAAGCGCCTCCACCATTGCGGCAAGAGAGTGACACGAGACGGAAGCCACCATCTCTACCTACGCTGCCTATTCCGCCACTGCGTTTTCTTCTCGCCAACGAAGGGGCCGAACACCCCGATTGGACGACGTTTACCGGATTGATGCGCACGCTCTGGCTCCCATTCTCGCTTCCATTCGCTCCTCTCATGTGGGAGGCGGGCCTGCGTACGCCGCTCCAATTGGCCGAGGACGAATCGACCCAACTTGAAGGGGAACACATCCTGATAGAACCAGTCGAATGCACATGTGGCATTGCAGCCTGGCAGATTATTCCGACGAAGCAGTGGGGCGTACTTCTTGAACAAGTCACTCTTCAGGGCGTGTCGTCAGGTCTCTAAAGAGAGATGTTGCGTCTAGTATCACGTGGCTCCCTGATCTGGAGAAGATTTTCAACTCCTGCCAGGGAGCTTGCTCATGAAGAAGGAGAAATAGTCGTATGCCTGAAGCAACCCTTCATTCTGCACGATTGGCCGCTGTTGCCAACGCAGGATTTGTCCCTACCTCACAAGCGATCCAGCAACGTCTTCCTCATCTTTTTTCACTCCCTGCCAGGGGCCGCTTCACGGTCTTAGATCTGGCGTGCGGTCAGGGTGATCTTCTGGCTCCGTTCGATGGGCCACGAGCTGATCTCTATGGTGTTGAGATCAGCGGTATTCGCGCTTATGAGGCCAGAACCCGTTTTCCTCATGCGCTCATCGTGCATGCGCCTTACGAAGAGACAGCGGTTTCGCGTGGGAGGGTCTGCGTTGGTCTGGCGAACTTCCCCTACTTTTATCAAGAGAGGGAACGTACAGAGCACCTGGGGATCTTCACGATGACACCGATGCTCTGCACAGATGGGGTACTTTTTGCGCTGCTTCCCGCTCGTTCTGCCTGGAAGAGCGTCTTGATCAATCACCTGGTGAAATACTACCGCGATATCCGTGTCTGGAGGACACCCGGTGAACCGTTTTCACTCTATACCCAGATACTGGTAAGTGCAGTCAAACGAAGCAAGCACCTCAAAACGATCGACGAGGCTCTCCCGGAAAAGCGGTGGCTGGAGCAATGGATCTACGAGGAAACGGATGAACCAGGACAGAGCCCCTGGCGAGGTGGAGCGCCGCCTCCAGAACTTCCGACCACTCCTCTCGATACGCCCTATCACATCCCGACAGCTAGCCAGCAGGTGCAGATCCGCGTCATGCGACCGGGACCTGATCTTCTGTTGCAGTACCTCTCCAGGAGTGGCGTGCATACCACTCCGACATGGCAGGCTGCTACATCCTGGTCTCCTGGTGTGAAACTGGAGCAACCATTGGTCCCTATTGAGGGCGAAGCTCACATCGCAGCATGCGCTATGCTGGACATGTTTGCTTGTGAGGAGTTTCTGGGCTCTGATGGAAAGCGATATACATTTCTCGCACACCTGGATAAAGACTGGGTTGAGGTGGAGCCTGATGTCGAAGAGCGAAGGGAAGGGGTGATTCGCATCGCACAAGAGCAGGACAAATTGCAATTGTCTGTGCTTACTATGAGCGATGGCAAACTCTCGCATTACCAGAACGATGCGGTGTACGAGTTCCTGGCCCCCTGGTTGCCTCTCATGAAACAGATCATCAACGAACGTTATCCGGCACTCTACAAAGGAAAGCCAGAGCGCTGGCTCGTTGAAGCGACCGCCCTCACTGGCCTGGATAGGACTCTGAGAGGAAGCACCTCTCCCGGACTGGTGCGAACGCAATTGGAAAAAGTGTGGGCGATGTGGTATGCGCTCTGCGAGAAGGGGCGCGTTGGCCTGGCTGGAGAGCAAGGTGTGGGAAAAACACGCATGACCATTGCACTCATTACAGCCTTTGCCTATGCATGGCGTCATACCAATGAGTTGTTTGGAGACAAGCCTCCCCGCTGGATCACTAATTTGAAAGAGGCGTGGGCAGCGAATCCTCTGGTGCCTGGCGAACATCCAAAAGCATTGCCCGCACTCATCGAGTGCCCACTGAACGTGGTCGAGTCGGTCTGGATGGAGGAGGTTCATGCCGCGTGGCCAGAGGCGGAAATCGTCATTATCAACGACTATACTGACATCCACGTCTGGTTTGAGTTGTGTGCGACCAGCCACGCTCCCGCTGTGCTTGCCATCTTTCCGCAGTCGAAGACCAGAGCGACCCGCCGTCGCTGGCTTCCTGCTGTCCTTCGCCGTAAGCGGCCAGTGAAGATACTGGATCTTTCTGAGGACGCTATAGATGCCGGAGGCATTCCCCAGATAAGTGAACAGGGAGTCGTAGAGTACTACCTCGATCCAGAGACTGGTGAACCCATGTATACCACCTCCTGGATCGAGCGCTTCTACTGTCCACAATGCGGGTGCCTCATTATTTTTAACCATAGTACGACGAAGGATAAGAGAGGCACATAGTAAGCCATGTACCTCTACAAAATGGAAGTTTGTACCCTCTTTTATCCTTGTCCGGACACATTGTCCTGGTAACCATGAGAGCAATGACGACAGTTCAAAAAATGAGGGAAACTCCGGTACAACTGGTAGAAAGCTGCCCTTCCTTTCGCATCGAGAGCTTCTTTGACCTCTGTACCGTCAGTATCCGTCCATGTTCCCCGTTCGACCGGGAACAACCCCATGCCCATATGGGTCTGTATCGTCGATTCGGCAATGTTGTGAAGCCTCGCAAATGCCAGCAGCGAGACGAACCGCTTCGGGAGTGGCCCTGTCGTGCGTTCGCGCCTCTTGGCCGCCTGCCTTGATTGTGAAGTTTCTTGTCTGGACAGCAGTTCCTCGACGAGATGCTCAAGCTGCTGAACACGCTGCTCCAATGCCGTGATACGTTGCTCCATCTCTACCTGGACATGTCCAGACAACGGCTCTGCAAGATACTGTTTTGCTGCTGTCTGGACATGTCCAGGCATGAAACTGTTCAGATCACTGATGGCAATCGCACAGAGGTTTTCTTCGGGTACTGAGCAGGCAGATCTCCTGCACGGATCGCCCGTTGGATCGTTTTGTCACTCACGCCACAGCGTCGAGCTGCTTCTTGGATGCTCACGTAGAGACTCTCATGTTCCTGTGCCCCGTCCTGGTCCTTTTTGTGTCCGGTCATAGTGTCCTGGTAAGAGGAAACTTCTCTCGTCTTCCTCATAGTTTCTTGCCTTCTTTCAGTCGCGCTTCAGCAGCCTCGGCACGCAATCGCCACGTGAGTGCATCGTCTTGTTGGGACAGCCAGCGTTCACGTTCCTCCGCAGAAGTGCGCTCCACAGTGATCAAACGATCCACCAATGTTTCTTTGTCCATGCGTAGATATCTCTGGCGTACGCGTTGCTCGTTGCGCCCCGGCTTCACTGGTCCAACTTTCGCAGGCGATGCCACAGACAGCGGCTTAGCTCGTCGTTTGCGGTTGCCCTGCCAGGTGCGATGGTGCTCGTAGTAGGCCCTGGCCTCCTGGTTGTCCAGGATCGCACTCTCGGAAATGCCTCGATGGTCTGGGTCCAGCTCCTTCGACTTGGCAGTGACCGTCGCAAGTGAGACCCGCTGCTTGTCCTTGCGCAGCGCATCTACACTGCTCTTGACCAGATTTACGGTGCGCTGGCGCAGTCGTGCATAGACCTTTTCTTCGAGCCAGGGATGTGGCTCATGCTTTGGGTTTTCTTGAGTAGAACGTGACCTGTGCGGCACGGCTTTCGTCCCTCCTGTAATTCCTGATCATTTCCATTTCGCGCAGCTCCAGAGCACATTTGCGCAAGAATTGTTTCAGACGTTCTGTTTCCAGCACCAATCCTTCTCGCTCATAGTATGCCAGTTGTTCTTCTGCCCAACGCATTTTCTCCTCGACCTGGTGGCGCTTTACTGGATCAGGGACCTTTGCCGGGCAATGGATGCAGTTCCCAAGTTGATCAGGACAGTAGGCATCCAGTGTGCATTCACCACCGATCACCGACACGAGTGTGCCGATTCTTTTTCTTGCATCCTCGGCCTGCTTTCGCAGCTCTTCAGGGGAACGGAGAATAGCCTCACGAATGTTGATCTTCGTCGCCAACCGCCCAACGAACGCATCGTGCTCTGAGGCCACCATCTCTGGTGTTGGCTTGCTGTAGTACCGTGTGGTGTCGAGATTTTTCTGCTTGAGCCATTCTGCCACCAGGTCAACGGGCAATCCTTCAACCTGAACGGCGTAGGTAGCAAACGAGTGACGCAACAAATGGGCCTTGAGTAGGACCGGTTTTCCTGTGCTGGTCTGAAAGGTCATGCCATGCAGGAGGAAACGCATACAGGCCGTAATGGCTTGATCTTCCAGATGCTGATGGGCATATTGGAAGAGATAAGCTGCCTTGCCGAAACGATGACTTCTCCCATTGTGCGGGTGATAAGCTACTTGTGGGAGGGCATCGCCCGCTTGCAATCCGTAGTAGTCGCAAAGCATGCGCGCCGCTTTTTCAATGAGCCGGACAGTTTCCTTCCCGATACCATAGTTGTGAAGCGAGTCTGTCCGCTCGCCCTTTGGCAGGAGGCGCAAGAGATAGCGGATACGAGGCGATGGATCTTTTGCGCCTGGAGGGGCATCATCGATGAGCTGAATGAGGCAGTCCGATGACAAGCTCACCTGGTGTAATTCATTCATACGCATGCCGGTGGATGTCAGCAGGTCAATCGACAGCAGTCCAAAGGTGGCGGCAGCGTACAGTGATTCCACAGGGAGAAAAACGCCATCTGTTTTGGTGTGTGCATCAGCAAGAAACTGCCCATCACCACCTTCTTGATCTCCCCACATCAATAATCCAGGGACTTTTGTATGAAATGGCGCAGTGAAGGCATCAGGATCATCTTCCCCATATCCCCATGCTCGTAACCAGGCTTGCCGTTCTGCCACCGCTGCCTCGTTCCCTGCAAAATCGGTCGTGAGATGTCCAATGAGGCGCTTTTGAAGTAGTTCAATGAACCAGAAACTTTCCGGTGGAGCATGAGAGTCGAGTCGTTCTGCTTTCACAAACTCAAGCAGGAAGCTGTTGCGTTCATCTGAAAAAGCCCCGTGCTTGTGTTTTGCTCGACTTCGTGCGCTCGCAGAATATTGATCTCGATGCTCACGGACAAAGCTGCGTCGATCCCAAAGGCGAAACTGCAGCCGTTCCTGGGGAGGATCACCCTCCTCGTAAGAGAAGTCCAATGGCAGATTCGAGCGATCAGGGAGCACCTGTTTCAAGGCTTGCTGGTAGACATGACGCAGGCGCGCCAGCCGGTTGTAGCGGAAATGCGCTTCTGCCCTAAGCAGAGCAAAGCTGGGGACAATAGCGGCAGTTTCTAACTTGCGAGCCTCTTGTTGCTGACGTGTGACCTCTTTCTGTTTGTCCAATCCCTCGATAGCCAATGGATTGACGACTGGGAGCACAAAACGCCGATAGATCTCCTGCTCAGGGAGAGGAAGAGCATCCAACCAGTTCTGCACTTGCTTGGTAGTACTCATATACTTGTTCAAGAAGGATTGACGAGTGTATTGGCTATCCTCCCGAACGATTGTTCCCTTGAGATAGGCTGGGAGATGAAGGTCTGGTTTCCAGTCAGAAGCCACTTCGAGTTCAAGAGCAGGGAAGAGAGCGCGGAAACGACCATGAAGTGTCTGCACAACCACAGCCACCGTTTGTACATCGCGCCGCCGAGCGATGAGCACAGCGGCGATGAGCGCCACATGATTTGCCCAGGGAGTTCCGAGCAGATTGCGGCCAATGTATCCAGCAATTCGCTCATGAACCATGGGCCATTCACCACTGGGGTCACCACCAGTCTTTGGAGCCTGGAGAACCTCCGGGGCGATATGACTTGCCAGATCTCCCCAGGTGTAACGAGTTGCCTGAGTCATGTCATACCTCCCCGGCCAAACTGTAGAGAAAAGCAAGATCAGGCTCGTCCAAGAGGGGCTTTTCTGTCTGAGAAGATGGTTCTGTTGCCTTGTCCTGGCTCGTATGCGCTCCCGATTTCCTTCGCTTTCCAGATTGACGTTCTTGCAAGTACTGTTGAACGACTTCATGCATGCGTCGATGGAAGTTGTCGCGAGTATCGGCATCCACTTGTTCATCAAAGTAGTGCTGATAGGCGGCGAGCGTCTCCTCACTTCGCCATTTCATGTACTCGATGACACCTCGCAGTCGCCGTTCGATTTCCTCTTTGCTTTTCGCCGTCTCATAAATATCCCGAACTTCTAAGGTCACATGCCAGGTAGGGTAGGCACCCGGCGAGGTGCTGTCGAGCAGCCCTGTTCCGAATGTCGGGTAAGGAGGCGATGTTGCCATCGTCCCCTCCCCTCAGAACTGCTCGTGAGAGTTCCCCCTCAAGCAGCTCAAGCCTTTCAAATGCCCTTGAGAGGACACGGCTCCACTTCGGTATTTCCTTGGCGATGGAGTT
>WNFX01001401.1_pt1 | contig 24766 bp, 16 predicted proteins | sample 5400111 | NCBI WGS metagenome assembly WNFX01 (sample SAMN13153363, study PRJNA577476) | soil metagenome | isolation source: 40 cm soil or saprolite under grassland replicate 1 | place: USA:California | collected 2016-06-15
CTTCGCCACCGCGGCGGTCGCCGCGATCTCGTTCGCGCCGTCCGGATACCGCCCGGCGTCCAGGCGCAGCATCGGACGGCTGTAGATCCCGTGCAAGGCCTGCGCGCGCAGGTCGATCCCGGTGGCCGAGCCGGGAACCGTGACCTTCTGGTGGTCGATCACCTCGACGGTGCCGAAGGCCGTTTGCACCGCCGCGATGTCGGCGGCGAGGTTCGGGTCGGTGCCGGACAGCGTGAGCAGATGGTCGGCCGTGCCGAACGACGACGCAAGCGACGGTGAGGTGTTGGCGGCGACGTCAAGGCCCGCCGTCGTCGCGCCGACCGCGACGGTCAGCAGCGCCAAGACCAGCAGCTGCTGGCGCCACTCGCGGCGGAACAGCCGCCACGCCCAGCGGATCACGGCGCGGCGGGCGGGACCGCCGCCGTTGCCGGCGCCCAGCCCGACCGGCCGTTGCCGCAGCGCCGGGCTCATCGGCTCGGTCGGGGCGCCAGCAGCGATTCGGGTCCCGGCGGTGGTGCGGTCTGGTCGACCACGCGTCCGTCGCGCAGGAACACCACCCGGTCGGCCCAGGAGGCCAGCTGCGCGTCGTGGGTGACCACGACAGCGGCCACGCCCCGCTTGCACGCGCCGTGCACCAGGCGCATCACCGCCTCCCCGTTCACCGAATCGAGGGCGCCCGAGGGCTCGTCGGCCAGCAGCAGGTGACGCTCCCCCACCACCGCGCGGGCGATCGCCACCCGCTGGCGCTCACCGCCGGACAACTCGTCGGGAAACCGCGACGCCCGGTCGGCCAGGCCGAGCTGTTCGAGGGCCGCCATGCCGGCGACGCGGGCCTTCCTGGCGGCGACACCGTCGAGCTCGAGCGGCAGCGCGACGTTCTCCGCCGCGGTCAGCCCGCGCAGCAGGTTGAAGTCCTGGAACACGTAGCCGATCGAGCGGCGCCGAAGCCGCGCCTTGTCGTTGCGCGACATTCCCGCCAAGGCGGCGCCGCCGACCAGTACCTCGCCGCTCGTCGGGTCCTCCAGGCTCCCGGCGATGGTCAGCAGGGTGCTCTTGCCCGAGCCGCTCGGTCCCATCACCGCTACCATCGCGCCGGCATCGACGGACAGGTCGACGTCGCGCAGCGCCTGCACCTCGGTCGGCCCCTGGCCGTAGATCTTCGACACCCGCCACAGCTCGAGCATGTTCATCGCCACACTCCGATCCTGCGCCGCAGCCGCGGCAACGAGGACGGAGCCGGTCCGGGAGGGTCGACAGCGGCCCGCTTGAGGCGCCCGTCGGTGGCGTCCAGCCACCGGACTACCGAGTCCAGCCGAAACAGCTCGGCGTCGACCACCAACGCCAGATCGGCCTACACCATTCCCAAGATCGCGGTTGCGCGCGAAACCACAGGTCAAAGGGCTGATTGGCGGTGGACCTAACGTGCGACAATACGAACCGCCTCGTCCCGGTCGAAGGCCCCGAGATCACCATCCGCCCAGTGGCGAAACGGCACCTATGTAGGCTGGGCGAGCCGGAGTTCGGACAAACCAGGCGAATCGTGAGGAGTGACGAACCATAAGACGTGGGCTGTACCTGGCGCCGTTCGACCAGTTAGCTGATCCGCGGCTCCTGGTGGAACTCGCTAGCCTCGCCGAGTCCAGGGGCTGGGACGACCTGTTCCTGTGGGATCGGATCACCTACCCGCCGCGGGACCGCGCCGTGGCCGACCCGTGGGTGGCGCTCAGCGCCATCGCCGTGGCGACCGAGACGCTCCGGCTCGGGCCGATGATCACTCCACTGTCCCGCAGGCGCGTGCAGAAGGTGGCGCGGGAGACGATCACGCTGGACCATCTCAGCAACGGGCGGCTCACGCTGGGGGTCGGGCTCGGCAACGCCGACGACCTCGAGCCGTTCGGAGAGGTCATCGACCCGCGCGAGCGGGCGCGCCTGCTGGATGAGGGCCTCGCCCGGCTAACCGGGTTCTGGAGCGGGGGATTCACCCCGCTTCCGGTGCAGCGGCCGCGGATTCCGGTCTGGGTCGCGGCGAACTGGCCGAATCGGAAACCGATCCGACGCGCGATCCGATGGGACGGCCTGTTCCCGATCGAACTCCCCGGACCCGAACAGCTCGCCGAGCTCGCGGCGGAGACCAGGCAGGCATGTGCCGGGAGCGAGCATCCCTTCGATCTGGTCGTGGAGGTGCCTCCTGGAGCCGAGGTTCGCTCGTGGCAGACCGCTGGAGCGACGTGGGTGCTGACCAGCGTCGAGCCGCAGCCCTCGGAGCGCGAGATACGGGCGGTCATCGAAGCCGGCCCCTGACCTGAAGGGACTGCGGTGCCAGACGGCGGCTACGACGCCGAACTGCGGCTGTACACGGACGTGCTGACCCGGGCCTGTGGCGTCCAGCCCCACGACCACGTCCTCGACATTGGATGCGGGGCCGGGCAGACCACTCGTGCGGCCGTGCGGATGGCAACGGCGGGCAGCGCGCTCGGGGTGGACATCTCCGGACCGGCCATCGAGCGGGCCCGCGAGCTCGCCCGGGCGGAGGGGCTCGGCAACGTCACCTTCGAGCGCGCCGACGCGCAGGTCCACCGCTTCCCGCAGGCGCGTTTCGACCTGGCAATCAGCAGGTTCGGCACGATGTTCTTCGCCGACCCGGTCGCCGCGTTCGCCAACGTCGGGCGGGCGCTGCGCCCGGCCGGACGCCTGGTGATGATGGTCTGGCAGGCCCACGAACGCAACGAGTGGGACGTCGCCATCCACCGAGCTCTCGGAGAACCCGCGGGATCGGAACCGTTCTCGCTCGCCGATCCGCCGACCGTGCAGGGGATCCTGGCGGCTGCCGGGTTCGCCGACGTCGCCCTCACCGACGTCCGCAAGCCCATCTACTACGGTTCGGACGTGGCCGCCGCCCTCGACTGGGTCCGCGGCTTCGCGTGCACCAACGACGTACTGAAGCGGCTGGATCCCGCCGCCGCGGCGCGCGCGCTCGGCCGGCTGCGCGAGGCGCTGGCCGCGCAGCTGAGCAGCGACGGTGTCTGGTTCGACTCCCGCGCCTGGATCATCACCGCCCGTCGCCACTGACCCGGCGGGCGTCGGAGACCGCCCAGGGTCCCCGGCGCCCTGCCGGCGCCCGGTGCCGGTGCTACGGCAGGCAGGACGCCTGCTCGAAGTGACCCGGTGTGGTCGGGAACGCGGTCCCGTCCCGTGCGCGTTGTTGTCCTCCTGGTACACCAGCGCCAGCTCGACGAACGCGGACGTCCCGGCCGTCACGACGCCGATGAGCGTCTGGCCGGCGCCCACCCCGCAGGCCCAGTGCTGCAGGAAGGTCTGCAGGTCGGGGCTGAACTGGCGGACGTCGTCGAAGCCGCCGTACGCCGCATTGCAGTGGGTGTAGATGTCGTACGAACCGCTCCAGTCCAGCAGCCAGTCACCGGAGTTCGGGCCGTTGTCGGCTGGGGTGTGTGCATGCCGGTGTCCCGGCTGGCGGGCCGGTGGCCGGGGGTTCCACGTGCCCTGGGAGTTCCTTCCTGCGCCGTTGGGATAGCTGCCGGCGGTCGTCAGGGCGCCTGCGGGAGGGCGCTGGTGCGGTCCCAGGCGGCGTCCTCGGCGCGGCGCTGCCGTGGCTTGCCGGCCGGGTCGATGGCGATCTGCCAGCCGTTGCCGGGAACCTAGGCGATCGCGGCGCGCTCCCGGTCTCCCAGGTCCCAGCCCACCGAGTAGACCAGCTGGTGGTCGCGCCGGCCGGCGAGTTCGTCCAGGCGGGTGATCAGCCCGTGACTGGCCCCGGCGCCGTCGACGGTGACCATCAGCCGCCACTGGGCCGGCGAACCGCTGACCTCGGCCGCTGCCAGCCGCCCGGCCCACATTCGCCCGCCTTCGGGTGGTACGGGCGGATCGAACGCCCCCGCCGAACCGGCCCCGGAGGAGCAGGCGGCCCCCGCAACGCTCCCGACGCGCGGACGTGACCATGAGTTCTCAGCGTTGCAGCCGCTGTGGGCTGGGCGCTGCCCGTTGGGCACCTTCCACGGATTTCCGGTGCGGTGAATCCAAAGCTGGCTTTAGCCAGTAGTACCTACTGGCACGTCCAGATCCAACCGGCGCGTAATGGACGAATCGGGTCAGGACGTCGCGACCATCGCCGTCGACGAGGGGGCATGGGATGAACGGGAACCGGCTTCGCACCCGCACCGCCGTGTTGGCGGCGTCCCTTTCGGTGTCGCTGTCGACGTTGATCGTCGCGGCACCGGACGGCACCGGGGTTGCCCAGGTCGAGGGGCCGACGATGCTGCATCCGGGGCTGGCGGTCCGAACCGTCGTGGAGGGTCTGGTCACACCGACGAGCCTGGCGTTCCTCGGCGCCGACGACATCCTGGTGCTGGAGAAGAACACCGGGCGGATGCGGCGGGTGGTCGGCGGACAGATCCAGTCCACGGTGCTAGACCTGCCGGTGAACTTCGCCTCGGAGCGGGGGCTGCTGGGGATCACCCTGCACCCGAACTTCCCCCAGAACCCCAGCGTCTACCTGCACTGGACGGAAAGCAGCACCGGCGAGGACACCGGCGTGCTCGCCGAGACCCCGCTGCTGGGCAACCGGGTCGACCGATACGTCTGGGACGGCTCGACGCTGAGCTTCGCGCAGAACCTGATCAGACTCCGCGCCCTGCAACAGGACGCCAACCAGCCCGAACGCGGCAACCACGACGGCGGAGTGATCACGTTCGGACCCGACCAGAAGCTCTACATCCTGGCCGGCGACGCAGGCCGCCGCGGCCAGCTGCAGAACCTTCCCGACGGCCCGTTCGGACCCGGTCAGCCCGACGACCAGTTCGGCGGCCCGCAGCCCGACAACGCCCACCTCACCGGGGTGATCCTGCGGCTGAACGACGACGGCAGCACGCCGCAGGACAACCCGTTCTTCCAACTCGGCGCGAGGATCGGCGGGGAGGTCGGCGCGAACATCCAGAAGATCTACGCCTACGGGCTGCGGAACAGCTTCGGGATGGCGTTCGACCCGGTCTCCGCCGACCTGTGGGAGGAGGAGAACGGGGACGACTCCTTCACCGAGCTGAACCGGGTCGAGCCGGGCTTCAACTCCGGCTGGGTCCAGATCCAGGGGCCGCCGGAGCGGATCGCCCAGTACAAGGCGATCGAGACCAGCACCGCCGTCGACCCGGTCACCGGCACCGCCTACTTCGGGCTGCAGCAGGTCCGGTGGCCGCCGACGAACATCGCCGACTCCCCCGAGCAGGCCCTGTCCCGGCTGTTCACGCTGCCCGGCGCCCGCTACAGCGCGCCGGAGTTCAGCTGGAGGTTCGAGGTCGCCTCGGGCGCCATCGGCTTCGTCGCCGGCCGCGGGCTGGGACCCCAGTTCGACGGGGACCTGTTCGTCGGCGCCGCCCGCACCTTCCTCGCCGGCGGGAACCTGTTCCACTTCAACCTGACCGGGAACCGCCGGCAGATCGGCGTCGACGACCCGCGGCTGGCCGACCGGGTCGCCGACAACAACCACAAGTTCGACCTCACCGAGAGCGAAAGCCTGCTCATCGGCACGCACTTCGGGATCGTCACCGACATCGAGACCGCGCCGAACGGCAACCTGTTCCTCGTCTCGCTGGACCAAGGCGCGATCCACGAGATCTCCCGCAGGTAGGCCGACCCAGTAGTCTGCACACCTCGTGGGTCGAGCCGGATGGATGGAGGGGAAGTATGCGCAGGATAGTGCTCGTTCCCGTCTTCGTGTTGGCGCTGCTCGGGATGGCGCCATCCGCCGCGGCCGGCGACAACTTCGTCGCGAATCTCTCCGGCGGTCAGGAGGTTCCGGCGCGGGACACCCAGGCCGTGGGTGTGGCGACGTTCAAGCTCCGCGCGGATGGCGCGGCGCTGCTGTTCAAGGTCAACGTTGCCAACATCGACAACCCGGTCGCGGCGCACATCCACTGCGGTGCCGTCGGGGTCAACGGCCCGGTCGGCGTCACCCTGTTCATGGCGCCGCCCGCCGGCGGCGCGGTGACCGGGACGCTGGCCGAGGGAACCATCACCGCCCCGGACGCCGGCAACGCCTGCGGGTGGACCGACCTGGCGGCGGTACTGGCCGCGATGCAGACCGGCGACACCTACGTCAACGTGCACACCAACGACGGGACACCGCCGACCGACACCGGGCCCGGCGACTTCCCCGGCGGGGAGATCCGCGGCCAAATCCGGTAGGGCGGTTTCCAGAGGGCTGCACAGGAGAAGCACTATGCAGCAGACCTCGCGCGGGCAAGCAGCGAACGCCGCGGTCAACCCAGCCCATGCCTCGTCAGCGCCGGAACCTCGTGGAACGAGGTCTCGCACTTCACCGGCCCGGTGGACGAGAACGGCGATCCCATCTTCGATCTCGTCAAGGTTGCATTCGACAGGTTCCGCTGCCGCTGACACCCGCGGCTGCCCCGATCAGCCGAAGGTCGTGCGTAGTTGGGCGGTTCCGGCTTCGGCTCGGGCGCCATGGCCCCGGTCCGGCGCGACGGGCGGCATTCAGCTGCCCACGACTTTCGTCCAGCCGTTTGAATCCGGCCGGCGAGTAGCGTCGTACAACAATTGGTCACAGCGCGTCCGTCATCCGGGGGTCATCATGCGCGCAGCAGTCCGTTCATCGCGCCGGCTCACCGCAGTAGCCGCCGCGGCGCTGGCCGCCGTCATCGTGTCGCTGGCCGGCCCGCCGGCTGCGCTGGCCCACCCGCCGGGAACCACCGAGTTGGCCAGCCTGAGCAGCACGGGCGTGGCCGGTGACGCCGATTCCACGCTGGCGGCGGTCAGCGCCGACGGCCGGTTCGTCGCGTTCTGGTCCTTCGCGTCGACGCTGGTGCCGGGCGACACCAATGGGGCCGCCGACGTGTTCGTGCACGACCGGGTCACTGGCGCCACCGAGCGGGTTAGTGTGGACAGCCGCGGGCGGCAGGCCACCGGCGCGGGACTGGACACCAACTTCGGCCGGCCGGCGATCAGCGCCGACGGCCGGTTCGTAGCGTTCGCCTCGTCGGCCACCAACCTCGTCAAGGGCGACCGCAACCAGGCGGCGGACATCTTCGTGCGCGACCGGGCGGCCGGCACCACCGAGCGGGTAACCGTAGTCGGGCGCAAGACCGAGGCAAACGGGGGGAGCTCGAACCCCTCGATCAGTCCCGACGGCCGGTTCATCGCCTACTCGTCGGGCGCCGACAACCTGGTGGCCGGCGACACGAACTTCACCAGCGATGTGTTCCTGCTCGACCGCGCCACCGGCGTACTGCAACGGGTGAGCGTGAGCAGCGCAGGCACCGAGGGGGACAACGCCAGCGGCTCACCCGCGGTGAGCGCGGACGGCCGGTTCGTCGCGTTCGCCTCCGACGCGTCCAACCTGGTACCCGGCGAGCCCAACGACTCCGCCTCCGACGTGTACCTGCGCGATGTGCAGACCGGCACGACGGAGGGCATCAGCACGGCGTCCACCGGCATCCTGCGGCACAGCGCCGCGCCGGCGATCAGCCCCGACGGCCGCTTCGTGGCCTACCACTCCTGGGACAGCGGCCTAGTACCCGGCGACACCAACGACCGCTACGACGTGTTCGTGCTAGACCGGATGAGCGGCGTGCTGGAGCGGGTCAGCGTGAACAGCGCCGGCGTCGAGGGCAACAACGACAGCACAAGCCCGTCGATCAGCTCCGACGGCCGGTACGTCGCGTTCACCTCGGACGCGGACAACCTGGTGACCGGCGACGGCAACTTCGACATCGACGTCTTCGTACGCGACCGACTCCTGGACACCACAGTCCGGGCAAGCGTGCGCACCGACGGCACCGAGACCGGCTTCGAGCTGGGCAGCCTGAACGCGTCGGTGAGCGCGGACGGCCAGGTGATCGCGTTCGAGTCCGAGGGCGCGCTGGTGCCGTCCGACAGCGGCTTCCCGGTCGACGTGTTCGTCCACGACGAGCAGCCGTAGCGTCGCGCCGCCCTCGACCGCATCCACTACGACCCCCGTGCGCACTAACTTGGGCCGAGTCGGGTCAAGGTTGCATTCGACAGGTTCCGCTGCCGCTGACACCCGCGGCTGCCCCGATCAGCCGAAGGTCGTGCGTAGTTGGGCGGTTCCGGCTTCGGCTCGAGCGCCATGGCCCCGGTCCGGCGCGACGGGCGGCATTCAGCTGCCCACGATTGCCGCGCGGTGCGCTGTCATCGCGCCTGTGGTGGTCGACCTCGACTCACGACGCTGCGGTCTGACCGTGCCGTGCGACCGGGGATCCCTGCCCGGCGGTGAGTGCTGGCCCGCCTCAATATGTCATGGTTGCGGCGGCCGGCGCTGGCCGCGGCCGTGCTGGTCGTCTGCGCGGCGGTGGCTGCGGCGGTCGTGCTGACCCGGCCGGGGCAGGGCCCGGCCGGGCGGCAGCCTGCCGTGGTGGCCGGGCTGGTGCAGGCCTATCGGCACGGCCAGCCGGCTGGCGACCTGCACCGCCGCCGCTCCGCCCGCGGTGCAGGCGGCCGGGTTCGTCTGGACCCAGGCTCGGCGCATCACGCTGGCCGGGCAGCCGATGAGAGCCTCAGCGAGCTGTCCGGGCGAGTCAGACATTGACCAACGCAGGTTCGTCGGGAATGTGCTCGCTGACGCCGATCCGGTTGTGGATCCGCCGCAACGGTGCTGGTGCGTACCAACTCCGCTCGCCGAACGCGCGCATGAAGGCGGGGACGAGGACGCCGCGTACCAGGGTGGCGTCGATGAGGATCGCCAGTCCGGTACCGAGCCCGAAGAGTTGGATGAAGCTGACGTGGCTGGTGCCGAAGGCGAAGAAGCCGACGGCCAGCAGCGCGGCAAGGGTGGACACGATGCGTCCGGTGCGAGCCAGCCCGCCGGTGACGGCGTCGGCGTTGGCGACGCCGGCATCGTGTCGTTCTTTGATCCGGCTGATGACGAACAGTTCGTAGTCCATCGAGAGCCCGAAGGCGATGCAGAACAGCAGGACCGGCATCGCGGTATCGGTCGGTCTCGGGGTGAAGCTGAGGAAGGACGCGAAGTGACCGTCCTGGAAGATCCACACCATCACGCCGAGGGTCGCGCCGAGGGTCAGCGCGTTGCCGAGCAGGGCCCGGATCGGTTGCAGGATGCTGCCGGTGAACAGGAACAGCAGGATGAAGGTGGTCACCACGATCAGCGCCCCGGCTAGTAGCAGGTGGGAGCTGATCGCGTGCTTCGCGTCGATGAGAGTCGCGGTGGCACCGCCGACGAGCACCGTTGTTCCCGCTGGTTCGGGCACCGCACGTACCTGCCTGAGGAGGTCTTGCGCTGCGCCCGAGGCGGCGTCTAGTCCGGTGCTCAGGCTCACCCGCTGGGTGGTTGGCTGACCGGCACTGGCGCTGCCGACGCTGATGTCGGCTCGTTGCACCCCGCTCAGGTGACTGAGCTGTTGGGTGTAGCTCTGCAGCTCGGGCTGGGTAACGGCGGGGGTGATCAGCACGTCGATGACGTCGGGGGTGGTCGCGAAGTCGTCGCGCAGGGCGTCACCGACCTGGTGACTCGCCGCGCTGGTGGGCAGGACGCGCTCGTCCGGGGTGCCGAAGGTGACCGAGAGCAGCGGTGTCGCCAGGAACAGCAGCGCCGCGATGACCGGCAGCGCAGCCACGACGGGGCGGCGCATAACGCCGGCGGCCAGCCGCCCCCAGAACGGCGCTTCGACGCTGCGCAGCGGGCGGATCCCGCGGATCCGTCCGGAATTCACCCGCCCACCGAGGACGGCGAGCAAGGCCGGCAGCACGAGCAGTGCGCTGGCTGCAGAGAAGATCGTGACGCCCACTCCGGCGTAGGCGAACGACTTCAGGAAGTAGACCGGGAAGACCAGCATCGCGGACAACGCGGCCGCGACGGCGAGCGCCGAGAACGCGATCGTGCGCCCTGCGGTGGCCATCGTGCGGGCTACCGCATCGCCGACATCGACACCCTTGACCAATTCTTCGCGGAACCGGCTGACCATGAGCAGCGCATAGTCCATGCCCAAGCCCAGTCCCAGGCCGGTCGCGAGGTTGATCGCAAAGACGCTGACGCTCGTGACGTGCGTGAGTAGATCCAGCCCGGCGAAGGTGGCGAAGATCGCGAGGACCCCGATCGCCAGCGGCAGCAGGGCCGCGACCAGGCTGCCGAACACGATGATCATCAGGATCATGGTGATCGGGACGGCGATTGACTCGGCCACCGCGAGATCCTTGCCGACTTGGGTGGCTACATCGGTGCCCTGGGCACCGCCGATGCGCACCATCGCGGCCGGGCTGTCCAGGTGAGCGTAATCGGTCAGCAGGGCCTTGGCGTTCGTATCAGCGGTTTGTTCGTTGCCGATCACGTTGGCCAGGATCAGTGCGTCGGTGCCATCGCGCGAGCGCAGTCCGGCCGAGTGTGTGGTCCAGTACGACGTGACACCACGCAATCTGGTATCGGCGCTCAACCGGCGCGCCAGCGCCTGGCCCGTGGCGGTCACGGCGGCGCCGTCGACCGTCCCGGTCCGGGCGTGCACCAGGAAGATCATGTCCGGCTCACCGCCGAACTTCTGGTCAAGCAGCACCTTCGCCTGACTCGAGGCCGACGCCGGATCGTCGAACCCACCGCTGAGCAGCGGGGCGAACGCACCGACCCCGAGGACAGCCGAGATCACGAGCGCAGCAACACTCACCGCGAGGACCAGCCGGGCGCGGGTGACGATCTTCAGACCCAGTCGATAGAACACGGCGAGCTCCCTCACGGCGCTAGATGTTGACAGCGTGAACTTGCCACACGAAGTTCACGGTGTCAACATTGCGTATCGTGACCGGACCCGACCCGGGTAGGCGCCCGCCCTACCACCACGGCGACCTGTACCGCGCCCTGGTGCAAGCGGGCACCGAACTCGCCCGCGAAGGCGGTCCGTCGGCAATCGTGTTGCGCGAGGCGGCGCGACGCGTCGGCGTCTCGCCGAATGCGGCGTACCGGCACTTCAGCGCGCTGCCGGATCTGGTCGAGGCCGTGGCATTCGACGCCCTGTCCGCATTGGCGCGTTCGATGGAGGCCGAGCTGGCCAAATGTCGGGCGAGCGGCGACGCAGGCCGCGACGCCATCGCCCGCCTGGACGCGGTCGGGCGCGGCTACGTGCACTTCGCCCTCAGCGAGCCAGGACTGTTCGCCACCGCGTTCGCGCCCCGCAAGACGACGGCTCACGCCGGGGACGCGCCGGTTCGTCCCGGCGACCATGCCGCTCACTCCGGGGACAAATCACGCGGCGCTGGCGACTCCGGCCTGAGGCCGGGCGAACTGCTCGAGCAGGCGCTCGACGGCATGCTCGACGCGGGAGTCCTCGATGCGGCAGACCGCAACATCGCCGCCACGAACGCGTGGGCCGCCGTGCACGGATTGTCCGGACTACTCCTCGGCCCCATGGCCGGCCAGGCACCCTCAGCACGAGAAACGCTCATCGACGCGTTCCTGGACCTGGTCGGCCGAGGTCTGATCACACGCAGGACCATCTAGACCGGCCGGACGTATCGAGCAGATACGCGTCGGCTCCGCCTAGACGTCCTGAGCTGCGGCTTGCCCTGGGCCGGGCAGTGGTACCTGCGCCAAGACACCGTGCGGGCGGCGAACACCCGGCTCGTGAATGCCCACCACGCCCACCCGGTCACCGCGCAGTGGGGCGGCGGGACGCTCTCGTCCTCCGACGGCCAGCGGTTCCCGCAGCGCGGCCGCAGCCTGACCGCTTCATCCGGCGCTGCCTCGACACGCGATCACCGCAACAACAAAGCACCACCTGAGCGACACCATCCGCATCAACCGCTCACGAGCCAGCGACACCGCCGGCCGTGATCACCACCGAACAGGAGTCCGCAAGTCGATCCGCTTACGGGCACCGTGACGATCACGCCGCGCACGAGACGAGCCGATCGAGCGCGCCCGCCACCTGCGGGCACAACGGGCTGTCCGCACTGCAACTTCATGCATTGCCGGCCGCCGCGGACTCGTCCGGATCTGCCGCTTATCGGGCGCCGGGCTGCTGTCTCCAGCGTAGGTAGATGTCGGCACTGTCGGTGATCGCCGCCGCGGGACGTAGCGCGGGACGTATGTCGGCCTCCGCTGGCACCCCGCGTTGCGGAACGCCCCCTTTTGCCGGTGCCTCGCTGCCGTCGTCCGGGCCGGGGGGTCGTGGCGGAGCGGGCGGTGCTGCGGCGCCTGGTCACTGGTCCCCGCTGCGCGAGGCGCTGCCCGGCGCGGCGACCGGGCGTCGGGCGGGCCGATCGGTACCGTCGCGGGTCGTGGGCAGCAGAGACGACGGGTCGGACATACTGGCCGGGGACTGGCGCCGCCCCCGGGTCGTGCCGGAGCTGCCGGCCGAGCCGGACCTGGTGGTGGAGGAGGGCGGGTCGGGTTTCTGCGGCGCCGTGGTGAGCTGCGGCAAGGACGCGGTCACCCTGGAGGACCGGCACGGCCGGCGCCGGGCGTTTCCGCTGCTGCCCGCCGCGTTCCTGCTCGACGGCCAGCCGGTGACACTGGTCCGGCCGGCGACCGCGGCCACGTCGGCGCGGGCGCGGCGGACCGCGTCCGGCTCCGTTGCGGCGCCAGACGCCCCCGCCCGAGTCGCCCGGGCCAGCCGGCTATGGGTCGAGGGCCTGCACGACGCGGCATTGGTGGAGCGGGTCTGGGGTGACGACCTGCGCGTCGAGGGCGTGGTGGTGGAGCCGGTGGACGGCGTGGACGCGTTGCCGGAACTGGTCCGCGCGTTCGGTCCCGGGCCGGCCCGCCGGCTCGGCGTGCTCGTCGACCACCTGGTCCCCGGCTCCAAGGAGAGCCGGGTGGCCGCAGCGGTCGGCGGCCGGCACGTGCTCGTCGTCGGCCATCCCTACGTCGACGTGTGGCAAGCGGTGAAGCCGTCCTCGCTGGGCATCCAGGCTTGGCCGCGGGTGCCGCGCGGCGTGCCTTGGAAGGACGGGGTCGCGCGGGCGCTCGGCGCCCCGGACGCCGCTGGCCTGTGGCGGCGGGTGCTGGCCGCGGTCGACTCATACGCCGACCTCGAGGTGCCGATGCTGCGCGCGGTCGAGCAGCTGATCGACTTCGTTACCACCGCATGACTCACCGATGTCCATACTTCGGACGGCTAGACCCAGGTCGCTGCAAGACGCAGTCTCGTGCCGCCCGGCGCTCGGAGTCTGGCGGTCGTCGGGCTGGTGGCGTTGAGCACTGTCGGTAGCTGCGGTGCCCGGCCCGCGGGCGCCGGTGGGGCGTCTCGTGGCGATCGTGTTGGCGGCGGTCGGGCTGGCCGCCGCGCCGGGCGTGGAGCCGAACAAGATCACAGGTCCGGATCACGCGGACGTCGCCGATCCTGCTCGAGCAGCTGGGCGTCGGCCACGGCCCACTTGGAGGGCGGCCGGGACCGCCGCGCGTAGTACGTGCTGGCCGGCGCGCCGAGGACCCGGCACAGCCGCTCGACCCCGAGGCGCCCCTGCAGCGTGTCGATCACCGGGTCACCTCGTCCGGGACGGTCAACGGCCTTGGCGAAAGCACGCTCACCTCCCGCAGGATCTAATTCGCGCCGCAGCTCGGCGTTCTCCGCCCGCAGCCACTTGAGCTCCTCCCGCTCAGCCGTACTGAGAGGGTTAGCGCGGCGACGGTGATGCTGGGCTTGCCCGGCTTCGTGCTGGTGGCGGTGTCGGAGTGGGACGGCGAGTTGGAGCAGGCGGTGGAGACCAGCGCGGTGGAGGAGGAGTTCTGCCGCGGCTGCGGTGTCCGCGCACGGCTGCATGCTCGGCGGCCGGTGTGGGTGCGGGACCTGCGGTGGCCCGCCGGTGACGCTGGTGTGGGTCAAGCGGGTGTGGCGCTGTGCCGAGCCGGCGTGTGGCGTGGGCACGTGGACGGAGACCAGCCAGGCGATCCGAGCGCGGGCGTCGCTGACCGAGCGGGCCCGCGCTGAGGCGTGCCGGCGGGTCGGTGAGGACGGGCGGACGTGGCCTGCGTCTCGGCCGAGTATGGGGTGGGCTGGCACACGGTGATGCGGGCGGTGCGCGGGCACGGCCAGCCGTTGGTGGAGGACCCGGTCCGGCTGGACGGGGTCCGCGCGGTGGGTGTGGACGAGACGGCGTTCCTGGCTGCCACCGGCGCCCGGCACACCGTGTTCGTCACCGGCATCGTGGACCTGACCGGCCGGCCTAGTCCTCCAGTTGTAGTTCGTGATCTTGCGGCGTGGCGGTCCGGGACGTGGCGTGGCCACCGCTTGATCATCCCGGGTTGTGTGGACTCTGAACGATCCGGCGGTGGCCGCAGGCCAGAGCGTAGACCTTGGCCGGTGGCAGGCGATGTTCGACGAGCTGATGGGTCGGGTGGCGGCTCGGTTCGCCCGCGCCGAGCCAGCAGTGATGGCGGGCGACGATTCAGTCACTGCGTAGCCGGTCGGTGAGCTGCTCGCACAGCCAGGACTTCCCTGCACCAGGGTCGCCGGACAACACGACGACGATGCCGCTCTGCGCCGACGCGCCCCCGCAGTGGCCAGTTGGTCGAGCACGGTAGGTCGGGTGATCTCCACGGTCGCGTCAACCGGGTGGCCTTCGTGCACGGCGCCGAAGTCGACCGCCAGGTCGAGCCAGGGCAGGAGTTCCCGTGCTGTCACCGACCGCCACGGATCCGTAGCCCGGAGCGCGGCCGCGTCGAACCGCAGACGCGTGCTGCTCAACCCCTGCAGCGCCGGCCCCGGGTCGGCGCTAGCGTCGAGCGGGACAAGCACGCGGATCAGGTCCGGGTCGTTCGGCTTCTGGTCACGCAGCACGAGCCTGAAGGACACGCCGGCATGGTCACGGAGGTCCTGGTCGATCGAGGCAATTACCTTGTCCAACCGCAGTCCTCGGCGATCACCCGTGAAACTGTCTAGGGTGAGCTCTCTCTCGTCGGCGGTGTGCTTGATCTGTAGACGCTCGCGACTCCCGGTCCGCCACGCGGACGTGAGATCGTCGAACAGATTCCCCTTGAACAGCTTCGTATCCACGACCACAGTCATCGCGCGCCCCAGCACGACATCGACCAGCCGGATCGCCGTCAGCAAGTCCTGGTAGCCGTAGCCAAGGTGAGTCGGCCGCAGCCCCATCACGAACCTCCCCCGCCTACCGCCCGTCCGGCCGCCTGTGTCCTGCAGAGCGCCCAGGGCATGTAGATCCCGGGCGCCGTGACCAGTTATAGACCTGTGCACCGATTGAAAGCCGCAGCGTGACGGGGGGCAGCAGACACCAGCGATGCCGACCGGTGATCAATCCCCTGCGCGGCCGGCCCGGCACGCTGGCTGAGGCAGCCGCGTAACTGACCGAGTTCGGGCGCAGGTCTGGTATATGGACACGGCCCGTACCGGCGATGACCGACACCTCGCCGGTAGGGACATGCGCACGATCGCGGCGAACGGCTGACCGTATCCGCTCTACCCGACGTACGGAACTCGCCCGGGATCGCTTGACCGCGCTCCCCCTGGCAACTTCTGCTATGTCGGCTTGTCGGGCAACCGATCGACAAGGTCGTGAATGAAAGCGAGCGAAGCCGTTCCGGCCCAACGGCCCGACCCGGCTCGATGTCGCCACGTCCCCCCGCGCAACCGGCGATGCCCAGCACACGTGCGAGCGAACCAGCCAGGCAGCGACGTCCGCCGCAGGATTGGTGCTGCAACCTGCCGGCGTCCACGCTGCTGATCGAACGGCGGAGTCGCGCCGAGGCCGTGGCTGAGCCAGCCACGGCCTCGGCGATGGGCATCAATAGCGGTATGGGATGCTATCGCCTGCCGCATAGGCTGTACCACACGAGGAGCATTTTATGAAATGGGAGATCCGTCTGTCCGGAGTGGAGCATGAAGGACATAATGCAACCTGACTACCGCACTGCTCACAGACCCCTGACGGGCCATTTCCCCCGGTGATGGTGACGCGGACCACTTTCCACACCAGTATCCCACTGAGGTCGGGTGGTATCCAGGGGCGGCCGAGGATCGCGTCGCGTAGGGCGTCCATCATGTTGTGGCCGTGTTTGGCGGCGGTGGAGAGGTAGCCGCGGATTCTGTAGCGGTCTTTGGTGCGTCGCTCGCTGGTGAGTCGCCCGGAGATCTTCTGCTGGATCTTGGCTGGTCGCAGGTCGCGTTCGGCCTGGTTCCAGTAGTACTGTGAGTAACATCTGCCTACGCCTGGTGACCTCGGGTCGGGGGAGGGGCGCGTGCGCGGTCGTCGGTTCGTGCTGGTCTCCGGGATCGTGGCCGGGGTCGTCGGCGGGCTGCTGGTGGTGCTGTCCGCCGACCGGGTCGACCAGCAGCTCAAGCAGGTGGTCAGCAACGCCGGGCTCGTGACCGGCGCGCTGGCCGCGACGGTGTGCTGCGGGCTGGCCGCCCGGACCGCCCGCGGACCGGGACGGCGGGCCTGGCTGTTGCTGACCGCGACGGCGTCGTGCTGGTCGGTGGGCAATCTGTGGTGGTGCTACTACCAGTTGTTGGCCGGCAGTGCGCCGTATCCGTCGCCGGCTGATGTTTTCTGGTTGGCCGCGCTGCTGCCGGCGGTCGCGGCGTTGCTGTCCATCACCCCGGGGGGCGATCGCGGCGGGCCGGCGCGGGCGGTGCTGGACGCGGCGATCGTGGCCGGGTCGGTGTTGTTCATCAGCGATGCCCTGGTGCTGCCGGGCATCTTCACCGCGGCCAGCGGTCCGGCGCTGGCGCGGGCGGTGTTCGCGGCCTACCCGATCGCTGACATCGGGCTGCTGACGTTGGCGATCCTGGCGCTGGCCCGCAGCCGGCGCCGGCCGCCGGTGCATCTGCTGCTGGTGGCCGTCGGGTTCGGCAGCTACGCGGTGGCCGACACCGCGTTCGCGGCGTTGTCGGCGAAGGGCGCGTTCGTCACCGGCACGGCCTACGACGTCGGCTGGATCGCCGGCTACCTGCTGCTCGCGCTGGCCGCGCTGTCGCCGGGTGCGACCGCGCCGGCACCCGGGCCGGCCGGGGAGGAGGCGGTGGGTCGGTCGTCGGTGCTCGGCTCGTTGATCGTCTACGCGCCGATGCTGGCCGCCGTGGTGGTAGCCGAGCGGGTCGGTGTGAAAGCGGATGTCGTGCTGGTCGGCGTCGGCGCCGGCGTGCTGGTGCTGTTCGGGGCACGGCAGGCGCTGCTGGCGGCCGACAACGTCGCCCTGCGGCGGGAGCTGGAGGACCGGGTCGCCGCCCGCACCGCGCAGCTGCGCCGGCTGGCCGGGCAGAGCCAGCAGATCCTCGACTCGGTCGCCGAAGGCATCTACGGGGTCGACCAGGACGGTCGGCTCACCTTCGTCAACCAGGCCGCGGCCCGGATGCTCGGCTACCCGGCCGAGGAGCTGCTCGGCCGGTCCGACCAAACCTTCCGGCCCGCCCAACCGGCCGGCCCGGCCGGCGCGGTCAGCCCGGTCGGCCTGACCCTGTCCACCGGCGCGCCGCAGCAGGGCGCCGACGAGGTCTACCTGCGCAGGGACGGCAGCGAGATCCCGGTCGACGTGACCACCGGCCCGATCGCGGACGGTCGCGGTGTGGTCGGCGCGGTGGTGGCCTTCCGGGACGTCACCCAGCGCCGGGAGGTGGACCGGATCAAGAACGAGTTCGTGTCGGTGGTCAGCCATGAGCTGCGCACCCCGCTGACGTCCGTGCGCGGGTCGCTGGGCCTGCTGGCCGCCGGCGCGGTCGGCGAGCTGCCCCCGGGGGCGGCCCGGATGATCGCGATCGCGGTGGACAACAGCGAACGGCTGATCCGGCTGATCAACGACATTCTTGACATCGACCGGCTGGAGTCCGGGCAGATGCCGATGGAGTTCGCCGCGCACGACGTCGCGACTGTGGTGGCCGGCACGGTCGAGTCGCTGCGGCCGATGGCCCAGACCGCGAGAGTGCGGCTGGCCGCCACCCAGGTCGGGGGCCGGGTGCACGCCGACGCCGACCGGCTCGGGCAGGTCCTGACGAACCTGATCAGCAACGCGATCAAGTTCTCCCGGCCCGGCGGCCGGGTCACCGTCACCGCCACCCCGGCCGGCCGGCAGGTCGCGTTCGCCGTCGCCGACCAGGGCCGCGGCATCCCCCCGGACCAGCTGGAGGCCATCTTCGGCCGCTTCCAGCAGGTCGACTCCTCCGACTCCCGGCAGAAGGGCGGCACCGGGCTGGGCCTGGCGATCAGCCGCGGCATCGTGGACCGGCACGGAGGGCGGATCTGGGCCGAGAACCGCCCCGGCGGCGCCTGCCTGCGGTTCACCATCCCCGCCGCCACCGCACCGCCGGTAGCCGACCAGGGGCGAGGTGCCGGTCCGACCGTGCTGCTTTGCGACGACGACCCGGACCTGACCGAGGTCCTCGGCGAACTGCTGACCCAACGCGGCTACCGTACCGTGCGGGTGACCGCCCGCGACGCCGTGCACCACGCCCGCCGGCAGCCCCCCGACGTGATCGTGCTGGACCTGCGGATGCCCGGGATGACCGGGTGGGAGGCCATCGAGGAGCTCAAGACGAACCCGCGGACCGCCGGCATCCCGATCGTCGTGATGTCCGGGCTCAGCCCGGTCGACGACCCGGAACTATCCGCGCACACCGACGGCTGGATCACCAAACCGATCGACGAAGGCGCGCTGTCCCACGCGGTCGGCCAGGCGATCCGCCGGCACGAGCGCCGGCCCACCGTGCTGCTGGTCGAGGACGACGACGACCTCGCCGGCGTCCTGGTCACCATGTTCGCCCGGCACGGCATCGACGCCCTGCACGCGGCCACCTGCCGGGCCGCCATCGCGCTCAGCGAGGACCTGCTCCCCGACGCCCTGGTGCTGGACCTGCACCTGCCCGACGGCGACGGCATCGACGTCGTCGAGACGCTGCGCCGGCACGGCCGGCTGCCCCGCCTACCGCTGATCATCTACAGCGCGGCCGAGGTCACCGGCGCCGCCCGGGAGAAGCTCCAACCCGGCAGCACCGTGTTCCTGACCAAGGGCCGGGTCTCGGCCGAAGACCTGGAAACCCGCGTGCTGGACCTCATCGGCCGACTGGCACCCACCGGGAGGAGCAGCACCGGTGTCCAAGCGACGCCTGCTGGTCGTCGATGACGACGACGCGATCCGGGAGATCGCCCAGATCAGCCTCCAGATGATCGGCGGCTGGGAGACGCTCACCGCCGCATCCGGGACCGAGGCCATCACCCGGGCCGCCCAGGAGCAGCCCGACGCGATCCTGCTCGACGTGATGATGCCCGGCCTGGACGGCCCGGCCACCCTCGCCCGCCTGCAGGACCAACCCGCCACCCGGGACATCACCGTCATCCTGCTCACCGCCAAGGTGCAGCCCGCCGAGCGGGCCCGGTTCACCGCCCTGCCCGGGGTCAGCGGCGTCATCGCCAAACCATTCGACCCGGAGCAGCTGCCCGGGCAGGTCGCGGACCTGGCCGGCTGGCCGCGATGACCGCCGCCCAGGCCGGCAGCCGCCCCGGCCCGGCCCAGACCACAGACCAGATACGGGCCGCGCTGCACGCCGCGTGGGAACACGCCCGGCCGGCCATCACCGCCAGGGTGCACCAGCTGCACCGCATGATCCTGGCGATGGCCGACACACCACTCGATACGACCCTCCGGGCGCAGGCCGAACGGGAGGCGCACAAGCTGGCCGGCTCCGCCGGCACCTTCGGCCTGCACCACGCCTCCGACCTCGCCCGCGAACTCGAACTGATCCTGGCCGGCCAACCCGCCGACCCGGCCACCACACACCGCGCCGGGCAGCTCGTCGCGTCCCTGCGGTCCGAGATCGACCGGCCCCGGGCCACAGCCGAACCGGTCCCCGCGCCGGCCACCGCACCACCCGGCCCACTCGTGCTCGTCGTGCACGCCGACCCCCGACGCGCCGCCGACTGGACCGCCGCGCTGCGCGCCCGCGGCCTGACCCCGGTCCCGGCCGGCGACCCGCGCAGCGGCCACGCCGCGGCCGCCCACACCCACCCGACCGCCGCCGTGATCGACGTCGACGGCGCCGGGGTCACCCACGACGTCGCCCAGCTGCTGGAACACCTCACCCGTGCCGTCCCCCCGGCCACCGTGCTGGTCACCGGCACCCACCTGGGCACCGCCGACCGGCTGGCCGCCGCACGCGCCGGCGCCCTCGGCTTCCTCGACGCCGGGCTACCACCCCCGCAGATCGCCGACGCTGTCGCCGCCCACCTCGACCACCCCCACCAGGACAAACCCACCATCCTGATCGTCGACGACGACCAGGCCGTGCTGCAGGCCGCAGCCGCGGTCCTCCGGCCACCCGGGTACGACGTGGTCACCCTCGAGGAACCCCGCCGGTTCTGGGAAGCCCTCGTCGAACACACCCCCGACCTGCTCGTCCTGGACATCGACCTGCCCCACATCGGCGGGTTCGAACTATGCCGACTGGTCCGCGGCGACTCCCGCTGGCGCGACCTACCCGTCCTCATCCTCAGCGCCAGCATCGACCCCGACACCGTGGCGCAGGTCTTCGCCGCCGGCGCCGACGACTTCGTCGCCAAACCCTTCGTCGGCGCCGAACTCGTCGGCCGGATCGGCAACCGCCTCGACCGCATCCGCCTACACCGCCGGCTCGCCGAAACCGACCCGCTCACCGGCCTGGCCAACCGCCGCAAACTCGAAGACCACCTGTCCCGGCTACTGCGCCTCGCCGCCCGCCGCCCCGACCCGCTGACCGTCGCCATCCTCGACGTCGACCACTTCAAACACGTCAACGACCAGCACGGGCACGCCACCGGAGACCTCGTCCTGCAACAACTCGCCGGCTGGCTGGCCCGATCCTTCCGCGGCGAGGAACTCGTCGCCCGCCTCGGCGGCGAGGAATTCGCCGTAGTCGGCCTCGGCATGACCCTCGACACCGCCGTCACCCGGCTCACCGACATCCTCACCACCTTCCGGCAAACCGGTGTCAGCATCGCCCCCGACACCACCATCACCGTCGGAGTCAGCGCCGGAATCGCCGCACACCCCGAACACGGCACCGACTTCGCCACCCTCTACCGCGCCGCCGACCACGCACTCAGCCGCGCCAAAACCACCGGCCGCGGCCGCGTCCTACCCGCCCGACCTCCCCACCCGAACTAACGCACAACGGCCGCTCCCGTTCACCAGGGCATGTGACCGGGCATCGACCGTCCGGACCGGGCGGACGACGCCGTCCTGCCCGCCACCACAGCCGAGCGGGACAGCGGTCCGCCGCCGCCGGAGTACTGCCGGGGCGGGGCGGCGCCAAGACGATCCCGACGTCTCCGCTCCCCCAGCCGCCACACCGCCGACCGCGAGCAACTCAGCGAGTCCGGCCCGCGTACGGCCCAGGCAGAGATCACCCTCCATACACGGCCCGAACCCGCATGGCGCACCCCGGACACCGGCTCGACCGCCTGCGGGTTCCCGACCAACCCCTCACGGGAATCCGCGAACCCGCCGGCTTCCGTCCCACTTCAACTCGGCACCGAACGTTTCCGGGCGGGCTGGTGTCGTCCTGGCCGTAGGCGGTGTATCCGTAGGTGGCGGTGGTGCCGCCGTTCTGGCCGGTGACGGCCTCCACGTCGGAGTGGTCGTTGTAGCTGTAGTACCCATTGGTGGTGGTGCTGTCGCTGTTGTAGCTGGTTTGCGACAGCCGCTCTCCGGTCAGCGAGTACTGGTAGGTCTTGGTGACGCTGCCGCCGGACCGCTCGTCGATCAGCTCGTTTGACAGCCCCAGGTAGTCGTAGCTGGTGATCTTGGCCGAGCCGGTGCCGGCGTTGGTGGTCTGGCTGGTGGTCCGCCCTAGTGGGTCGTAGCCGTAGCCGGTTGTCACGAAGCTGGTGCCGTTGTACTGGCGCACCGAGGTGATCTTGTCGAACCCGTCGTAGCTGTATTGCGCGCTGGTACTGCCTGCGGTGGTGATGGTGTCCAACCGGCCGAGCGGGTCGTAGTTGTACGCGGAGGTGACGCCGGCGGTGACCGCGGTCAGCAGTCGGTTGCGGTCGTAGTTGAAGCTGGTCGTCGGGGCGCCGTGCAGGGCCTGGGAGGTCACGTTGTCGTTGGCGTCGTGGGCATAGGACTCGGTGACCGTGCCGTCCTTGGTGATCTCGGTGATCCGGTCGCGCGGGTCGTAGCTGTAGGCCAGGGTGTGGGTCAGGTACGCCGAGTTGTCATCGGCGTTCATGAGTCTCTGCGCGTCCTGGGTCTTGTTCCCGTCGGGGTCGAAGCTGTAGCTGTGGCTGCCGACCAGCGTGCCGTCCGGCTTGTCCTCGGTCTGGGTCTGCGGCAACCCGTCGGCGAAATATGTGTCCGCGACGGTGTTGCGGTTGCCCTTCACCTCGCCGGCCACCTGGCCTCTGGGGGTATAGGTGTAGCTGGTCAGCTTCGGGGAAGGGTCGGTGGCCGACTCGGCATTGGTCACCGTGGCCAGCAGTCCCCGGCCGTCGTAGCTGTAGGTGGACGGGGCGCCGTCGTGCCCCTGGGTGAGCACTTCGCCGTCGGCGTCGTAGCCGAACGTGCTGATGTGCTTCGTCACCCCTGATGCCTGCTCCTGGACGTTGGTGAGCCGGTTGACCCCGTCATAGCTGACGGCGTAGTTGGCGATGGTGGCGTCCGGGCTGGAGTCGGCGATCGAGGTGAGGTTGGCGTTCGGGTCGTAGGAGTAGGCGAAGTGGTGGTGGGCGGTGTTGGTGTCGGCGGAGTTGTCCCGGATCGCCTTCACCGCGTCTGCGACGACGGTACCCCCGGTGTTCTGGGTGAGGGCGACCTTCTGCCCGGTGCCGCTCTGGGTGAAGGCCCACTTGCCGAGGCTGACCCAGGTGCCGGTGTTGGTGGTCTGGTTGACCGCTACCGTGGCGGTCCCGCCGCTGTAGGCGACCTTGTACGAGGCGGTGGTGGCTGCGCCGGACACCGCCGGGTACTTGACGTAGACGGTGTAGTTGCCGTCCTGAGGGATGTTGAGCTTCCAGGTGAATGCGTCGGTGCCGGCGCCGGCCGGGTGGGTCTGGTAGTTGTAGCCCTGGTACCCGGAGCCGGTGCTGGAGGTGGCCCAGGTGCCGGCGGCGGACCTGTTCTGGAAGTCGGAGTTGTCGACCAACTGGGCGGCCAGCCCGGTCGGCACCCCGTCGTCGGCGCGCGACGACAGCCTTCCGTCCGGATAGAATCCCCAGGTTATCGCGCGGGACGACGACCCGGGTGTAGCTCGTGACGTTGCGCACGCTCTGCCCGTTGGACGGCGGGGCGGATACGCTCGCCGTTCGCCCGGCCGGGTCATAGGTGTAATCGGTCTTGGTCGGGGTGTTGTACACCGAGTCGGCCGGGTCGTAAGCCGACAACCGTGCCGTGACCCGGTTCAGCGCGTCGTACTGCGTCACCCAGGTGAAGGCGCAGTTCTGGAGGCACCCGTCACCCCGGCGGCCACTCCGCGGGGGGTCACCACCTTGGTGCGGTTGCCCACTTGGTCGTAGGCGTACTGGGTGGTGTCGTAGACGATGCTGCTGCCAGAGGTGTCGTGCGGCGCCCGGACCTGGGTCAGGCCACCGCGCGGGTCGAGCGTGAGCAGTGTCGTGTGGTTGTTCTGGTCCGTGCTCGAGATGACCAGACCGTCCAGGTCGTAGGTTCTGCCGGTCGTGAAGTTCGCCGGGTCGGTGGTCACCGTCAGCCGGTGGTTGAGGTCGTGGGCGTATGCGCGCGACCTCAGCGTCCGGCGGGCAGCGGTTCGGGTGTCGGGGCTTGGGTGGGGAGGCCGGCTGGCGGCGGCGGTGCGGGCAGCTGGAGGCGCTTGAGCAGCAGGGCGTTGACGGCGACCAGGAGGCTGGACCCGGACATGGACAGGGCGGCGATCTCGGGGCGGAGGGTGAGCCCGAACGCCGGTTCGAAGACGCCTGCTGCGATGGGCAGGGCGATGGTGTTGTAGCCGATGGCCCAGCCGAGGTTCTGCCGCATCTTGGTCAGGGTGCCCCGGCCGATGCGCACCGCGGTGGGCACGTCGAGCGGGTCGGAGCGCATCAGCACCACGTCGGCGGTTTCGATGGCCACGTCGGTGCCGGCACCGATGGCGATGCCGAGGTCGGCCTGGGCCAGCGCGGGTGCGTCGTTGACGCCGTCGCCGACCATCGCGACCTTCGTCCCGGCGGCCTGCAGTTCGGCAATCTTGGTGGCCTTGTCGCCGGGCAGGACCTCGGCGATGACGGTGTCGATGCCGAGTTCGGCGGCGATCCGCTCGGCGGTGGCCCGGTTGTCGCCGGTCAGCATGACCACCTGCGCGCCGAGCCGGTGCAGGGCGTCCACGGCTGCGGCGGCGGTCGGCCGGGCGGCGTCGGCGAGGGCGATCACCCCGGCGGCCTGTCCGTCGACGGCGACCAGGACGGTGGTGCGTCCGCCGGCGGCGAGTCGGTCCCGGGCGGCGGCCAGCGGCCCGACGTCGATGTCGTGCCGGGCCATCAACCGGGCGTTGCCGACCGCGACCGCCCGACCGTCCACGTTGGCCACCGCACCGTGTCCCGGTACGTTGTCGAACCCGGTCGCGGTCCACCGTGGACTGCCGGCGACCTCGGCGTAGCGGACCACCGCCTGGGCCAGCGGATGCTCGGACTCCCGCTCCACCGCGGCGGCCAGCGACAGCAGCTCGCCGCGGTCGGACCCGTCGGCGAGCACGACATCGGTGACCTCCGGCGCGCCCCTGGTCAGCGTGCCGGTCTTGTCCATCACCACCGCCCGGACGCGGGCGGAGGTCTCCACTGCGGTGGCGTTCTTGAACAGCACCCCCCGCTTCGCGCCCAGCCCGGTGCCCACCATGATCGCGGT
>WNFX01004595.1_pt1 | contig 24755 bp, 28 predicted proteins | sample 5400111 | NCBI WGS metagenome assembly WNFX01 (sample SAMN13153363, study PRJNA577476) | soil metagenome | isolation source: 40 cm soil or saprolite under grassland replicate 1 | place: USA:California | collected 2016-06-15
GTAGGCGCGCACCGTGGCCACTGCTCGCCGCCGGCGCACTGTGGCCGGAAGCCGTGCAGCCTGCCACCGCCAGCAGGACCGCGAGCACCGCCGCGCGCCGGGCCACCATAAGCCCCATGGTCCCGCTGGTCCCGGGCCGGAGGCAATCGGCGTAGATTCGCCGCCCACGGCGTAGCGGTCGCCAGCAGGCCATGCCCAGCTGGCGCGGCGGGGCGGCCGGGGGCTGATGCGCCAGCGTGGCACCGGGCCGTGGCGTACACCACCCGGCCCGGGCCGGTGGCGATACTTTCCGCTGCGTTCGGCATGGCCATACGTCCGGCGTAACATTGGCCAATGACCGACGAGCGGGTCTGTGAGCGGTGCGGCACTGGGTTCGTGCCGCGCCGCGAGCACGCCCGGTTCTGCTCGGTTCCCTGCCGGGTCGAATGGAACCGCGATCACATGGGCGACCCGGCGGCCGGGGTGAGCGCGCTCCAGTGGTCCATTACGGCGATGAGCGAGACGGCAGAACGGCTTCCTGGGGTCGGTGTATGGGACCGGGGCCGGGCGTTCGCGGCGCTCGGCGAGGCGGTGTGGTGGATCACCATCGTCGACGCCACGCTGGTGCGCCACCACCCGCTGGCGTACGACGGCGTGATGGCGAGCCAGGCCGCGGCCGAGCGACGGCTGATCGAGGGAACCCTGGCCGGGCTGCGCTTCGTCCGGAACCGGATCGGCAGCGAAGCCGATCTTGCCGATTTCATCGAGCCCCGCGTGCCCGGCCCCGGCGCAGGCAGGGCACGTGTCACGGGCTGGACATGGATGCAGGTGCCAGCACCGGCGCTCCGGTCGCTGCCGCCGCGCGCCCGCGCGTGGGAGATGACGCGGTACCACGGGTACCAGGCTCAGCTGGCGGGCCGCACCACCGGGGAGACGTTCGGGCGGGCCGCGGCGTTCCTCACGCTGGCGGCCGCGGACGCAGCCTTCGTCAGCGGCATCCCCGCGCACGAGGCACGCTGAGCAGCCGCGCAGGGTGCCTGCCGGGAATCCCGCCGCTGCCTGCGCGCCCGCCCGGCCCCGGCTCCGGGGGCCGCGTATGCTTTCGTCAGGTGGTTGAGGCCGGCGTGCCGGGCGGCTTCCTTCCGGCAGGTGGCGCGGCCAGCCGCCCGGAGGTGAGCCGTGGCCAGTAAGCATGAGGTGCACGACCGGGTCTTCGGTATCTGGGGACCCGCCGCCTATGGCTGGAGCGGCGAGGAGCGGCCGCGCGCCGCAGGCTTCCCGATCGATCCCTCCGGCCGCCAGCGCGTCCTGGGGTTCCCCCCCGATCCGTTTGGCCCCACCGACTTTGACTGGCTGCGGAGGCTCGCCCGCTCCATCCGCCAGCACCGGCGGTCTTCGGAAAGCACACACACCCGATGACCGGCCGTGCCATGGTCTAGATAGCAGCGCAGCCCGTGAGCGGGGCCGGCGTCGCGGCGGTGGACGGGCGGGCCAAGGTCCGCTGACTCAGCCTGGCCGGGATGGACAAGCTGGCGCCGGCCTTCGTGAGCCAGTCCGCGAACACCTGCGGAGGGTGTTGTGAGTGCACTGAGCTGGGGCTTTGTCGCCGTGGGGGTTGTCGCGCTCTGCGTGCTGGTCGGCTTTTCCCTCGCGTTCAGGCTGGATTTCGTCCTGATCGGCCTCATGGTGGTGGCCGCCTTGGGGGCGACGTACATCGCGGGACGACTCGACAAGCGGAAATCGCGAGGCCCCTGGGCCAAAGACAACAGCGACAGCTGAGCCAGGCGGTCACCAGTCACGGTTTCCCGATCTTCGTAGCGGGCAGGGTCCGGGTGGACGCTGGGCAGCACTGTGGTCATCACAGGGAGGGGCGCCATGGACCTGTACGTGATCATGCGGCGGAGCGGATGGCAGTCGCCGGCGGAGCTTCAGGAAGCCGCGGAGCGGTCGACCCAGGTCGGGAACGACGAGATGGCCGACGAGGTGCGGTGGATCCGCAGCTACGTTCTGAATGAGGACGAAGGCTCGGTCGGCACCGTGTGCATCTACGAGGCGGTCAGCCCTGAGGCGCTCCGCAAGCACGCGTCGCTGGCGGACCTGCCGGCCGACGAGATCATCCCGGTCGCGGACACCGTGATAGTACGCGACGATCCGTAGCCAGAGCTGGGCGCAGTCACGGCGGCCGCCCCGTTCCGCCCGCTTCCTGCTGGAAACTGGCCGCGCGCCGGGCCGGGGCGCCCGGCTCATGAGGAGCCGGCCGCGTCCCGGTTGCCGCCCGCCGGCCCGGTGCTCTTATAGCCCCAGAGCATGTACCAGATGAGGGCGGCCGCCGCCAGCGCGGCGCAGGCGATGGCGCACAGGGTCACGACCCCGTCGACGTGATGGGCGAGGGCCGACACGCCGGAGCAGGCACATTTCCGGATGGCCGCCCTGGGCGTACCGCCGCCTTAGGTGACGCTGCTGGTTCTGTTCGAGAACGCGCCTACTTCTGTTCGAGAACGCGTCGTTTAGCTGCCTCGTAGTCCGCGTCGGAAAGCACGCCCTGGTCATGTAGCTGGGCGAGCTTCTGCAGGTGCGTTATCCACGACGTCTCGCCGGCCGCGGCCCCGGGCGGGGGCTGGGCCGGGGTGGCTCGCTGAGCGGCAGCGGCTGGCCGGGGGGGCGCAACTGGCTGGGCGGGCGCGGCGGCGCCGGGGCTGGCCGGGGTCAGCAGTTGCTGGCCCGCCGGGTTCACCCCGAGCTGGCGCCAGAACCGCTCGACCTGCGCCATGTACGGAGCCTCGGCGAGCCGCCCGGTGCGGAACGACGCGGTGGCATCGGACATCGAACGTATGTAGGGCAGTTGTGTGTTGCTGAGCTGAAGACCCCGGCTGCAGACGGGACATACCAGATAGTCGTCGGTGCCGTAGGGCACGACCGGCACGAAGTAGAGGCTGAACCTCTTCTTCGACCGGACGTGGTGGAGAAACACCTGGTTGTGACAGTTCGGGCAGACGGCCGGCGCGACCTCACCCTGGTCCTCCTGTTTGCCCGGCCCGAACCCGAAAATCACCATGCGGCAATTGAAGCACGGGTTCCAAGCCGGAGGCCGACGTCGCTGGCTTCGGCGCCGCCGAGCCGGTGCCTGCGGCAGATGGACCAGACCAGCGGGGCGTACCGCTCAACCAGCGCGTCCCATGCCTGCTTGTCGCCGTTTCTCGCGCGCGTCACCAGGTCAGTGACCAGTAGCTCATCGCCCATCGTGCCCGTCTCAGCGGTCATGATCTGGTTCTCCTTTCCGCGGTCAGGCCCGGGTGATGTACGCGGTCACCCGTGCCCGCCGTGCGGCCCGCGCCCGGTCATAGAGAACCGCCAGCACGGCCCCGGCCAGCACGGCCCCGATCGCGATCAGGATGATCTGCCAGCCATCGATGCCCCCCACGGTCGCGGCGAACGGATCACCCCTTCCCGCGTCTCCGGTTCCGGGAGGCGGAACAGGTGCGGCGAAGGCGGCCGGAGCCCGGCCGGCCCAGGTGGTGGCGGCCGCGAGCGCAGCCGCGATGGCCGCGCAGCCGGCCACCGCACCCCTGCCCCCGGTTGTCTCATAGTCATATCGGCGGCAAACCGTTGCGTGCGGTGCCCTCTGGGATGCACCATATACGCGACATACGTCGCATCTCGCCCGGCCCGCGGTGTGGCGCGGGCCGTCTGACCACGTCGTCGACGCATGGAAGAGGCCGCGATGGCCCAGCACCGCGCCCCGCGCAAGCACGTCGGCACCTGGATCGTGATCACGGTCCTGCTGGCGGCCGCACTGATCGGCACGCTGTGGGTGCCGTTCTACAACCACCTCACCCCGACGCTCGGGGACTTCCCGTTCTTCTACTGGTACCAGCTCATATGGGTGCCGATCGTCGCGATCCTGGCCGCCGCCGCCTTCCTGCTGAGCAGGCTGGCGCAGCGGGGTAACGGGGCCAACGGTCAGTCCCCGGACTATGACCAGCGGGAGGCGAACTGACATGAGCGGCAACGCCGTCGCGCTCACCATCGTCATCATCATGTTCGTGGTCGTCACGCTGGTCGGCTTCGCGGCCGCCCGGTGGCGCCAGGCCGAGGACAGGCTGCACCTCAACGAGTGGGGACTGGGCGGACGGGGCTTCGGCATATTCATCACCTGGTTCCTGCTCGGCGGCGACATCTACACCGCCTACACCTTCATCGCCGTGCCGGCCCTGGTCTACGGGGTCGGGGCGCTCGGTTTCTTCGCCGTCCCCTACACGATCATCGTCTTCCCGATCGTGTTCGTGTTCGCCCCCCGGCTGTGGTCGGTGTCCCGGGTGCATGGCTACGTCACCCCGGCCGATTTCGTCCGCGGCCGGTACGGCTCTCATGGGCTGGCGCTGGCCGTCGCGGTAACCGGCATCCTGGCCACCATGCCCTATATCGCCCTGCAATTGGTCGGCATCCAGGCCGTGCTGACCGTGCTCGGGGTGCACGGTGACTGGCCGCTGATCATCGCCTTCGTGGTGCTCGCGGGCTACACCTGGGTGTCCGGGCTGCGCGCGCCGGCGCTGATCGCCTTCATCAAGGACACCCTCATCTACGTGATGATCATCGTGGCGATCTTCTACATCCCGGCCAAGCTGGGCGGCTGGACCCATATCTTCTCCACCGCGGGCGCGCACCTGGCGCAGATCAACCCCAAGACCGGCAAGCCGTTCGGCTCGCTGACCGTCGGCCCCACCGCCGTGTGGGCCTACTCCTCGCTCGCCCTGGGCTCAGCGCTGGCGCTGTTCATGTACCCGCACGCCGTGACCGGCGTACTGGCCTCGCGCCGCCGCTACGCCATCCGCTTCAACACAGCGATCCTGCCCGCGTACACGCTCATGCTCGGCTTCGTCGCCCTCCTGGGCTACATGGCCCTGGCCGCGCCGGGCGTGCCGCAGGCGGTCAACGCCAACGGGGCCAACGCCCAGCTGGCCGTGCCGTTCCTGTTCCAGAAGATGTTCCCGCCCTGGTTCGCCGGCATCGCCTACTCGGCCATCATCATCGGCGCGCTGGTGCCCGCGGCGATCATGTCGATCGCGGCCGCCAACCTGTTCACCCGCAACATCTACAAGGAGTACTTCAACCCTGACGCCACTCCCGCCCAGCAGACCAGGGTCGCCCAGACGGTCTCACTGATCGTCAAGCTCGGCGCCTTGATCTTCGTGCTCGCTCTCAGCAAAACCTTCTCGATCAACCTGCAGCTGCTGGGTGGCATCTGGATCCTGCAGACCTTCCCGGCCATCGTGGTCGGCCTGTACACCCGCTGGTTCCACCACTGGGCCCTGATCGCCGGCTGGGCCGTGGCCATGGCCTACGGCACCATCGTGGCCTACAGCACGCCCGCGCCGGGGGTGCCGGGCTCGCACTTCGGCGGCTCCACCGCGAACGTGCCCGGCTTCAACCACACCGTGTACATCGCGCTCACCGCGCTGGTCATCAACCTGGTGGTGGCGGCCGTGCTGACCGGTGTATTCCGGCTGGCGAAGCTCTCCGTCGGCGTGGACGAGACCTTGCCCAGCCACTACCACGCCGACCCGCCGGGACTGCGCAGGCCAAGGGTCCCGATCACCAGGATGACGGTCGGCAAGCGCTGACCCCGGCGGCCGGTCAGCCGGTCAGGTATGGCCGGTGAAGAGCTGGCCGACGTACACCTGCCGCGCCCGCGGCCATGGTCCTCCAGCCGTCGGCGCTGACCACACCAACCGGGCACGACCCGTCCGTGCCGCTGGTTCAGGCAGTACCCCGTTCGGGTTCGTGGCGCGGATAGATACTAGATCTCCATACCATCTGCACACGTTCTGCATCGCTCCTGCATACGCGCGAGTTGCGGTGCTGGGTGATAGGGCCAAAGCCCGCAGGACACCGGTGGCACGGTTCGGCCGCCGCGGGTCGGCGCGTTCATCTGAAGCGCGAATCGTGCGAACGTGACCTGCCACCTTGAGTAAGTCCGCGGAGTGACTTCGGCCGGGGACGGGGCGGCTTCCAGCCAGAAGTATGGCGATGGCCTCACGACGCGAAGTAGGGGGAAGCAGATGACGACGCAGGTGAAGTCGCTGTACGACCGGCTCGGCGGGCCCGATGGGATCAACGCGCTGACGGAATCATGGGTGGCCCGCGTGGGGGGCGATGACCGGGCCAACGGGAAATTCGCCCGGACTGACATCCCGCGGCTCATGAAGGAGGTCAGCGACCAGTTGTGCGAGGCCACCGGCGGCCCCTGCACCTACACCGGCCGGAGCATGCAGGAAACACACGCCGGGATGGGGACGACGGCCGGCGAGTTCGATGTCGTCATGCAGCATCTGACGGCAGCGCTCGACGATCTCAATGTCCCGAAGACGGAGCAGGATGAGCTGGTCGATCTGATCATGCCGATGCGCGATGACATCGTGGAGGTCGAGTCGCCGGAGACGGGGACACCGCTGCCCGACAGCTACCAGGCTGCACCCCCTCTGACGTAACCGGCCTGGGACCAAAGCCACGCAATGGTCGGGACCCACGTCGCGCGGACAGGGACGCCGCTTCCCGGCAACCACCAGGCTGCGCCCCTGCTGACGTTACCGGCCTGGCTTGGACCCAAGAGCCGCCGGGCTTGTCCCTCATCCACCTTGCTTGCTGCACGTCTCCTCGCGCCGGCGGGCGCCTTGGCCGCAGCCGTCCGGAGACGACCACCGGGCATCGCTTGGGAGAGGACAAAGGGCCGGATCGACCATGAGGGGGAGATATGAAAAACCTGGAAGCTCTGAGCGAAAGGTTCTGGGGAGACCTGATCAGCGTCGGCGATCCCGGTTACGAGGACGCCCGGCGGGTCTGGAACGGCAACATCGATCGGCGCCCGGCGCTGGTGGCGCGCTGCCGCGGGGTTGCGGATGTGCGGCACGCGGTCAGCTTCGCCGGGGAGGAGGGCCTGCTGGTGTCGTTGCGCGGTGGAGGTCATAGCATTCCCGGTTACGGCACCAACGACGGCGGCCTGGTCATCGACCTATCTGCGATGAAGGGGATCCGCCTCGACCCCGACGCCCGCACCGCGCGGGCCGAGGGTGGCGTGCTGTGGCGCGAGTTTGACCGCGAGACGCAGGAATTCGGGCTGGCCACCACCGGCGGAACGGTGTCCAACACCGGGATCGCAGGGCTCACGCTGGGCGGAGGCCTCGGCTGGCTGATGGGCAAGCACGGTCTGACGGTGGACAACCTCATCTCGGCCGATGTGGTGACGGCCGACGCCGAGTTTCACTCGGTGAGCGCAGACCGAGAACCAGACTTGTTCTGGGCGTTGCGGGGCGGCTGCGGCAACTTCGGCGTGGTGACGTCCTTCCAGTACCGCGTGCACCCGGTCGGGGAGATCTTGGGCGGCATGGTGGTGTACCCACTGGACCAAGCCGCAGATGTCGCCCGGTTCTATCGCGACCTGTGCCCGACTCTGCCGGATGAGGCGGAGGCTCACCTGGGGTTCCTCACCGAACCCCAGGCCGGCGTGCCGGTCGTCGCTATGGCTCTTGGCTATAACGGTCCCCTCGATGAGGGCGAAAAAGTTCTGGCTCCAGCCCGGCAATTCGGCCAGCCGCTGGCCGACCTCGTGGGCCCGATGCCCTATGTGGTGCGCCAGACCCTGCTCGATGAGCCCACCGCCAGGAACGGACTGCACCGCTATTGGCGTTCGGCCTTCGCCGAGCAGCTGTCCGACCAGTTCATCGACGCTGTGGTCGACGCCGCGTCAGGCTTCAGCTCTCCGATGAGCTTCATACTGTTCTTCTACATGCACGGGGCGGCCACCCGTGTCCCCGTGGCCGACACTGCCTTCTCGGCCCGCCGGGTGCAGTGGGATGTCGACGTCATGGGCCAGTGGGACAACCCGGCCGAATCGGATCGCCACATCACCTGGGTGCGGGCGACGTGGGACAAAATGGCACCCTCCCTGGAAGAGAGCGCCTATATCAACCACGTCGCCGCAGACGACCCCCCGGAGAAGGTTCCCGCCTCCTATGGGTCCAACCTCAGCCGTCTCCGCCAGCTGAAAGCCCAGTACGACCCCACGAACCTATTCCGGCTGAACCCCAACATCACGCCCGCCTGAACGGCGGGACCACTGTCCCCGGCGCGGTACCCACGTCAGCCCAGACGCCACGTAGCGGGCCGCAGAGCCACATTCTGGAACTCTGGGCCCGCCACTAGGAACGGACAGCTTCCGGTGTCTTACCCGTCGGCGCTGACCACACCGATCGGGCACGACACGCTGGATATTGTGACCACGCTCGGAAATCGGTGGACCTCCACATCGCTCAGGATGACGCTCTCTCCAATCCCCGGCTGTGCGGCTGGCGGGAGATCAATGGTGAGCTGGTTCGCGGCCCTGACGGCAATCCGGTCGTGGGGAAGTGGAAGCCGATGCGGTCCCAGTCGGAAGCTTTCAACGATGCGGCGACCGGTATGGCCGGGGCTTGCGGAGCAGCCACTGCAGGAACGTCCGTCTCGGGAACCGCACCACAACGTCGCCGCCGCGGGCGCGGCCGACTAGTTCGACCCGCAGGATGACCGCCGCACGCGGATCTGCGGCAGGAGGGACTTTTACGTCGCCGAGCCGCCCCGTCAGGCCGTCGGTATCGACAACTACGCCGGGCCTGGTAATCAGGGTGAGATCACCCCCAAGACCCAGATCAACATCGATACGCACAGTGTCCTGGATAATCACAGCCCTGGTGAAGTCCAGCTTCACATCACCGGCTGTCAGCTTGATCTCCATCCGCCGCGGAACTACCCACGAGCCGGTACGCGTCGCATCACCGAAGCGCTGGTCGATTCGGATCACGTCCTTGACTTGCCGCTCGATGCCGCTCGGTGGCAAGTCAGCAGTCAAAGCACCAAGCTCACCGCGAGTACGCGCCGAGAGTGCAGCCTCCACGCGATCATCCAGCTCAGCCGCAGCAAGCCGACCTTCGCTCGCCGCAGAAGTCAGCGTCTCGACGACCCGATCTCGGTCTGCGTGAGACACCCTCAATTCCGGCCGGGCACCCTGTTCAGACGGTCCGCCCCCTGGCCAGGAATCATCCGTCATGATTTCATCCTGATCGCCAGGGCGGCGCCCCGCAACGGCAATCGGTTCCACTAGTTGGCTTTGGAACGAAGAGGCCAGAGGGCCGAGAGGCTCACTTCAGGCCATCTGGCCCTCTCTGTTCTTGATCTGATCCCGAAGATCTGCTACATCCGTTGCGCGGACAACGACTGGCGGGCTGCTAAGCGGCCGCCGCGCATACAGCAGACCCGACACGCCGCACCAGACGTGCCAGTTGGGAAACTCAGCCGTGTAGGGCCGCCACCAGTCCGGGACTTCCTCCTGCGGCGGTGGGCTGTGCTCCATTGCGTCCTCCCCAGCTGACTGGAAAGCTGCCGCTTCGCGCACAGTATAGATCAGAGCAGTACAGAACAGATCAGTTATAGGCAGTGATCAACTCTGATCTTGGATAATCTAAGTTGATCATGTGACCGTTGATCACGGGGCACCGGAACCGGCCTACCAGCAGCTAGCCGCCGTCCTCCGGGCAAGGATCGCCAAAGGCGAGTGGCGCAACGGCCCCCTGCCGTCCGTGAAGCAACTCCAGCAGGAGCACGACGTAGGCCGTGACACGGTCCTGCGAGCGGTCGAGATCCTCCGAGACGAAGGACTGGTCTTCACCGTCCCCCGGCGAGGCACCTACGTTAGCCCAGACGCCAAGTAGCGGGCTGCAGAGCCACATCCTGGGACTCAGCAAGCCCGCCACTAGACATAGACGGCTTCAGCGGCCTCAGCCGTCGGCGCTGACCACACCGATCGGGCACGACACGCCCGTGCCGTGATCGCGGCAGTACCCGTTCGGGTTTTTATTGCTTGAAAGATACTGCTGGTGCAAGCAGTATCTATCCGAACCCAGCATGCCTCAGTCCCGGGGTGAGACTGTGACCAGGCCGGCATCGGTGGCGGCTCTGAGAAGCCGATCGTCATAGGTGACGAGGGCATCCAGTTCTGGCGCGAGGATACGTGCGGTCGCGAGATGGATTGCGTCGAGCGACCGGAGTCCGCGGTCGGGCTCGTTGATCGCCCCTTCCACGATGTCGTCATCGATCGCGATGCACGAGAAGGCAAGGAGCAACTCTCGGGCGTCGGGCAGCAGTGCTGGCATAGCCCGGGCGACCGCACGGGTGAGCTCAATCCGCAGCAAGGCCGAACTAACCCATTCAGCGCCGCCATGAGCGTCGTAGAAGGCCGCGAACGCTTTGGAGTCCGTCTCCTCGACGAGGAGCTTGATGACGGCGGAGGTGTCAGCGTAGTACAGGCTCACCAGCGTTCCTCGTCGCGCATGGCCGCGAGTGTCTCAGACAGGCTGCCAGTACCATCCCCCCGCCGCATGCGGGGGCGGTAGCCAGGCCTCCGGGCGAGCGTCGCCCGCCCGGACGCGACCAGGCGCGCCAGAATCGGCGTTGGCTCGCGCTCTCCTACGGGAACGATGCGCGCGATGAGCCGGCCGTGCTCGGTGACGTCGATAGTCTCGCCATGCCGGACCCGCGCCAACACCTCGCTTGTGTGATGGCGCAGGTCCCTCAGGCCGACTGCATGCGCGTCCGCGGTCATAAACTCAATGTATCACAATTTTGTGGCTACATATTGTTTAGCTCGTGTGTCGAGCCCGCCGATTGATTCGCCCTCGTCGAGCCCGAAGGCGGCGATGTAGACCAGGCCTACGACGTTCGGCGCATCCGTGCCGAGGGCGGTGATGATCTGCCCGCCATAGGAATGGCCCGCGACGATCGTCGGACCGTTCTGACGGGCCAGCACCTGACGCAAGCGGGCAACGTCACTTGCCAGCGAGAGGCGATGGCTCAGGCCACGAGGGCGGCAAGGATGGCTCGTCGTCGCTGATCGATGAGATTGTGCGGGGAGGGCGCACGGCGGATGCTGGCCGAGGCGCTGGCCGCCGAGGTGGATGCCTACATCGCCCGGTTCGCATCCGAGCGGGGCGAGGACGGTCACCGCCTGGTGGTGCGCAATGGCTATCACCAGGGCCGGGAGGTGCTGACCAGTGCGGGCGCTGTCGAGGTCAGGGCGCCGCGGGTCAATGACAAGCGCGCCGACCCGGCCACCGGTGAACGGCAGCGGTTCGCCTCGGCTATTTTGCCGCCGTGGTGCCGCAAGACCCCGAAGATCACCGAGGTGCTGCCGTTGCTGTATCTGCACGGCCTGTCCAGCGGGGACTTCGTGCCCGCGCTGGGCCAGTTCCTGGGCTCATCAGCGGGCCTGTTGGCGCCGGTGATCACCCGGCTGACCGAGACCTGCAGGCCGAGCAGCGCGCGTTCGCCGCTCGTTCTTGGGATGGTCGGTGGCGAACGAGTTGTCCTGCCCGAGCTGGTTGATCCGCAGCATGACATGTGCATATGCGCTCGGCCGTAGTGAGACGTACTGCAATGCGGGCCTGGACCGGGGGCACAGTCGGCTGGCACGGCGGCACGCGGGGCCCGACACGCATTCAGAGCCGATTCTGCAGCCGACCCTTTTCCGCAGCACTGTGGCTGCTTGTCATCAAGCACGCGGACGCAGAACCGGACACCGCTGGCGCGAACCGGTTGACCCAAGCGCGTGCCATCGCGGACCGGGCCGCCGAAGACTTGGCGGCCAGCCTGCGTAAGGCGGCGTGACGCCGAGGCGCCGACATTCGGCGTCTCGGCCAACACATCCTGCCCCCATGCACATATCGCAGGACAGAGCGCCAGCTAGCCCAGGCCCGGCGTCAGCCGTCAGCGCTGGCCACCCCGACCGGACAGGAGACACCGGTCCCGGCCAGGCCGCAGTACCCATTCGGGTTTATTGCTCGAAAGATTCTGCTGGTGGTAGCAGCACCTTGCAGAACTTATGCGCAACTGCGCGCAACCCGTCTCATTCTCACCATGAGGGCCGCCGACGGCACAACTTTCCCCGACATGTAGGTTGACAGGCGAGATCGTGAAGTTCCTATACGGTCAGCAAAGTCATTCTGAGATAGGCCGGAATCGTTAACAAGCCCTCGTACCTCAGCAGCCACCTCGCCGCGCTCTGAATCAGCGGCCAGCTTGCGGGCGCGGGCGACCACTCCTTCCAGGAGTTCCACAGTGCCGTATGGCCGGACGAGGCAAACGGCCTCAAGGACTTGCTGGGCCACCGGACCCCATGGATCGGCCTGGATGGCCTTCGCCAGGCGACGCCAGTCGGGAAGGGTACCCCGCTCGACCGCGGCGAGGATGCCCTCGAATGGCCACGTCTCAACTGGATCATCGGGAGAGGCTGTAAGGTTGCGGAACTTGAGGGCGGTCATCGCACCATCTCCACTGCCACGGACCGGCAAACGTCGGTCACGTTTTTCCAGTCGGCCCACCGGGCGTCAAGACCCTTGTACTGGCCAAGTTGCGTGATGGTCCGGGCATCTGCTGGCTTGGGGGCCGCCAGTTGCCGGGCGAGTTGAGTCGCGACACCTTCCGCTTCGGGGCCTCGCTGGTCCGAGTAATAGTCGTCGATATGCCCGAGCACGTCTGCGGCATGTGAAATCCCGTAGCGATCGGAGAGAGCGGCCACGTCGAGGTAGTCCCGCACCTGATTGCGCCGGACAATCAGGTAGCCCTTGATTCGCAGGATCTCGTCCGGCGTGGGCACGCGGAGCGTTTGCCCTGACGGCAGCGCGACTTCCACCACCTCCAGGGGAGCGTTCCGGATGAGCTGGCGCACGCCAGACTCGATATCGCCCAGTTCTCCCAGAATGATCTTTCCGGGCGTGACCCTGTTGGTGACCCACCCGTCGGTCGCTTCGATGGCCTCAAGGACGGCGTCGAAACGCGCCTCGAGATCTTCCAGTACGTGATCGTGGTCGTAGGAGGAGCGGTGGTCAGCCCATAGCGCCGCGGCAGAACCACCCACCAGCACCGCATCCGGAACGACCTTCTGAAGCCTTGCTGCCGATTCGAGCACGCGAAGCAACTCAGGCCGGTTGAGCCCGGAAGGCTCGGCGCTGCCCCGGTCGTCTGCTGGATGCTGGCCCTTCACATGCCGATTGTATCAGATATGATACACCCCGTAGATAACGGGGCTTCGGCGACTGCCACATCCTGGGACTCTGCAGCCCGCAAACCGCACCGCGCGCCGGCGAACAGAGACCGTATGGGCTTGACGCATGCGGCCACCGTGGGGGCAGAATTCGACTCGGCGAGGGGCGGAACGGCGAGACCATCGTCGTGCATGCCGTCCTGGGCTAGCCCGAAGTCACGTCGGCCTAACCGTCGGCGCTGACCACACCGATCGGGCAGGACACACCGGTGCCGTGGTCCGGGCAGTACCCGTTCGGGTTTTTACTGCTCGACAGATACTGCTGGTGGTAGTCCTCGGCGAAGTAGAACTCACCGGCCGGCACGATCTCGGTGGTGATCTCCCCGTATCCGGCCTCGGACAGCTTCTTCTGATAAGCCGCGCGGGATTCCTCCGCCGCCGCCTTCTGGGCGGGCGAGGTGTAGAAGATTACCGAACGATACTGCGACCCGATGTCGTTTCCCTGGCGCATCCCCTGGGTCGGGTTATGCGACTCCCAGAACACCTTGAGCAGTTCGCCGTAGGTGACCTTGGCGGGGTCGAACACCACCCGCACGGACTCGGCGTGGCCGGTCCGGCCACTGCAGACTTCCTCGTAGGTCGGGTTGGGCGTGAATCCGCCCTCATAGCCGACGGCCGTGGTCACGACCCCCGGCGTCTGCCAGAACATCTTCTCGGCCCCCCAGAAACAGCCGAGCCCGAACTCGGCCACCTCGGTCCCGGCCGGGTAGGGAGGCCGGAGCGGGCCGCCAAGCACCTCGTGATGGGCGGGAACCGGCATCGGGTCTGAACGCCCGGGCAGCGCCTCTTCCCTGGTCACCATCGCAGTCTTGTGAAAGCCGAACAGGCTCACTGTCTTCCTCCCTCGTGTCTTACCACGAGGGTAAGCGCAGCCGGGCGCGGCTCTGTTCCCGGCGTGCCCGCACCGGTCCCGCGGCCGGGCGGCCCCGTCAGCTGGCGGCGTGGCGCCCTCGGTTAAGGGTTCGTCGGCTGAAGGTCGGCCGAAACTTTCACGGCCGGGTTCTGCGTGTTGTCGACGACCCTCATCTCGAAGGGGTACCTGCCGGAACTCGCCTTCCACTGCACCCCGGCCAGGGGGGTGATGGAGACGCCCGGCGCCGGGCCGCCGGAGAAGTCGAGGTGGCCGGACATCCCGTGGTAGTTCACCCTGTGCAGCGCGTTGGCGACCTCCAGATGGTCGTGCGGGTCGCTGACACTGGTGAACGCCTGGTGGGCCACCTCGAACAGGCTGTAGGTGCCGCCGATCGACTGGACCCACTCCCGGCCGGTCTGCTCCTGGAAGCTGTTCGCGAGAATTTCCGCGGTCAGCTTGGGGTCCAGCGAGGACGTGGCCGGCAGATACGGGCCCCACCAGGAGTCGGTGGCGATGTTGCTGACCAGCGGCCCCAGCGCGACCGTGTCCGCCGGGAACAGCAGCACCTTGGCCACCGTCGCCAGCTTCGGCTTCCACCCCTGCTGGTTCGCCTGCCGCCAGAAGATGTTGAAATCCGGCGGCAGCGGGCAGTTGCTGAAGTACTGGCAGTCGTCGGCCTTGAACCTGCGGATCATCGTGGTGTAGTCGGTGGCCCCGTCGGCGTAGGCGCCGCCGTCGATCGGCGTGTAGCCCGCCGCCTCGATGAGAGGCGGCAGGACCGCCCGGAACGCGTTGCCATCGGCGTCGTTCGGGTACATGCAGGCCACGTTTTTGCTGCTGGCCGGGAGCCGGTTCCACATCGGCACGAAGCACTCATGGAGATCATGCAGGCCGAAGAAGAATAGCGTGCAGTACTGGAACTTCGCGGTCGGGTTGGCCGGGTTGCCGCCCAGGCCGGCGTACCAGGACTCCCACGGGTCGTTGGTGGCCGCGCAGGGCACGCCCTGGGTCTGGGCCACCACCGCGACCGGGTTGACCGTCTCGGGCGTGGATGAGGTCAGCAGCATATCCACGTTGTTGTTGAGGATGAGCTGACGGGAAAGCTGCGAGGCCCGGTTGGGGTCGGACTGGCTGTCGGTGGCGATGATGTTGACCTGGTAGGTCTTGCCGCCCACCTTGAAGCCCCTGGCGTAGGCCGGGGTGCTGCGGATGGTGTCGACGACGAACCTGTCCGCCGACGCAAATCCCGCCAGCGAGCCGGTGAACGGCGCCACATAGCCAAGCGTGATCGTGCTCGTCGAGGAAGCCACCGACGATGTCTTGCTGCCCGAGCTGCACGCCGCCAGCACGCCGCCCGCGCCCGTGGCGAGCGCGCCCGCACCCATGCCCCTGAGCACGGACCGCCTCGTGAGGGCCTCCTCCTCCGGCTGTCCGTCCGTTCCCTTGCCAGGACCCATTTCTTCTCCTTTGCCCTTGATGCCACGGGGTTTCAGTGACGGTCCCAGTGGCCATCACCGTGCTGCCAAAGCCTCCGCCTGGCGCGGTCAGCCCAGGTAGCACCGTCACAGTGCATCATGAATAGCGGACGCGTATTGGGTCCTTCGCACTAACCGTCTCCGGCTCGTGACGGCCTATTGACCAACTCCGTAACGCCAGTCTCTTCTGGCTCGGGCAGCAAGGGGCTGCGCGCGTCAAGCCGCGGTCTCAGCCGCGCCGCGGCAGCGTGAGCAGTCTGCGCGGGCGTTCCTCGTCTACCCGGAGCCAATATCCGACCGGGAACAGCCGCACGTTGATGCGGTCGTCCACCAGGCCCCACAGCCCGCGGCGCGCGAACAGGGCCACGAAGATCGCGACCAGGCCCAGGATGATCAGGTACCACGCGTTGTACGAGGCCAGCGTCTGCTGGAGCACCATGAACACCGCGGTGCCCACGATCGGTCCCTCGATCGTCCCCAGCCCGCCGATGATGGTCGCGAACGCCATCTCCGCGGTCCACTGCACGCTGAACACCGCGCCCGGCTGCACCTGGAGCTGGCTGATCGCCAGCACCGCGCCCGCGGCGCCGCAGCCGGCCCCCGCCGCCACGAACACCAGCATCCTGGCCAGGCCGACCCGGGCCCCGGAGCTGCGCGCGGCCACCTCGTCATCGCGGATGGCGGTGAGCACCAGGCCGAGCCTGCCGCGCAGCAGGAGGTAGATGGCGGCCAGCGCCACCACCGTGACGGCCAGGCCGGCCCAGTACGTATAGGCGGTGAGCAGCGCGGGGTCCATCCCGGACAAGCCCGGCAGCGGCATGCCGGTCCCGCCGCCGATCGAGGAGAACTTCTCGATGATGAGCATGACGGTCGCTGCGAGTACCCAGGTCGCGATCGCGAAGTACCCGCTGCGCAGCCGGGAGACCAGCCACCACAGTGGCAGCGCCGCGACGCCGCAGCCGATCGCGGCGACGGGCAGCGCGGCGAACGGCGAGGTGCCGTTGATGGCGAGGATCAGCACGAAGTACGCGCCGAGCCCCACGAACACCTGCTGCCCTACCGACACCAGGCCCGCGTATCCCGCCAGCAGGTTCCACATGCTCGCCAGCGTGAGCACGATAAACGCCTGCACCAGGACGGCGGTGGTGCCCGAGTACACGATGTAGGGGAACAGCGCGAGCACCACGACGACGATCAGCGCGACCCCTCCGGTCCAGACCACGTTTCTGCGCGACCGGGCGACCCGGAAGTTTTCTGCCGGACGAGCGGTGGTTTCCGTGGCCAGGCTCACGACTGCGCCCCCCGGGAGATGAGGCCCTGCGGGCGCAACACGAGCACGGCGAGGAACACGATGAACCCGGCGAGGACCTCGTCGGACAGGCTGATCTGGGCGCCGATCTGCTGGGCCACGCCCAGCACCACGCCGCCGAGCAGGGTGCCCCACAGAGAGCCGAGCCCGCCGATCACCACCGCCGCGAACGCGAAGAGCAGGATCGTGTCGGTGCCCGTGGTCGGGGAGAGCTGGGAGTACATGCCGTAGGCGATGCCCGCCAGCGCCACGGTGCCGAAGGCGATCGCCGCCGCGATACCGAACACGTGCCGGTAGTCGGCCCCGGCCAGCTGCGCCGCCTCCTTGTCGTCGGCCACGGCGCGGATCAGGCGGCCGAACTTGGACGCGGAGAGGAAGTACTGCAGCCCAAGCAGCACCACCACGGCGACCGCGAAGATGACCAGGGGCAGGTAGCCGATCTGGATCTGCGAACCAAGCGTGAAGGAGCCGGTCACCAGGGCCAGCCCGGTGCCGATAGCACGGCTGTTGGCGGTGAAGAACTGCAGCAGGCCGTTCTCGATCACCACTGACAGCCCGAAGGTGACCATCAGCGTGGTGAGCACGCTGCGGTCGAGCGCGCCCTGGAGGATCGTACGTTGCAGCACGTAGCCGAGCAGCGCCATCAGCGGCACCACGATGAGGAAGGACAAGAGCACGGGAATGTGGATGACCGCGATGATGCCGATCGCGATGTAGCCCGCCACCACGGCAAGGTCGCCGTGCGCGAGGTTCACGACCTTCATCACCCCGAACATCAGCGACAGCCCGCAGGCGAACAGCGCGTACAGCCCGCCGATCAGCACCCCCTGGATGATGGCGTTTACCCAGGCCATTAGGGCTGACTCCCTTCGCCGGGCCGGTCGGCCGGAGCAGCGCCTGCCAAGCCGAAGTAGGCCGCCTCGACCTGGTCCGCGGTGACGTCGGCGGGCCTGCCTTCCAGGGTGGTCTTGCCCTCCAGCAGGCAGTGGATGCGTGAGGCCACCCGCAGGGCCTGGCTCACGTCCTGCTCGACGAGCAGCACGGTGAGGCCGGTCGCCAGGATCTGCGGCAGCATGCCGTAGACGCGCTGGACGACTACGGGCGCCAGGCCGAGCGACAGCTCGTCGAGCAGCAGCACGCGGGGGTTGGCGACCAGTGCCCGGCCGATGGCGACCGTCTGCTGCTCACCGCCGGAGAGCTGGGCGGTGAGCTGGTTGCGGCGCTCTCGCATCCAGCCGAACATCTCATACACCCGCTCGATCGTCCACGGGCCCGGCCGCGCGTATGTCGCGCCGACCTGCAGGTTTTCCTGCAGGGACAGCGACCCGAACAGCCGCCTGCCCTCGGGCACCATGACGATCCCCTGCATGGCCCGGCGTTCGGGCCGCAGCCCGGTCACGTCCTTGCCGTCGAACCGGATTGAGCCGGTCGTCGGGTGGTGCAGGCCGGCGATCGTGCGCAGCAGCGTCGACTTGCCCGCGCCGTTCGCGCCGATGATCGCGTACACCTCGCCGGGGAATACCTGCAGCGAGATCGCATCAAGGGCCCGGAGCTGCCCGTGGTGCACGACCAGGTCGCGGACCTCCACCAGCGGCTTGTCGCCGGCCGCCCGCGCGCCGCCCCCCGACACGGTCACGATGTCTCCCGTTCCCCGCCGACCGCCCGATCCCCCGGCGCGGCCGGGGGCGCCTCCAGGGAACCGCCGGCCAGCGCCGCGGTGACCTCGGTACCGAGGAAGACCTCGCGGACCGCGGGCTCGGCCAGCACCGCGGCGGGCTCGCCGTCGCCGACGAACCTGCCGCCGGCCAGGCAGATCAGCCGGCTCACCACGACAGTGAGCGCGCGCACCACGTGCTCGATCCAGATCACCGCGGTGCCCTCGGCGTTCACGCCGCGGACGATCTCGACCAGCTGGGCGACCTCCGGGTCGGTGAGGCCGCCCGCCACCTCGTCGAGCAACAGCAGCGTGGGCTGCGTGGCCAGGGCCCGGGCGAGTTCCAGCCGCTTGCGCTGGAGCAGGCCGAGCCGCTCGGCGGGCACGTTCGCCTGGCCGGTCATACCGCAGCGGTCCAGCGCCCCGACCGCTGCCGCGTAGCTGGCCCGCCGCCGCAGCCCGCCGCCCTGCTGCGCGGCGACGAGCAGGTTCTCGAACACGGTCATATCGCCGAACGGCCGCGGCACCTGGTATGTGCGGCCGATGCCGAGCCTGCACCGCGCCGCCGCGTGCAGCTTAGTGACCGTGCGCCCGGCGAAGCGGACCTCGCCGGCCCCGGGGGCCAGGTCGCCGGAGATGACGCCGAACAGGCTGGTCTTGCCGGCGCCGTTCGGCCCCACGATCCCGACCACCTCCCCGGGGCCGACGGCGAACGACAGGTCCTCCGCGATGACGACCCGGCCGAACCGTTTCGTCACATTGTCGAGCTCGAGGAGAGGGCTGGTCATCCGGTCATTTGTTGGTTGGTTGCAGGTCGGCGGTGATCTTCGCCTGCGGCTGCAGCGTGTTGTCCACGACTTGGGCCTCAACCGGGAACTTCGTGCCCTTCTGCCACTGGATGCCGACCGGCGGGGTGATCGCCACGCCCGGCGCGGGGCCGCCGGAGGCGAAGTTCAGCGGCCCGGCCACCGCCTGCGGGAGGTTCACCTTGTGGATGGCGGCGGCGACCTCGGTCTTGTCGTGCGGGTCGCTCACCGAGGTCAGGGCCGCGTGGGCGGCCTCAAAGAGGCTGTAGTTGCTGATGTTGGAGTTCCACTGCCCGTTGGTGGCGGCCTCGAAGTCGTCGGCCAGCTGCTGGCAGGTCTCCCCCGTGAACGAGGACTTCCACGGCAGCGACGGCGCCCACCAGGCGTCGGTGGCGACGTTGTACGACAGGGCCCCGAGCGCGTAGGCGTCGGGCGGGAACAGCAGCACCTTGGCCACGGTCGCCAGCTTCGGCTTGAAGCCCTGCTGGGCCGACTGCTTCCACATGGTGGCGAAGTCGGGCGGCAGCGGCACGTTGGTGAAGAAGTCGGCGCCGGACGACTTGAACTGGGAGATCATCGAGGAGTAGTTCGTGGTCCCGTCCGGGTAGGGCGCCGACAGGACCATCTTGTAGCCCGCCGCCTGGGCGATCGGCGGGAACACCGCGCGGAACGCGTTGCCGTCCGAGTCGTTGGGGAACGCGGCGGCGACGATCTTGTTGGTGTGGAGCTGCGCGTGGATCCGGTCCCACATCGGGATGAAGCACTTGACCAGGTGCTCGGCGCCCAGGAAGTACATCACCACGAACTTGGGCTTGACCGTCGGCTTCTCCGGGTTGCCGCCGAGGTTGATGTACCAGGGCTCCCACGGGACGTTCGAGCAGATCAGCGGCGTGCCGAGCGATTCGGCCTGGCTGGACACCGCGTTGACGGTCTCCGGCGTGGACGACGCCAGCAGCAGATTCACGCCGTCGTTCAAGATGGCCGTCCTGGCCAGGTCCCCGGCCCGGGTGGGGCTGGACTGGGAGTCGTAGGACTTGATCGTGACGGCGTAGGTCTTGCTGCCGATCTTGAACCCGTTCTTGTACGGGGTAGTCTGCTTGATCTTGGAGAGCACCCAATTGTCCGGCGCACCGAACCCGGCCAGGGGGCCGGTCAGCGGGTGGATCCAGCCAATCCTGATGCTGCTAGTGCTGCCGCCCGAGCTGGCGCCCTTGACGCTGGAACTACACGCCTGGAGCAGCCCGCCGCCCCCCACGGCGGCTGCACCGGCGCCGATCGCGCGGAGCAGGCTGCGCCGGTTGATGCCGCCGTCCGGGCCGATGCTCCCAGAACCCACCGTCTGGTCACTCATATCTCATCGATCTCCTTGTGAGGTCGTGTTGCCGCGGGGGGACCGTACGGCGGCAACCGAGCCGGCCAGTCCTTGCACCAGGGAGCGTCTGGTGACTTACAGGTGCTCGGCGGCCACCCCTTTCGCCTCTGACATTCCCCTTCCGTCTCCTCGGCGTCAGCGCCCGAGCTGACGCCATGAAGCAGGGCCACGCCCGGCCCAGCTCATGCTTGGTGACTACAGTGTTACTCAGAATCACCTTATTTTGTTCGCATAGCGTACAACGATTCGCAATACAGAACTCAACCATGCTGCAACTTAGGCTGTCAACTGCATCCCAGGAGACATTCGAGCAGGTAACAGCGGGGACAAGATGGCATAACAAGTAGCCGCGAAGCAGCCGGGATGAACATAACAGCACAACGCCCAGCTTGTTACCAATATTGGCGACAAAATCTGCGAGTCCCGGCCAGCGGGCTGTGCGGGCCTCGCCGGGAATGCCGCGGGCCGCCGCCGGGAATGCTACGGACCGCCCGACGGGAATGCTACGGACCGCCCGACGGGAATGCTGGGATCCACGCCGAAGGCAGTGCGTGCCGCCTCAGGAGCGCCTGGGCCGCCAGAGGACGGTATGGGCGGCAGGGACGCGCGGCCAATCACTCAGCCCATGCTGACGGGCCCGCCCATACGGGTGATTCTGCCGCGCGCCCGCTCAGCCCGTGCGGCGCACAACGTAATCGCAGAGGGCCTCGAACGCGGTGCGGGCGGGGACATCGGGCAGCCCGGCGATCTCGGCCCGGGCGGCCGCGGCCCAGCGCCGCAGGTCGCCGCGGGCGGCGTCCATCGCCGGGTGGGCCCGCAGCAGCGAGAGCGCCTCGGCGTGCAGCCGCGGGTCGGTCAGGTCGGCCGAACTGAGCAGCTCGGTCAGCCGGCCGTCCGCCTCCCCCGGCGAGCGCAGCGCGTGCAGCACCGGCAGCGTCCGCACGCCTTCCCGCAGGTCGGTGCCGGGGGTCTTGCCTGACTGCTCGGACTCGCTGGCGACGTCGAGGATGTCGTCGGAGAGCTGGAACGCCACCCCGAGGGCATGGCAGGCCGGCGTGATCCGCTGCACCACCTCGGCCGATGCGCCCGAGAACATGGCCCCGAACCGGCCGGCGGTGGCGATCAGCGACGCCGTCTTGTCCCGCACCACCCGCAGGTAGTGCTCCAGCGGATCGGCGCCGTCCTCCGGCCCGATCGTCTCGGCGATCTGACCGCTGACCAGCTGCGAGAAGGTGTCGGCCTGAATACGGATGGCCTCGTCGCCCAGGTCGGCCAGGATCCGCGAGGCGCGGGCGAACAGGAAGTCACCGGTGAGGATGGCGATCATGTTGCTCCACCGGGAATTCGCGCTCTCGTGGCCGCGCCGGACCGGCGCCTCGTCCATCACGTCGTCGTGGTAGAGGGTGGCGAGGTGGGTCAGCTCGATAGCCACCGCGGCGGGCACGATCCGCTCATCGGCGGGGTTGCCGAACTGGGCCGCCAGCAGCACCAGGGTGGCCCGGAAGCGCTTGCCGCCAGCGTCGATGAGATGCCGGGACGCCTTGGCGAGCAGCGGCTCCTCCGCCCGCGCCGCCTCCCGCAGGCCCTCCTCGACCCTGATCAGGCCCTTGCTTACCTCGGCCTCCAGCGTGCTATTGGCCAGTTCCAGGGGGACAGCAGTGACCACTCCGGCTCCCAGTCCTCAGGCGCACAGTGTCACCAGGGTGTCATGAGACCGCCCGGCCACCAACCCTCAGGTGCCCATGGGCCATGTCCCGCAGATCTTCAGCCCTGCTCAGCGGACGAACAGGTGCGAGGCGGCCTGGTTGGCCAGGTTGAGCAGCGGTCCCGGCACGATGCCGAAGACCAGCGTGGTCACCACCCCGAAGGCCACCGCGACGCCGGTGAACACGCCCGGCCTGAGCACGTCCGGCCCGTCGGCGGCGGGCTCGCTGAAGAACATCAGCACGATCACCCGGACATAGAAGAACGCGGCGATCGCGCTGGCCAGCACGCCGACGATGACCAGCGGCAGCGCACCGCCGGCGATGGCCGCCTGGAAGACGGCGAACTTGCCGATGAAGCCGCTGGTCAGCGGGATGCCCGCGAACGCGAGCAGGAAGAAGGCGAACATGCCGGCCACCAGCGGTGACCGCCGGCCCAGCCCGGCCCACTTGGACAGGTGGTTGGCCTCCCCGGCCGGGTCCCGCACCAGGGTCACCACCGCGAACGCCCCGACGGTGGTGAACCCGTAGACGGCGAGATAGAACAGGGAGCTGGACAGGCCCGCCACGGTCGCGGCGACGACGCCGGTGAGCACGAACCCGCCATGGGCGATCGACGAGTAGGCCAGCAGCCGCTTGACGTCGGTCTGGGTGATGGCGATGATCGCGCCGACCAGCATGGTCAGGATGGCCACCACCCACATGGCCGGCCGCCAGTCCCAGGTGAGCTGGCCGAATGCGACGTAGAAGACACGCAGCAGGGCGCCGAACGCGGCGACCACGGTGCAGGAGGCCATCAGCGCCGTCACCGGGGTGGGCGCGCCCTGGTAGACGTCCGGCTTCCAGCTCTGGAACGGCACCGCGCCGATCTTGAACAGCAGGCCGATGCCGAGCAGGCCGATCCCCGCGTACAGCAGCGTCGAGCTGGTGACGTTCGAGGAGGCCGCCGTCGCGATCGTGGCCAGGTTCACCGAGCCCGAGTACCCGTACAGCATCGCGACGCCGAACAGGAAGAACGCCGACGAGAACGCGCCGAGCAGGAAGTACTTGACGGCCGCCTCCTGCGAGAGCAGCCGGCGGCGCCGGGCGAGCCCGCACAGCAGGTACAGCGGGAGGGACAGGACCTCCAGCGCGACGAACATGGTGAGCAGGTCGTTGGAGGCGGGGAACAGCAGCATGCCGCCGACCGCGAACAGGGTGAGCGGGTAGACCTCGGTGTGGCTGATGCCGGCCAGCAGGCCCTCGCGCTCCTCGGCGCTGCCGGGCACCGCGGCCGCCTGCGCCACGAACGGGCTCACGTCGTGCGAGGACTCGGCGATGAGCAGCACGCTGACGAACGCGAGGACCAGGATCGTGCCCCAGATGAACAGGGTCGGCCCGTCCACCCCCACCGCGCCCTCGGCCGCGACGTGGCCCGGGCTGCCGTGGGCGAACAGGTTGGACGAGGCGGCGATCACGATCGTGATCACGAACGCGGCGGCCAGGCCGACGAGCGCGAGCGGGATGTGGACCTCCCGGCGAAGCCGGCGGGGCACGAACGCCTCCACCAGCGTGCCGGCCACCGCCACTCCGAAGACCAGCAGCATCGGCAGCAGCTGGCCGTACTCGATGTGCGGCGGCGTGATGGTGCTCGCCGCGGCGGTGGTGAGCCCGCCGGAGATCGCCGTCACGGGGCCGTTCCCTTCTGGCTCAGCGTGCTCGTATTCCCGGGGCCGAGGACCGCACCGGCAACGGTGCCGTTAGCCACCGCCGGGGCGGGGCCGTTAACCGCACCGGTAACGGTGCCGTTAACGGCCGCCGGGGCGGGATGGGGCGGCACCGGGTCGGTGGAGTGCGTCTGCACCAGGGTGCGGTGCACGGCCGGGTTGATGATGTTCAGCAGCGGCTGCGGGTAGAACCCGAAGAAGATGATCAGCGCGATCAGCGGCCCGACCGCCCACAGCTCCCTGGCCTTGAGGTCGGACATATGCCTGGTCTGCTCCTTCACCGGCCCGGTCATGGTGCGCTGGTACATCCACAGGATGTAGATGGCGGCCAGGACGGTGGCGAGCGTCGCCGCCACCGCGGCCGCCTTGTACTTGGTGAACGTGCCGACCAGGACCAGGAACTCGCTGACGAACGTGGACAGGCCCGGCAGCGACAAGGCGGCCAGGCCGGAGATCAGGAACAGCCCGGCGAGCACCGGCGCGACCGACTGCACCCCGCCGTAGTCGCTGATCATGTGCGACCGCCGCCGGACGATCATGAAGCCGGCGATCAGGAACAGCGCGCCGGTGGAGAACCCGTGGTTCACCATGTAGAGCGTCGCGCCCGACTGCCCCTGGCTGGTGAAGACGAAGATGCCCAGGGCGATCAGGCCGAAGTGGGAAACCGAGGTGTAGGCGATCAGCCGCTTGATGTCCCGCTGGCCGATCGCCACGATCGCCCCGTACAGGATCCCGACCAGCGCCAGCACGATGACGAGCGGCGTGTAGTAGT
>WNFX01002085.1_pt1 | contig 24746 bp, 16 predicted proteins | sample 5400111 | NCBI WGS metagenome assembly WNFX01 (sample SAMN13153363, study PRJNA577476) | soil metagenome | isolation source: 40 cm soil or saprolite under grassland replicate 1 | place: USA:California | collected 2016-06-15
GCCGCCGCTGCCATCGCATGCTTACCTCTACAATTTGCCGGCCGTCTCTGAGCAAGGCACTCCTGCCAGCCCTGGCTCCCCTGGCAGCTGCGAAGCGCAATCCTTCGGCTATGGCTTGGGCTCTTACACCGCAGCGCGCCGGGCCGATGGTTCGTTGAAGTGGAGCGCCGCGCTGGCGGACAATTCAGTGAGCCCTGCCTATCTTTTCGCGTGGGGAATGTTCAGTCGATTTGCACAGTGCCCCAAGGGCGGTAAGGCGCTTCCGTACCTCAACCATTTGGTGGGGTTTGGCGCCCCGACGCGCGCCCACATCCCCTACCAACCGGATTGCTCCTACTTCAGTGCGATCCAACAGCAGGCAAACTTCCCTGACGACTATCCGGCCATGAAGCGATTTCGGATCGGCAGCTATGCGACGTTCAATATCCGCAACGATCCTCACGCGGCCGTGCAGAGGATCAAGGAATACCTCGCCAACGGTCAGGCGGTCGCTTTCAGTGGACACGTTCTATGCGGCTACGGCAAGAATCTCCCGATGCAACACGGTGTGATCTATGAGACATCAATTACCATTGGCGCGAACGGTAAGCCCGCAGGCCATGGCCAGTTGGTAGTCGGCTATGACGACGATGTAGGAATTCCGAGTGATTCAGGCGCCCTGCTAATCCAGAACAGCTTCGGCACAGCTTGGCCAGCGTCAGCAGGGGCGACGCACTCGCTAGCGCCACCAGGAAAGGCCTATTGGTCTTACAACAGCTTCGAGCAAACGCAGTTTTTGGCGGCCGTCGCCTATGCGCGCGCCCTTCGTCGTCCCACGGGTGTGATGCTCTCCGGCAGTCCGGACGCGCCGCCTGGTTGGATCACCCAAGCCTTTCAATGGGCACCAGACGATCCATCGCCAACAGCTCATTTCATCCTGATGCATTTCTTTCAGGAGCCGGTACATCTCTCGCACATTTCGCTGACCGAACCGGGCGGACAGATGATCACGGCGACCGGCAATTACGACCAGAACATTAGCACTGGTTACAGTTATCTTTCACGAACCGACGGCAACGCGTTCCTCTCAGGAATGTGGGCCGTGTCGCTGCAAGGCACTGACATGAACGGCAACTCGGTCAGTTACACCGGATCTATCCAGGTGGGACAAGCGGAGCCGAACTCGCTTCCAGGAGCTTCGATGTCAGGCCAGATTATCACCGATTCAACCGGGGCGGTCGCGCAGCTCAGCCCATGACCAGTGGCGTGATTGCGTTCTCGAAAAAAAACGCGCCCGGGGTGACTCGAACACCCGACCCACGGATTAGAAATCCGTTGCTCTATCCGGCTGAGCTACGGGCGCAGAATTAGCACAGACATATACCGGCTTTCGCGACGAATAAAAGGATTGGAGCTACGGCGTTCTTACTTTTTCGAGATAAGCATCAGATGCAACACCCAGCGGCACGAATATTTTTTCGGATCCTGCGCGAGCGCGGATTGCAGCTTTTGCGAAAACAAGTCAATCACATGCTGCCGGCTCTCCGGCGTGCGCTTGTCGCTCAGATTCACGAACAGGCATGGTTCGTACGCGGCCTTGAAAAATCCGGTGTACGCTTGCGCGAAAGCGTGGGCATCACCGTCCCGTTGAAAACGCTCTAAATAAACGTCCGGCAGCGTGACCTCCTCAAAATAATCGAGTGAGAGAGCTGCGGCTTGAGCAAAGGTGGAGTTAGACATAAACGGTTCTTTCCACTCTTGTGCGGTGCGGTAGTACGTCGGAATCGCCATTTGTTCATACTCCTTCGGGTAAAGCGTGCCATCTTTGACCAGTTCCTGCAGAATGTGGTTCGCCAGATCAATCAAACCTTCCGCGCCGCTGTTGCCTTCGGCGTTTGCGCCGCTGCCAATGATCAGAAGCTGGGCTGATGGTTGCATTTCCAGCGCGCGATATTGCAAGAACGCATGCCAATCTGCTCTTGCTTGTGCCGCCCAAGTGTTGTGCACTTCTCCGGTAGCGCGTGCCGACCAGATTTCGTTTGGGATATCCCACGGCTTCTTGCTGAGCCAATGCTCAGTGATCGCCGAGTAGCCGAACGCGATGTGGTTCGGCGGAAAAATCTGCTGATAAATGGAGGTACCGCTTGCGAAACAAAAACCGTTGGTCTGGCCCACGAGGTAACTGTCTGGTGAAAAGAGAACCGTTTGAAAGAGTGTGCTCCAATCATTTGTCGGCAAATCTGTGTGCGTAACGCAGATCGGAATCATCGCTCCGCCGGATTTAGCAGTGAGATTCCTAATTTGCGCAACCGCAGTTTTCATTGGCAAAAGCGAATTTTGGCCCTGCGCGGAGCCGTAGTCAGCGATTCGGAACTCACTGCCGATTCGCGCGAGATCGATCCGGTTGACGGCTTCCACGATCAGCGACAGCCCGTATGTATTAGCTTTCGCCTGCTCATGTGAATTTTTGTTATAGAAACCGTGACCGAGCATGTGCTCTTCACTGTGCGACACCGATAGGTTTTCTGTTGATTGGATCATGTGCTGTTGTTTTCGAAAAATGATGATGATTACAATGGCTTAGCAAGCAAACCGCATTTGCTGTCTTCTCGCACAGAGCGGATTCGTGCAGAGTAAGATTGACGGATTCCCCCGGGCTTGATAATGCTGGTGCCGCAAACCGCCGCATTTGTGCCATGGCGAAAGAGACTTCATCTGCCCATCGATCGCTGGATTTACATGAAGTACTGGAGGGTGAATTTAAGGTTCTGCATGGGCATGGGAAACTGCCGCCCGACTATTCAACGTCGACCGAACCTGAAACGCGGCTAAACGCGCTTTGGGCTGCGATTCACAATCTTAGAGAAAAGCGCGCGGCGCTCTGTATTTCCGGCGGCGGCATTCGGAGCGCAACCTTCGGGCTGGGCATTCTGCAAGGCCTCGCCCGATGCGGACTGCTCGATAAATTTCACTATCTTTCCACGGTTTCGGGCGGCGGATACATTGGCAGTTGGCTGAGCGCATGGATTAAGAATCATCCAGAGGGAATTGATGGGGTAGTAAAGGAATTAAATGGCCGTTCCGATTCCGCTTTGGATCCCGAGCCACAACCGATCCGTCATCTCCGCGAATTCAGCAATTATCTGACGCCAAAAACCGGTCTGATGTCGGTGGATTTCTGGACGCTGATCGCCACCTTCATCCGCAATATGTTCCTGAACTGGCTGGTGCTGATCTCGTGGCTCGCGGCCGCGATGATAATCCCCAGATTGTATCTGGCGTCGATCAACGTGGAACCGGACTGGAGATATTGGACGGCTTCCGTTGAGCAGTACTGGAACATAGGCCTGACGATCGTGCTCGCGGTTGGATTCGCATTGATCGCCATCGCGATGGCCTACGCGATTATCGATGTTCCTTCCACTGGCAATGCGCGATTACCGCAAAGCCGTTTTCTGATATTTCGCCAACTTCCGTTGCTCGTTGCATCTCTCATTTTGGCGGCATGGTGGGCTGTGTTCCGCAATGTTCATGGTAACGAGCCATTTCACCCCTTGGAGTGGCTACTGTGGTTTGTTGGTTTTGCCGTCGCAAGCTACTTATGCGGCGGTTTGCTTGGGAACCTCGTTCTTTTATTCCGTAATCGGAAGCAAAAGGCGTGGCCCGGTCGCTTGATCGATTGGGTCTTGCGAGACGTCCATTCGTACTTGCGGGGCTTTACGATCGTGCTCACCGCTGCGTTCGCTGGCTTTTGCCTTTGGGCAATGGCAACGCGACTTTTTTTGTATCAGGACCCCAAGTTTTTGACTCCCACTCCCGCGCCTGCGAAACACGCTCTCAACTACGTTTGCTTCGCGCCCGCACTGATCCTTGGAGTGCTGCTGCTGGTCAATTTCCTCTTCACCGGTCTGGCAAGCAGGGTCACCGAAGATGAAGACCGCGAATGGTGGGCGCGTTCGGCAGCTTGGATTTTAATCACGATTTCGGGTTGGATCTTGGTAAACGTGATCGTTCTTTGGGGTGCCCAGGCAATCGCGGCGACGGGAGAAAAAAACCAACTCCAAGTTTTTGTCGGCTCGCCGCAACTGACTGGATACGCCAAGGCCATCCTCGGTGCGTTCGGAGGAGTGACCGGCATCGCCGGCGCGTTACTGGCTCTTCGACACAAGCTAAGCAACAAACTTGACCAGAAACGGGGTTTCCAGTGGCTTCTGGTTGTAGTGGCGGTCGTTTTTTTCTTGCTTTTATCGATTGTAATTTCGTGGGTTCTAGTGCTGATTCGCTCGCGGTCTTGGATGCAAAGCGCCGTCAAATGGTTTTACCATGAGTCAGCCCTAAGTTCCCTGTCCTTGCCTGCCTGGCGTGTTGAACTCTTCGTTGCCTTCTTCCTCACGGCTGTCTTGCTGTTTTTCGGAATCGTGATGGGTTTCTTCATCGATACGAACAGTTTTTCCCTTCACGCCACGTATCGCAACCGGTTGATCCGCGCATACCTCGCCGCTTCACGCATCAAGGGCACGCGTAAGCCGCGTAAGCCGAATCCATTTACTGGGTTTGATCCCGACGATGATTTTGAGTTGTGCAACTTGCCGTCCAAAAAGCCTCTTCAAAAGCTTCTTCATGTGATCAACGCCACGCTCAATCTCGTCAAAGGCAAGGAGTTGGCGTGGCAGGAGCGGCAGGCCGAATCCTTTACCATGAGTCCGCTGCACTGTGGTTCCTCGCGAGTTGGTTACAGGCCCTCTGCCAAGTATGGCAAGGGGATTTCACTGGGTACCGCGTTTGCCATTTCGGGTGCCGCGGCGAATCCCAATATGGGATACCATTCCTCACCCGTGGTCCGTTTCCTGATGACGCTCTTTAACGTACGCTTGGGCTGGTGGCTCGGGAATCCAGGGTCATCGGGCGCCAAAACGTGGCGCCGGTGCGGCCCTCGGTATTCGGTTGGACCGCTGTTTTCCGAGGCGATGGGCAATACGACGGATAGCTACAAATACGTGAATCTTTCCGATGGCGGGCATTTCGAAAATCTTGGTCTCTACGAAATGGTCCTCCGACGCTGCCATTACATTGTGGTGAGCGACGCGGGAGAAGATCCGGAATGTTCCTTCGCCGACCTCGGCGAGGCGGTGCGAAAGATTCGGATCGATTTTGGCATTCCGATCGATTTCGAGCCGATCACCATTTATCCACGCAGCGCAATCGACGCGTTGAAAAGTGCCGGCCAGAAAGGCCACAACTGTGCCATTGGTCGCATCCGATATGAAGCAGTCGACGGTACCACCGCTCCCGATGGCATCATCGTTTACATCAAGCCGGCGTGTTACGGTGATGAGCCGCGTGACATCTACGAGTACTTTAAAGGAAGCGGAACCTTCCCGCACGAGAGCACGAGCGATCAGTTTTTTTCCGAATCGCAATTCGAGAGCTACCGAATGCTTGGCGCGTATACGATGGAGAGACTTTGCCCCACCGACGCTGCGGATTTTCGTGATTTTGTGCGGAAAATTTTACAGCACCATCTTCGTACGCCCGAATCGGATTGGCCAAAAGAACTCCGTGGAACCTGACCCTTAGCCAGACGGGAGTCGTAGCTTATTGCAAAAATAGAACGGCCGACGGCTCGCCCTCCTCTACCCCCTTGCGAATTCCGCCGGCCGATGAATCGAAAATCAGCTAAGTTATTTCGCCTTTACGCGAAGGGAAACCTCATCGGTTTGCATACCCGCGATCGCGCTCGTAAGCCCGAATTGCTCGACGCGTCTGCGGTCCCAGAACGCCGTCAACGGACCCGTGGTAATAACCGGCTCGAGCGAGCCGGCGCTGTAGCTCGGCCACTCTGGATCGGCTGCTGACGCCGTATCCATTACTGTAGCCGGAGCCATTACTGTAGCCGGAGTCGCCGTATCCATATCCATTGCCGTATCCGCCGTCGTATCCATATCCGTAGCCGTATCCGCCGCCGTATCCACCATATCCGTAGCCGCCGTAAGGGTAGCCCCATGACGGACCCCAACCCCAACCCCACCACCATGGAAAGCCGAAGTCGCCGATGAAGATGACATTATTGCGGCGCCAATTGCCATTCCAGTTGTTCCAATTGTTGCCGTGCCAGTTGTTGCCGCCACGCCAGTTATTGCCACCACGCCAGTTGTTGCCACCCCAGCGCTGCCCGCTGCCCATTCCGGGGCGCCCAGCGAAATGCTGGCCACCGCTAGAATGGCCGCCACCACCGCGCGGAGCAGCTGGGACCAATGGTGCGGTGAACATCAACACGAAAAGGCAAATCACGAAAAGTACAAGCTTTGAATTATTCATAGTAAGGTGGGTTTCTGATTAATTAGACACCGGGCGTTACTCAAAGTCTCGCTTTTTTTGCGTAAAAACGCATGAGACGCCCGTTCCCTTGGTACCGGTGCCCGATGTTCCCACCTGAAATGAGATGACCGACGGCTCGCCCTTTTTCCCTTTGCGACACTGCCGGTCAAAGCCAACCGAAAACTCGAGGTCGGATCCAGTTTCGCATTGATTCGTACTGGTCAGCGCGCAGCGATGGCGATTATCATGGGCGGTAAACGCCATGAGGCGCACTGCAATCTTCATCCTAGTCCTCGTGTCGCACGTGCTTTACGCGGCGCCGCAGGAACACAGCGTGAGTCCTTCCCGCCAATTCATTATCTACGGAGCTGACGCGGTGCTGCGCGGGGCGGTTTCGAATCTGGCAGAGCGGACTAAGACGAATCTTCTCGGCCTGTTGCGGCAGCGCGACAACTGGACACTCCCTATCGTGCTGAATCTGCAACCGGAGCAGGCAAACTTGCCCGAAGTTCCGCCGGCTGGCGTGCGATTTAGCCAGACTGGTTTCGGGCTCAAGCTCCAGCTCGACCTGATCGTTTCCCAAAATGTCGATGCTTCATTCATCGAACGCGAAGTCCTGCGCGCGATCTTACTGGAAATGATTTATCGGAAAGAATCGCATATCGCCGCCGGCACGGTTTTCGTCGAGCCACCGGATTGGTTGATTGATGGCGTGCTGGCGCTTGCGCCTGGGCGCGATCGCGGATCGTTGGTCGAAGCGCTGACTACGGCTGACAAGGCAGTGCCGTTGGAGAAGTTTCTCAGTCAACAGCCAGGCTCACTCGATTCAGCCGGCCGCATGCTTTATCGCGCGTGCTCTTTTGCGCTCGTGCAAATGCTCATTGATGGAGGGGACGGCCCTGCTCGTCTGGCGCGGTATATCGGACATCTGTCTGACGCCTCAAACGAACCGTTCACAAATTTGAAGGCGTACTTCCCCTTCCTTGTTAACGATGCGGAGGCAAGTTGGCAGCTAAGCTTACGTCGCGTGAGGAATTTTCAAGCGTACCAGCTACTTACGTTTAGCGAGAGCGAGCGCCGCCTCGAAGAATTATTGCGCGTTGAAGTCTCGGCAGCAAACAAGCCAGCCAAGGTGGCAGGGCTTGACGAACTTGCGCAACGCAAGATCTCTGCAGGCGAGAAGATGGCGGTGGGTCAACTAAGCCGCAATTTGCTCGTGTTTATTAGCCAGGCGAATCCGGTTTTGCGCCCTGTCGCGCGCGAATACCAGCAGATCGCCGCGCTGCTCGCCCGCGGGAAAAGGAGAGGAATTGCGAAGCGTCTTTCGCATTTGGAGGCCATTCGCAAACAACTTTCCGCTCGAATGAGCGATATCGACGACTACATGAACTGGTTCGAAGCGACTCAGATGAAGAACCGCAGCGGTAATTTCACTGATTATCTCAAAGCGGTGGATCAATCGCAGCTCCAACCCTCAAAGCGACACGATCCACTCTCGGCCTATGTTGATGCGCTCGATGACCAGTTCGAAAACTAGACAGCGCAATTGCGAACGGGGATTCCATGCATCAGTTGCCGCTTTGCAGCTTGGCGACTATCTTGAGCAGCGCGCTCTAAACGCGCATTTCTGCTAATGCAAAAAATTGGCTTTGCCGAGGCTCTGGATTCGATTGTTGCCAGCGATCCGCGTTACCAGCGGGACGCCTATGTCTTTTTGCGTGACGCGCTAGATTTCACGACCAAGCAACAGAAGAAAGTCAAAGGCGTCAGCGTGCGTCACGTCACTGGGCCGGAATTGCTCGATGGCGTGCGGCGGTACGCTCTCAAGGAATTCGGACCGATGGTAATGACAGTCTTCGAGAACTGGGGAGTGCGTTCGTGCGAGGACATTGGCAACATCGTTTTCAATTTGATCGGCGCAGGCGTGTTCGGGAAAACCGAGGAGGATTCGATCGAACATTTCAAGAACGTTTATGATTTTGAAGAGGCTTTTGTGAAACCCTTCGCCCCGGAAAAGCCACCGATCACCAAATCGACGGCAGTTTTGCCGGCGCGGAAGCCCCCCACGTCGGGCAAGCGAGTCGTGACCGGCGATCACTGATCACTGGGATCGACGCCGCAAAGCTAATCATGATGAATCGTATCCGAGTGGTGAAGTTTCTCTGCGCGGGTCTATTGTTCAGCATGGCTAATCTGAAAGCTGCGCCGATTGGATCTCCGCCTGCCATCAACTTTCCGCCGAGCACGGCGGAGAAAAGGGTTCTGCCGAACGGGCTGACAATCATCGTTCAGGAAGATCGCAGCGCGCCGGTGGCAAGCGTGCAGGCCTGGTGCGGTACGGGAAGCATCGACGAGGACCAACACTTGGGCGCAGGCTTGTCGCACATTCTCGAGCACATGCTCTTCAAGGGAACTAAAACGCGTTCTACGAATCAGATCGCCCAAAAAATTCAGGACGTAGGCGGCTACATCAACGCATACACTTCGTTTGATCGGACGGTTTTTTGGATCGACGTACCGAAGGACGGCGTGTCTACCGCGCTCGATATTTTGGCCGACGCGACGATGAATTCCACCCTGCCGCCGGAAGAATATCAAAAGGAGCAGGAAGTGATCCGGCGCGAGTTCGCGATGGGTATGGATGACCCCGATCGCGTAGCCGTGCTGCTGCTTTTTGCAACCGCGTATCAGCGGCATCCCTATCGTTTTCCGGTCATCGGCGAGCTCGAGATCTACAACCAGCTCACGCAAGAGCAGGTGATGCAGTACTACAAAACGCGTTACGTGCCAAACAATCTCACCTTCGTCGTAGTCGGAGATGTGGACGCAGAAAAAATACGACAACAACTCACCGAATTGTTCAAGCCGTATCCGGAGAAATCTCTCAAGCCCGTGTTCATTCCGGCGGAATCGCCGCAACTTGGCCGGCGCGAGGTGCATCAGGAATTCGCCACGGAACTGACGCATCTCTCGCTCGCCTGGCACATCCCGGAGGTCACAAATCCGGATGTTCCCGCGCTCGATCTTCTGTCGACGATCTTGGGCGACGGACGAAGCTCGCGCTTGTATCGGCGCGTGCGCGAAGAAGCGGGTCTGGCGTTCAGTATATCCGCATTCTCGTACACGCCGGGAGACCCGGGCTTGTTTGGAATCGATGCCACTGTCGATCCAAAGAAGCGCGAACAAGCCGAGCAATTAGCCTTGCGCATTGTTGACGAAGTGAAACAGAGTGGCGTCACCGCGGAGGAGCTGGCGAAGGCAAGAAAAATAACGCTCAGCCATCATCTCGGCGCGCTTACAACCATGCGCGGCCAAGCCTCTGACATCGGGTCGAACTGGTTGCTCACGCGCGATCTGAATTTCAGCCGGCATTATCTCGATGCTGTCCAGAAAGTGACGCTGGAGGATATCAAACGCGTCGCCACGAGTTATCTGACGGAGAACAATCTGACCGTCATCTCGTTGAATCCAAAAGGGTCGCTGACCGCGAAAGCCGAAGACGCCAAGGGAGCCGCCGCGAGTGAGATTCAAAAGTTTGAGCTCTCGAATGGATTGCGAGTGCTGGTGCGTGAAGATCCTCGATTGCCACTCGTGGCGATGGGAGCGGTTTTTCGCGGCGGTCTTCTCGCGGAGACGCCGCAGACCAATGGTATCACGCGATTGATGGCCAAGGTGCTGTTGAAAGGAACCAAAACGCGCACCGCCGAGCAAATCGCCAACGAGATAGAAGCAGTAGGGGCTTCGATTTCGAGCGATGCCGGGAACAACAGCTTCAGCGTGTCGGTCGACGTTATGAAGCCCGACGTGAAATTGGGCGTGGACTTGCTCTCAGACGTGTTGCTGAACGCCACGTTCCCCGAAAAAGCGATCGCCCGCGAAAAAGAAATCCAGATCGCCGCGATCCAGCAGGAGGAAGAGCAGTTGACGACGGTCGCTCGCAACATCATGCGCCAGGCGCTGTTTCCGCAGCATCCTTACGCCCTGCGTTCGAATGGTTCGGTAGAGTCCATCCAGCGATTGACGCAAAAGGATTTACTGGACTTTGGCGATCGTTACGTGGCCGCCAAAAACGGCGTCATCTACGTCTTCGGGGACGTTAAAGCGTCCGAGGTAAAGCAGCTCATAGAGCAGACGCTTGGGAAGATGAAGCCCGGCGCGATGGCTCTCACCGACGCAAAGCCTTCCGTTACTCTGGGCAAACCAGAAACCGTCGAAAGCCGCAAAGACAAGGCGCAAGGCGTGATCATGGTCGGATTTCGCGGCGCGAGTCTGTCGAGCCCCGATCGCTACGCGCTCGAATTGATCGATGAGGCAAGCAGCGACCTCGGATCGCGGTTCTTTATTCGCATTCGCGAGCCAGGTTGGGCTTATTACGTGGGCGCAAGTCAGATGCAAGGTCTGGTGCCGGGAGTTTTCGCGTTTTACCTTGGCACCGACCCGCAAAAGATTGAGGCAGTGAAGGCCGCGTTGCTTGATGAAATCCACAAGCTCGCTAACGATGGCCTTACCGCCGAAGAATTAGCGCGGGCGAAAAAGAAATTGATCGGGCAACAAGAGATCGCCAATCAAAGCAACGACGCTTTTGGTTATCATTGCACACTGGACGAGCTATACGGGCTAGGCTTCGATTACTACAAGCGGCTCGAGCACGACGTGAATGCGGTGACGCTCGATGACATTAAACACGTAGCGGCGAAATATTTTCGGGATCAACCGTATGTTTTGGCAACTGTGCGACCGCCAGAACGTTCCGCAGCCGCGAAACAGAAATGAGCCATGGCTGAAGTCCAAAAAACAACGCAAAGCGGCGAGCTTTCCCAGCGCTTCATCGAATTTGTGGTGATGCACGCGCAAAACGCCGCGCTCTTCCTGGGTCAAATTCCAAATCCAAAAACCGGGGAGGGGGAAGTGAACCTGGACCTGGCGAGGATGTTCATCGATCAACTCGCCATGATACAGGAAAAAACACGGGGAAACCTGACGAACGAAGAGGCAACCATACTGCGCAACACTCTTTCCAATTTGCAGATGGCATTTGTGGAAGCTTCTGGTGGCGCGCGACCATCAGGCGCGCCGGACACCGCTGCGCAATCCCAAACGCCGGAAGAACCATCAGCGACTCAGCCCGAGCCATCAGCGCCTATTACCTCGAGCGAGCCTGAGCCAGAGTCGCGGAAAAAATTCACTAAAAGTTACGGCCCATAACTGCTATGTCGCGCCAACGCGATTTAGCGAGGCGCTGCACCTTCGGTGATCAGTTTAGCCCGCAACAGGCACCCCGCGGTACGTTAGCGGCTGCTTGTGCGCGATGCGGGAGTCGCGCTCGCACGCGATCGTGCTCGCGCGGTTTTGCGCACAGTCATGGTTCCCTGGGAAGGCGCGGGAGTTGATGATGCTTCGGCGTACTTTTTTGTCGAAGGCCAGATGAGACGCCACGGCTGAGTTTTGATTGTCTCGCTGAATTGTTTGATATTTTGGCCTGCAGGCTCGAGCTCGGTAGTCGCCACCTTTAATTTGTCTGACGAGGTCCGCAGGTTTCGCAGGGTCACCTTGATGTTATCGTTCTCCGTGAGGCTGGTGCTAATTTTTTCGATGTTGGTAAGCGAATGCGAGAGCGCGCTGTCTGCCGCGGTCAGATCGGAAAGATGTTCGCCGAATGTTTTGAATTGTGTGAGAGCGAGGTTCAACTCGGAATTTTCGTCGGTGATACGATTGAGATTTTGCGCCGTCTGCTGAAGGTCTTTCATGGTGTTTGTGGCTTCGGCCGCGACCGGTTTAATCACTTCGAGCATTTTGGCTGCGGCTTCGCCCAGGTCAGGAGTGCGTTCTCCCGCGAACATCTCGCCATCCTTTGCGCGTCCTGAAGCTTCGGTCCCCTGTGTGATGTCGATGGCCATGTCGCCGAGTAATCCAAGCTGCATCAGCCTCGCCTTGGCATCGCGATACACCCTGGCCTTCTTGTCTACCTGCACATCCACGCGCACTTCGAATCGCTGTTTGCCCGGCGTGACAGTTGGGCTGGGGCTCGCATTTGCTTCGGGCGGATGAATTGCCACCTCTGCTTCCTCCGCCTGTTTCTCTTCTTTGGGCGACACCGGCGAATACAATTTCTGGACTTGGCCAATCTTGCGGCCCGCCAGCATCACCGGCGCACCCTGTTTGATCCCGGCTGCGTTATCGAAATAAATCTTGTAAGTCACAAGTGGCCGGAACAACCCAGGCGCGCCGAGCAAAACCAAAAGGAACGCCACCACCGCGATCGTGCCGATCACGAGCAGGCCGGTCATGATTTCATTTTTTTGTAATTGCATCGAGGCTGTCTTCCAAAATCGGGCCTTCAGTGCTCCCGGTCACAAACTGGGCGACCACCGGATCTTTGGATTGCTTGAATTCGTCGGGTTCGGCTTCTTCAATGATTTTCCCCTGATACAACATAGCCATTCGCGTGGCGATGCGAAAGGCGCTCTCCATTTCGTGCGTTACGGTGATCGATGTGACCTTTGATTTCTCGCTGAGGCTTATGATCAATTCGTTGATCACGGAGGCAATGACTGGGTCGAGTCCGGCCGAGGGTTCGTCGAGAAGGATCAATTCGGGTTCAAGCACCAGCGCGCGCGCCAGGGCCACGCGTTTTTTCATGCCGCCGCTGAGTTCTTCCGGCAAGAGGTCTTTGGAATCCTGCATGCCGACGAGGTCGAGTTTTTCATCGACGATCTTGTCAATCTCTTCGCGCGATTTGTCGGTGAGTTCTTCCAGAGGCAGGGCGACGTTGTCGCGCACCGTACGCGAACTCAACAGCGCTGAATATTGATAGACCATACCGATGTGCCGTCGCACCTCCTGCAGCTTTCGGCGCGGGAGCCGGCTGATCTCATGGCGCTTGAAAAAAATCGAACCTGAAGCGGGACGGAGCGTGCCGAGAATCAGGCGTAGTATCGTGCTCTTGCCGCTGCCGCTTTGGCCCATGATCACGAGACGTTCCTGCGGCTGGACGTCGAGTGAAAGGCCGTCGAGCACTTTCTTTTCTTCAAATTGCATGCACACGTCGCGCATCTCGACCATGTGCGTAGGTGTAGTCATGTCGGATAAAATACGGTGTAAACGACGTTGTATAGCGTATCGAACCCGATCACGGTCGTGATCGCCGTCACGACGCTGGAGGTTGTCGAAGTGCCCACTCCCGCGGCGCCGCCTTTCACAGTCAGCCCTCGGTAACAGGCAATGGCGGCGATGAGCAGGCCGAACAACAAGCTCTTCAAAATACCGGTAATGATATCGCGAATGAGCAATGAATCTTTCACAAGATCGAGAAAATAGGGAAAGGCGATACTGAAATAGGCTTTGCAAATGAAGCTGCTGGCGAATACGGCGGCGATGTTCGACACCGTGGACAGACACGGCATCAGCAGAAACAGCGCAAGCATCCGCGGCGCGACAAGGAAGCGCAGAGGCCCGATGCCCATGGATTCGATCGCTTCCACTTCCTCCGACACCTGCATGGTTCCCAATTCGGCAGTAAACGCCGCGCCGATTCGCGCTGCCAACATGATTCCCGTGAGCAACGGCCCAAGCTCTCGTGTAAAAGCGATCGCGACCAATCCGGGAATCAACCGTTCTGTTCCAAATCGTTGCAATTGGTAGCCGGTCAGCAGCGCCATCGTTAACCCGAGAAAAAACGACACGAGCCCCACCAATGGCACGGAGTCCACGCCAGCGCGTTGCGTGTGCCGGAAAAAACTGGTGGCGCGAAATGGCACCCGCCCCTGCTGGATACGCTCCAACGTCTCTTGGAACGTATTCACGATGAACCAGAAGACGCTGCCGACCTCGCGGAAAAAATTGCGCGAGACATGGCCGATTCCCTGCGCAACCAAAACGGGTGATTCAGCGTTTGCCATGGCGCGCAAAGGTCGCCTTAGTTCCCGACACGGAAAAGAGTAAACTTTTTTGGAAGTCTTAAACGTTCAAGTATTGGATACTTCGCGACCTAACGTCCTTAACTTGATCCAACACGCGTGAAATTGCTTCGCATACTCAATTGCTTGTCTATCATCGCGCTATTTAGTCCCGGGGCGTCCGCGTTCGCCGAGGAGCAACAAACCTCGTCGAAGCCTGCAATGGACGCCCGATCAATTGATCAGCAAAAAATGCAAAATGAAAAATTTGGACTCGTGATCCACGGCGGCGCCGGAACCATCGACCGGGCCAAGATGACGCCTGAGAAAGAGCGTGAATATCGCGCGGGACTGGAGCGCGCTCTAGCTGCTGGTTACGACATCCTGAAACGCGGCGGCTCGAGCCTCGACGCGACGGAAGCAGCCGTGCGTGTGCTGGAGGACGATCCAAATTTCAATGCAGGCAAAGGTTCAGTGTTTACGAGCGCTGGCACAAACGAAATGGATGCAGCGATCATGGACGGGAAAACGCTTTCCGCCGGTGCAGTTGCTGTCCTCCAGCATGTGAAAAATCCAATCAGCCTCGCCCGGCTCGTCATGGAGAAGTCTGGACACGTGATGATGGATGGCAAAGGCGCAGAAGCGTTCGCCAAAGAGAACGGAATTGAACTCGTAGGCGAGAAATATTTTTTCACCCAGGAGCGCTGGGACGCTTTGCAAAAAATGAAGGCCGCGGAGAAACGTCGAACCGGCGGTGCAGGCAAAACCTTTGTCATTACCGATCAAGATCGGCATGGAACTGTGGGCGCTGTCGCACTCGACAAAAATGGCAACCTGGCCGCTGCAACTTCAACTGGCGGCACCACAAACAAGCGACCAGGGCGCGTGGGCGATTCGCCAATCATTGGCGCAGGAACCTATGCTAACGATGCAACATGCGCTGTCTCCGCGACGGGCGACGGCGAGTATTTCATTCGGGCTTCAGTTGGTCATGATATCTCGGCATTGATGGAATATCGGGGAAGGCCGCTGAAGGAAGCAGCTCAAGCGGTTCTCGACAAGGTGGCGAAACTCGGCGGAACCGGTGGGTTGATCGCAATCGATCACCAGGGCAACGTGACCTTGGCATTCAATACCGCCGGAATGTATCGCGGGTATGTCGATCCGAACGGCAAGTTTGTTGTAGAGATTTACAAATGAGTCGTGATTCGCCGAAGCATTGAAGCGGGAAACGAATTGTCATTCTGAGCGAAGCGAAGAATCTCTGACTAGTTGGGCAACTCTAAGGCGACAATCAGAGATGTTTCGCTTCGCTCAACCTGACAGGATAGGCTTGCCCGCTTCAACGCTTTAACGTTTCAACGATTCTCATGCTCCCGCCTTATTCCGTCGTAGTTCCCTGCTTCAATGAAGAAGTGCGCATTGGTGAAACGCTCCGGGTTACGCTCGATTATCTCGCCGCCAACGCGCCCGAAAGTGAATTGATCGTGGTAAACGATGGATCGACCGACGCAACCGGGGAAATCGCGGGCAAAATTCTGGCAGAGACGAAGATTGCGACGCGCTTGCTGGAAAATTTTCCAAATCGCGGCAAGGGCGCCGCGGTTCGCGCCGGATTGCTTGCGGCGCGAGAACCGATTGGGCTTTTTTTTGATGCGGATCTTTCCACACCGGTCGACGAGACGCCGAAACTGATCGAACCGATCGCGAACGATCAAGTCGATATTGCTTTCGGTTCACGCGCGCTGGACCGCAGCCTTATCGGGATCCATCAACCATGGCGACGAGAACAAGGAGGACGTGTTTTCAATCTGCTCGTGCGCGTCGCAACCGGCCTGCCATTTTGGGACACGCAATGCGGGTTCAAGGCGTTTCGGCTCGACGTATGCCGACCGATCCTCAAGGCGGCGCGGGTTAATGGGTTTGCGTTTGATGTCGAGCTGCTTTTTCTCGCGCGCCGTGCCGGATTGCGCATTCGCGAAATTCCGGTCCGGTGGAACCACGCTGAAGGAAGTAAAGTTAGTTTTTTTCGCGACAGCCTGCGGATGCTGCGCGAAGTGGTAGCACTAAGAGCGCGAGCGTAAAGCCTTCGCTGCGCGCGCCGCGTCAAAGGTGGAACGCGTTGTCCTCAACGCGTTGGCAGACAAATGCGGCTTTGCCGCCTAATCTTTTGACGCGGCGCGCGACGAACAAATTACTGCGCTTTCGGCGATGGACATCGTCTTCTGGAGAAGACGATCCACCCTTGCACGTCTCTATAACTTTTCTTTGCTGCGTCGTCGCGTAAATTTAATTCTTCCACTTTTCGAATTCATGCACTCATTCCAATTTCATTCCGCTGTCGCTCGGTGGTTCGAGCAAACGTTTGGATCACCAACCGAACCGCAAGTGCGTGGCTGGCCGGCGATACAATCCGGTCGGCACGTCCTGATTTCTGCGCCTACGGGATCCGGGAAAACGCTGGCGGCGTTCCTTGCTTCACTGGACGTGTTGTTCCGCGAAGGCGTTGAGGCTGATTTGCCAGATGAAACGCAGGTGATTTACGTCTCGCCGCTCAAAGCGTTGAGCAACGACATCCGCAAAAATCTGCAAGAGCCGCTCGCTGGAATCCGAGCGTTATTAGCCGAAACAAATAGCCGGGAGATCGACGTGCGCGCCGAAGTTCGCACAGGCGATACCACTGCTTCGCAACGACAGGCACTTATAAAAAAACCGCCGCATATTCTCGTCACCACGCCGGAATCCCTTTATCTGCTGCTCACTTCCGAGTCCGGCCGTCGGATGTTGCGCACGACGCGAACGCTGATCCTGGATGAGATTCACGCTGTCGTCGATGACCGGCGCGGAGCGCACCTCGCACTGAGCGTCGAACGTTTGGCCGCGCTAACGAAAGCTCCGCTCCAACGAATCGGTTTATCTGCGACACAAAAGCCAATCGAGGAAGTAGCTCGATTTTTGGTTGGCGCTCGTGCAGTGGACGATGCCGGGAATCCTGACTGCGAAATCATCGACATCGGCCATCGCCGCGAATTGGATTTGGGCATGGAGCTTCCCAGTTCGCCACTCGAAGCGGTGATGGCGAATGAAGTCTGGGAGGAAATCTACCGTCGGCTTGCGGAATTGATTCAGGCGCACCGGACCACATTGGTTTTCGTCAACACGCGCCGGATGGCCGAGCGAGTGACGCATCACCTCAGCGAAGTTCTCGGTGCAGACGCGGTCACATCCCATCACGGAAGTCTCTCTGCGAAACTGCGGCTTGATGCTGAGGATCGATTGAAGCGCGGCCAATTGAAAGCGCTCGTCGCCACGGCTTCACTCGAATTGGGCATCGACATTGGCTCGGTTGATCTTGTTTGCCAGATCGGTACCACGCGCTCCATCGCCACGCTGCTCCAACGCGTTGGCCGCGCAGAGCACAAACGCGCGGGTTTGCCGAAAGGGCGCATCTTTCCCTTGAGCCGCGATGAACTCGTCGAATGCGCCGCGTTACTTCATTGTGTCCGCCGCGGCGAGCTCGATCGCCTCAGCATTCCGGAAAAGCCGCTAGATGTGCTGGCGCAACAAATCGTCGCCGCGACTTCCACCGAAGATTGGAATAAAAAAGAATTCTTCGAGCTGGTCCGTTCGGCGTGGCCGTACCGAAATCTCACGCGCGACAAGTTCGACAGTGTCGTCAACATGCTTGCGGAAGGTTTCAGCACGAAGCGCGGTCGACGCGCGGCGTTAATTCATCACGATGCCGTGAATCATCGTTTGCGCGGGCGGCGCGGTGCTCGACTTACAGCGCTGACCTCCGGTGGCGCGATTCCCGACAACACCGATTATCGAGTAATTCTCGAGCCGTCGGAAACTTTCGTCGGAACAGTCAATGAAGACTTCGCCGTTGAAAGTCTTGCGGGCGACATTTTTCAGCTCGGCAATGCGTCGTGGCGAATTCTGCGCGTGAACTCGGGCGTGGTTCGTGTCGAAGATGCGAAAGGTCAGCCACCGGGAATTCCATTTTGGTTGGGCGAGGCGCCCGCGCGCACGGCGGAGCTTTCGCAAGCTGTTTCAAATTTTCGCGTGGAAATCGAAAGACTGCTCAGCGACGGCAAAGAAGTTCGCGATTGGCTCGTCTCTGAAATGAAGTTGCCGACAGAAGCCGCCGAACAACTCGGCGACTATTTCACAAATACTTATCGAGCGCTCGGGGCAATTCCCTCACAGAAAACTTTAGTTATGGAGCGTTTCTTTGATGAATCGGGCGGGATGCAACTCGTTTTGCACGCGCCTTTCGGCAGTCGCATCAATCGTGCCTGGGGTCTCGCACTGCGAAAACGATTTTGCCGTTCATTCAATTTCGAGCTGCAGGCAGCGGCCACCGACGACGCAATCGTGATTTCACTCGGCACACAGCATTCGTTTCCGCTCGAGGAAGTTTTTCGTTATCTGAATTCCAAAACAGTTCGCGATCTGCTCGTTCAAGCGTTGCTGGATGCGCCGATGTTCACGATCCGCTGGCGCTGGAATGCGACGCGTTCACTTGCCGTGCCGCGGTTTCGCGGCGGCGCAAAAATTGCCGCGCCACTGCAACGGATGGAATCCGAGAATCTTCTCGCGGCAGTTTTCCCGGACCAGCTCGCGTGCCTCGAGCATATCGTCGGTGATCGCGAAATTCCGGATCACCCGCTCGTCAAGCAAACAATCGACGATTGCCTGACCGAAGCGATGGACATCGACGGCTTAGAGGAGGTATTACGCAGGATTGAACAGGGTGAAATCCGCTGCATCGCGCTCGATTTGCCCGAGCCGTCGCCGCTTGCGTCTGAGATCCTGAACGCACGGCCCTATGCGTTTCTGGATAATGCGCCGTTGGAAGAACGCCGCACGCAGGCGGTTTACACACGGCGCTCTTTGGACCGAAGCGGCAGCGACGGATTGGGCATTCTCGATTTGGCCGCGATTGAGAAAGTGGAGAAAGGAGCGTGGCCGGAGGCAACGAACGCGGATGAATTGCACGAGGCGTTGATGCTTCTGGTTGTCATGACGGGAGACGAACTTCAGCGAACAGTTCGTCATGAAGGGAACGGTGCAGCGGCCGAGCAGGTACTGAACGAGTTGATCGCGGGGAAACGGGCAACAGCATTAAGAGTTGGCGAGAAAAGCTTCTGGGTTTGTGCTGAGCGTTTGCCGATGCTGCGAACGATTTATCCGGGTTCAAATGTCGATCCTCAAATCATCGCGCCTGAATCGTCGCAACGGCAAAACTGGGAGCGATCGCACGCGATACGCGAATTGCTTCGCGGACGAATGGAAGTCTGCGGTCCGGTGACTGTGACTGAACTCGAAAATGTTTTGGAGCTTTCGCGATCAGACATCGAAACAGGATTGCTCGGGCTCGAAAGCGAGGGTTTCATTCTGCGCGGGAAATTTCATCCGAACGCGACCGAGCAGGAATGGTGCGACCGGCGATTGCTCGCCCGCATTCATCGACTGACGATCGATCGTCTGCGCGCCGAAATTCAACCTGTCTCCGCACAGGATTTCTATCGGTTTCTGTTGGCGTGGCAGCGCGTCGATGAGACACATCGCGTGGAAGGGCCAGAGGGCCTGCAATCTGTTCTGGAACAAATGAACGGATGCGAGTTGTCGCTGTCGGCTTGGGAGTCGGCCGTGCTCGCCGCGCGTGTTACCGATTACGATCCTGAGTGGCTCGATCGTCTTTGTTTTTCTGGGCGCGTCGGCTGGGGACGTTTGAGCGCACCGCAAAATCCAAACGCGCGTGTCTCGGCGCCACTACGGTCAAGCCCAATCGCGCTTTACCAGCGCGAGAATCTCCAGGATTGGCTGATGCTTGCTCGGCCGAATTCTGTGATTGAACTTTCGATCGGAAGCCAAACCGTCTTCGACGCGCTGCAAAGCGGTGGCGCGCTCTTTTTCGCTGAACTTGTGCGACGGAGCTGCCTGCTACCTTCTCAAGTTGAAGAAGCTTTATCGCAGCTTGCCGCGCTCGGTTTGGTAACTTCAGATAGTTTCGATGGATTGCGCGCGCTTCTGGTTCCATCAAATAAACGCCCAACGTTTGGTCGGAGTTGGTATGAGATCGGGCGAATTTATCGCCGGTTGGAAGCACGCGGTGAGATTCGCGGCGGCTATTTTGTGGCGGGAATGAGTGGCGAACAATTCGCGCTACCTGAAGCCATCGGTTTGTTGCGGGCTATTCGCAAGGCGCCGCCAAATGGCGAACTAATCACGCTGAGTGCCGCGGACCCACTAAATTTGCGAGGTATTCTGATACCTGGACCGCGAATCGCCGCGCTCACCGCAGGCCGCATTTTGTTTCGCGATGGCTTGCTAATCGCCGCGCTCGAAGCGGGAGAGATTCGCAAAATCTCCGATGCGACCATCTCGGACGCGCAGATGGAAACGGCGCTTAAAGTCGGAAAGCTGCGGCCTTCCCTTCGGCCGTATTACAAATAGAGCGCTGTAGCCGTCGCCCTGTGGGCGATATGCGCGTTTCGCATAGCGAAACGGCTACAATTATTTCTTAACTATTTCGGCGTTCTCGATCATCGCGATGCCGCCGCGCTCGGCCATTTTGCCTTTGAGCGTCACGCTTTTGCCGCAGTACTCCGCCAGCTGATCGTTCATCGGCTTATGCTCGCCCACGACAAGATAAGCTTTGCCGTTTTCAACGATGCCCACCGGGCCGCCGCTTTTGATGCATTTAGCACCGCACGATTGCCCATGTTTTTCGCCGACGGCGTTGTGATCGACATAACACATCATATCCACCACTTCGCCGGTCACTTCTTTCGAAGCTGCCGTATCGCTGCCGTGCTGGTGTTCCTGCGCGATCGCCAGCGGTGCGCAAGTCAGAGCTGCGATGAAGGTCGCTGCCACTGCAACTTTCAAGACACCAAGTCTATTGTTTATTGAATTAAACATGAGACAAATGTGGGCTACTCGGCGTGTTGGTCAATCAATCGCTTGGTGGGATTACGGCTGCTTCTCAATCAAGTCCGCGAACTGGTCGAAAAAATATGAGGCATCATGCGGGCCGGGCGCCGCTTCCGGATGGTATTGCACGCTGAAGATCGGCAGTTCCTTGTGACGCATTCCCTCCACCGTGCCGTCATTCAAATTAATGTGTGTTACTTCCACATCGGAGGAGAGCGACTCCGCGTTGACGGCGAATCCGTGATTTTGTGCAGTGATGGCCACTTTCCCGGTGCGCAAATCCTTTACCGGGTGATTGGCGCCGCGATGGCCGAATTTTAATTTGAATGTCGAGCCGCCGAACGCGAAGCCGAGGACCTGATGGCCGAGACAGATCCCGAAGATTGGTTTTTTGCCCATCAAATCGTGGACGGTTTTGTGTGCGTAAGGAAGCGCCGCGGGATCGCCGGGCCCGTTAGAGAGAAAGATTCCGTCGGGATCAATCGCGAGCACTTCGTCTGCCGATGTGGTCGCCGGCACCACGGTCACTTCAAACCCTTTCTGGCGTAGCAGGCGCAGAATGTTTTGTTTGATGCCGTAATCGTACGCTGCGATCCGAAATCGGGTCGGTGGCAACGCCCGACTACTTTCTCCATCTCGCGATTTCGGGATTGACCACGGCGCGCTCAGCTTGTCCTCAGGATCCCACCGATAAGCCTTCTGTGTTGAAACTTCGCGAACGTAATCCATCCCGATCACGCCATCGCCCTCGATCGCCTTTTGCGTCGCTTCTTCCGGCGAAATCTCTTCCGTCGTCAGACACGCTTTCATCGCGCCGCGGGTGCGCAAATGCCGCGTGAGCGCGCGCGTGTCGATCCCTTTCGCGCCAGGGATATTCCATTTGCGCAAATAATCATCGAGCGTCATTTCAGAGCGCCAGTTGCTCGGGACTTCCGTCAATTCTTCTATAACGAATCCGCGGACATGCGGCGAAGAGCTTTCCTGATCGAGCGAATTGATCCCATAATTTCCGATCAACGGATAGGTCATCGCCACGATTTGTCCGCGATATGATGGGTCTGTCAGCACCTCCTGATACCCGGTCATGGCGGTATTGAAACAAACTTCGCCAACCCGAGTGCCGGTTGCGCCAAAGGATTCACCCTCGAAATATCGACCGTCTTCGAGGGCTAGGAGCGTGCGCACGTCACTGCGCATTATCAATCTCGTTGGCGGATTTTCAAATCTGTTGAAGCGTCAACGAAAAACCCGGACCGAAAATTTCGATCCGGGTTTTAAATTTACCCCGCCGATGCCGTTTAGGCGGATCTCCCGTTCCCTTTTCGTAACGGGTGGATGACCGTCGCCGCAGCGTCTGACTTCCAATCAAGGCCTGTCATGTTCTTCGAGCGACTCAGCCTCCTGAGGTTCGTCAAATATCGGTTCGGGAATCCCACCTGTAATCTCGAACATCGCAGGGTAAAAATTTGCATTAACCACTCGAGATGGATTGAGAGCCGTCAGTTGAGAGTTGAGCGAAAAGCACTGGTTTTCTTCCCAACCCTCAACAAACGACTCTCACAGTTTCAAAGAACTATTCGCGAAGTGACACGCCCAGCTCGCGTTTCAGTCTTTCGCGAATCCTGGCGTGCACTTCGTTCACTTCCTCACTTGTCAGTGTGCGACTTCGGTTCCGATATGTCAATCGATATGCGAGCGACTTTTGCGTCGCTCCGACTTCTTCGGCGAATAGGTCGAACAACTCCACGTTTTCCAAAAGCGGCTCTCGCGGTTCTTGAATGGTGCGCAAGATTTTCTCGTGCGAAATTCCGTCAGGCACGATCATCGCGATATCGCGCGTGATCGACGGGAAGCGATCGAGCTCTCGAAATTTCTTTGCTGGTTCGCCTCTGGCCAAAAGAAGATCGGCATGCAGCTCGGCAACAAGCACCGAACCCGGCGCGCTTGATTTGCTCGCCGAGAGTTGCCCGCCGAACCCGATCAGCTGATCGCCGGACCAAATTTCGACCGCGAGCGCGAGATCAGGGAATTTTCCTGACCGAAATGAGAGATTTGGAACAACGCATTCGAGCGCACCCTTGAGATCAAACAAGTCGACACTGCGTTTTGTCTGCGATCGCCAATTCGGTGCGCTCGCTGCATTTCCCCACAGCAAAATTGCCAGATGCCGCTCCTCTTTTCCAGATGGCGGGATGAATGCGCGGCCAATTTCAAAGATGGAAACACTTTCGGCTCCGGCACGAATGTTTCGTTCGAGCACTCCGATCAAACCGCTGATCAAGCTTGGCCGCAGCGCGACGTGATCTTCGCTCAACGGATTGCGCAGCTCGATTGCACCTTCGCTGAAAGCGGAGGCGCTTCGCGAAACCAGCTTTGACGTCCGCACTTCTGACAACCCGCATCCAGCCAATCGCTCTCGCAGAAAAAGCGTTTCAAGATCGTGTAAGCGATCAGCCGGACTCGTCGGCATGAAACGTCCGCGCGTCCTCCCCGGAATCTTGTCTATTCCATACGCGCGGACGACTTCTTCGATAAGATCCACATCGCGCTGCAAATCCCGCCGGTAACTCGGAATCTTCCACGTTCCACCGTTGCTCGTGCTCCCTATTTTCTTTAGCCCGAAGTGCGTGAGAATTTCATCAACGGCTTTTGGTTTAATTGCGATGCCACTTACGCGATCACATTTCTCATAACTCAATGTAACGTCAGCTGGACTCACCGGAAGTTTACCGGCAACGTGAATTTCTTTTGCCGGTATTCCGCCAGCGATCTCGCGCATCAATTCTGCGGCGCGATGCGAAGCGCGCAAAATCATGTCCGCATCCACGCCGCGCTCGAATCGATAACTCGCGTCACTCGGTAAATTTAAATTGCGCGCCGTCCGACGAATACTTGACGGCAGGAAGTAAGCGGCTTCGAGCAAAATATTTTTGGTCGAATCGGTTACACCCGTTTCTTCGCCGCCCATCACACCGCCGATTCCAATGGCGCGCTCTTGATCGGCGACGACACAGTTGTCCTGCTTGAGCGAGTAAGTCTTTCCATCAAGCGCGACAAATTCCTCGCCGTCGGGCGCAAGGCGCACATTGATGCTGCCTCTCAACTTATCGGCATCGAACGCGTGCGTCGGTTGGCCGAGCTCCAACATTACGAAATTCGAAATGTCGACGATGTTGTTGATGGAGCGAATCCCAACGCTCTCGATCTTCGCGCGCAACCATTCCGGACTTGGACCGACTTTCACATTGTCGATCTTGCGCGCCGAGAAAAATGGACATTCGCGCGTCGCGGCGATGGTCAGGCCTGATCTCTTGATCTCGATGTTCACTTTGCGGGGCATTGACTTGAGCTTCTTCCCGGTCAGTGCCGCGATTTCGCGGGCGAGACCGAAGTGGCTCAGCAGATCGCCACGGTTAGGCGTGATCTCGACGTCGAGAATCGTTTCCGCGGGAAAAAGGTCACCGATCGGCGCGCCGATTTTTGCATCTGGCGACAAAATCAACAGCCCGGACGCATCTTCGCCGAGGCCGAGCTCGATTGGGCTGCAAAGCATTCCTTCGGATTCGACACCGCGCAGTTTGCTTTTTCGAATCTCGGTTCCGTTCGGCAACT
>WNFX01002589.1_pt1 | contig 24726 bp, 28 predicted proteins | sample 5400111 | NCBI WGS metagenome assembly WNFX01 (sample SAMN13153363, study PRJNA577476) | soil metagenome | isolation source: 40 cm soil or saprolite under grassland replicate 1 | place: USA:California | collected 2016-06-15
TCCGGGGCCCGTGGAACCCCCGGCCACCCGGCCCGCCAGCCGGGCGACTGTCACGGCCAGGCCCTAAAATCAAGATCACGAACGCGGCCAGTCCCGTGTCACAGCCCGCCGATCAGGCCGCATGAATGATCGGGGCTAGGGCAAATCGCCTTGTTCCGCTAGGAAATGGCCTCTAATCTCCTCTTCACTGCGTGTATTCGAATGAACCGTGTCACTAGGCTATTTTCCGGTTTTCCGCTAGGCGCGGCACGCTGACCTGGAGGTTCATCGCTGGCGTTTCCGGGAACACCCAATTATCTGCGGAACCCAGGTCATAAGTGAGGCGCTTATCGATCTCAACGAATTCACACCCGGGCGCCGACTTGGTGCTCACACCAGGGCTGACCTGGCCTTTTGTGTCGTGGGCGCGTCCGCAGACGGAGGTCCGGTGCTTAGATGGCGGTGCCCGGACGCAGCAGCAGGAGGCCCAGATGTCCGCCTACCCAGTACTGATGCACACCGCTTTGGACGCCACCGACTGCCGCGGTCTCGCGGAGTCCTGCCGGCCGTTCCCCGGTCGGCGGTACCGCGCCGGCGATGAGGTCCCCGCCGACGGCAGCGACGATGACGCGGCCTGGCTGGTCCTGCTCGACCCGGCGGGACACCGCGTGTTCGCTTTGCAGGAGGTCCCGGCCCTCGCGCGACCGGCCTGGCCCGCGCAGGACGTACCCAAGCAGATGCATCATGACTTCCGGGTGCCCAGCATCGAGGACCTGCAGCACCAGCGGCAGCGCGCCGAAGAACCTGGGCCACCGTGCTGTCCGACCGCACGGACGACGGCAGTGAGCCGTTGTATGTGCTCGCTGACCCCTCCGGCCATCCCTTCTGCCTTCTCGTCGGCTCTGAGCAGTGAACCCCCATGTCCGTACCTGCCGCCCGGGCATCCCCGGCTCGCTGTGCCGCCGGTGAGCGGGCCCGGCATCGCCATAGGCTGAGGCAGCGCTTGCGTCGGCAACGGAGAGGAGCTGGATCTTCTATGGCCAGGTACGTGATCGGCCCGGACGTCGCCATGCACCTGGCCCAGGCGGAAGCTGTGATCCGGGATGAACATCAGATCCTGGCTCCGGCGCTGCTTCGCTCGCAGCTGCTCTCGCTCCTGTACCAGGCGGTGAACCGCGGTGAGATGACCCGAACCGATGCCGGCCGGCGGCTCAGCTACGTACGCGGGCTGCGGATCCGGCTGCTCGGAGACCGCGTCCTTCAAAACACCGCATGGAAGGTCGCCGGTCAGCTCGGATGGCCCGACACGTTTGACGCCGAGTACGTCGCCCTGACCCAGCTCCACGCTGACGCTTTGATCACCCTCGATCGGCAACTCGCCCATGCCGTGAAGGATCTGGTGACTGTGGCACCTATCGAAGCGCTCTCCTGATCGGAGCAAACCAGGCGAACGGCCTCTACCACGCGAACGCCCCATCCGCCGCATGGGGCGCGCGCCAGGTCAGGCCGTGTCACCGCCTGCTGGCCGCGGTCCCGCATCGGCAAGCACCTCGGCCTGGCGACCGACTGTGACCTCCGGCAAATCGTTCGCGCCGGTGCGGTCCGACATCGGCCCTCTGGTCGCATCGATCTGCAGCATTACGCTGAGTCACACGGGCAGCCAGAAAGACCGCTCACCGAGCCGCCGTTATTTGCGCGGCTGGCTAGGCGCGTGCTGTGCTGGAGAAGTTCGTCATCGCTGCCGCCCGGAAGTTCACGCAAACCGCTGAGCCGACCGGCCAGGATACTCCGATCAGCGGAGTTACACAGACTGAACAGCACCCGATGCGCCGACCTGCACCCGAGCAGCCTGCCTCGTGAGCACTGAATTGCCGTCGGCTAGCGCTCAGGTCGCGAATGGACGCGCCGTCACCCACAGTGACCTGGCTACGGTTGCGAACGCTCGCCGAGGGCTCGTTCGGCGTGTCGGCCGGTCGTTCCGGCGCAGTGGTCATTGCCGCCCAGGAACGGGTGATCTACGTGTCTGTGGGTCCGCATTTCGCGCTGTTGCGGCGCTGCCGGCGTCGCTCGAATAATGAGCCCGTTCTGGTGCCGCCGGGACTTCTGGCCCTGTTCTTGGCGGCATGGCGTGCCTAGGATCGCAACCGGAATGGCCGAAGCCAGGAGGCGTGTCATGCGGTCGTGGTCACAGCAGGGGATAATTCCGGTAAATGGTTTATCAGGCGCGCGTGCCAGCGTTAGCGGCGGCCTGGCGAGATCGCTGGTGGCCGGGGTAGCCGTGGCGGCATGCCTGCTGGCGGCGGGCGGCCAGGCGGCGGGCAGCGCGTCGGCGAGTTCCGGGCCGGGGCTTGCCGGGCGAGTCACGGCAGTCGGCCAGGTGCGCGTCGTCACCGGTGGTGCTGGCAGCCAGTTGTGGCTGAGCAGCTACAACGGGCCGAACCACGGCTTTGACGCGGCGACCGCGGCGGTGGCCAGCCCGGACGGGCGCGTAGTGTTCGTCACCGGCGGCAGCGCGGGCACTCACGCCGCTGACGATTACGCCACGGTGGCCTATGACTCGGTTACCGGGGCGCAGCTGTGGGTCAGCCGGTACAACGGGCCCGGCGGGAGCATTGACATGGCGTTCGCGATCGGGATCAGCCCCGGCGGCGGCACCGTGTATGTGACCGGGGAGAGCATCGGCACCGGCAGCATTTCTGATTTCAACTACGCCACCATCGCCTATGACGCTCAGACCGGTGCGCAGAAGTGGCTGCGGCGCTACAGCGCGCCGCACGGCAGCGTCGGCGCTGCCAAAGCGCTGGCGGTCAGCCCCGGCGGGCGCACCGTGTACGTCACTGGTTACAACGGCGCTGGCCCGGGCCGGTACGACTACGTGACCGTCGCGTACAACTCCGCGACCGGCGCCCGGCGCTGGGTGAGCCGCTACAACGGCCGGGTCGGCGGCAACGATCAGGCCCACGCGGTCGCGGTCAGCCCGGACGGGCGCACCGTCTACGTGACCGGCCGCAGCCAGGGCACGAAGTCGGGCTATGACATCGCAACGATCGCGTACAACGCGGCGACCGGCGCGCGGCGGTGGGCCGCCCGTTACAACGGGCCGTTCAACCTGAACGACTTCGGACACTCCCTGGCGGTCTCCCCCGGCGGACACGTCCTGTACGTCACCGGCGGCAGCAGGGCGCCGGGTAACCAGCTCGGCTTCGTGACGATCGCATACACCTCCTCGGCCGGCAAGGCGCTGTGGGCCAGCCGGACCCGCGGCGCGCTCGTACTCCACGACATCGGCAGCCTGGCCGGGGTGACCCCAGACGGCCGGACGGTGGTGGTCGCGAACTACACGGCCGGAACCACCACCCGGACCGCGTACGCGACGACCGCCTACAACGCGCGCACCGGCGTCACACGGTGGTCACGGCGCTACAGCGGCTCCGAGGGCGGCGGCAACGACAACGTGCCCGCCGCCCTCGGCATCAGCCCAGACGGGACCACGGCCTATGTGACCGGCACCAGCGACGACCCACCGTCCGGGCGGCGCACCTTCGCCACCATCGCCTACCAGATCGCCACCGGCACCAGGCTATGGGTGAGCCGGCCGGCCGGTGTCGATGTCATCAACCAGACCAACGCCATCGCCGTCAACCCCAAGGGCGGCGCCGTATATGTCACCGGATCCAACGAGCTGTCACTAGTAGGCATCGGTGACTACGTCACCATCGCCTACCGCACCAGCTGACAACGGCCCGCCAGGACGGCAGCCCGCCGCTCGCGCCGCCTGGCCAGCCGAACCCCGGCCAGCCAGCAGGACGGCAGCACGGGCCGACAAGGCCGGCAGCGGCCACAGCGAGGCGCCCGGGACTGGCCGCGGCAAGTCCCGCCATGCAAGCGCCAGCTATCCGGCAGCCCGGCCGGCGACACCCGGCACCGCCCTCACCGGGCCGGCCATGCGAGAACCGCAGGAACAGCTGACCAGCACGCACGAAACGACAACACAACGCCGACAGGCCAGAGCAAATAGCCAGGACAGCCGGGACCCGACAAACCGAGCCCTAAATAACATGCAGTGCTAGCGTACGCAGAATCCCTTCCTGGCCTGATGGCATTCAGACGGGCACGGCCGACGTATCCACGTACCGCAATAAAGTCTAGCCGCCCGCCGGAGACGCAGAATAGGAGAATCTGAGCGCCGCGCTCGCTCTCTCCCGAATAGGAGCAGACCACTCCTATTCGGCGTTATGCGCGATATTGGCATAATTTGGATTCCTTCTTTGGTTACATTCCGTGGAGCCCCGTGGTTTGATCCTTCAGCCCGGCGGTCAGCGACCATGGTGTCAGCGCGCGTCGTGCCGGCCGTGCGGTCATCGTGTACGTCTCAGGCTTGAATGTGCAGGTCAGGTGGCTGAACACGGACGCTGTCCGTGCCTGTCCGTTGTGGCAGCCGCCGGCTGGCCGCAGCGTACGGACACATGACGGACAGGACCAGGGATTCACTCGTTGAATGGGGGAGTTTTGCCAGGTCAGCGGCATTCTGGCCGATAGGGCATAGCGGTCTGCAAAACCGTCGGCTCAGCCTACGCTGGTTCGAAGCCAACACCTGCCACCACCTGCGAAAACAGCCCCTGACCAGCGCTGATGCTGCCGGGCTGTTCCGCTTCTGGGTCCGGTTGCGCACGGCTTGATCCGGTCGGTTGCGGCTGGTCGTGGTTGAGCGGTGGTTGAAGTTAAGAGTTCAGGCGTGCGGGTCAGAAGTGCGCTTCGACAGGTTGTCGCCGGAGTTCGGGGATGTAGGGGTCGAGTTCTCCCGGCGCGAACCTGCACAGCTTGATCGCCCACCACAGCTGCCTCGCTGGGGTTCCCGATCACCTTGTGTCCTGCCGGGGCCCACCGCGACGCCGGGGCCGAGGAAGGGGCGGCGCCGGGCCAGGAAAGGGACCGGATGGCTATTGATGCGCCGCGGGTGCTGATTTACCCTCACGCCATGACGATCCCTACCGAGCCGATCGGAAGCATCCCCCGCCCCGCCGCGCTCCTGACCGCGCTCACGGCCCACGCCGAAGGCCGTGCCAGCAGCGATGAACTGGACGCGCTCTACGATCAGGCCGTACGGGACACGATCGAGCGAATGGAAGCCGTCGGCTCCCCGGTCGTCAGCGACGGCGAGCAGTCGAAGCCGAGCTTCGCCACTTACCCGATCGCCGGATCAGCGAGTCTGGCGCCGGACGGCGCGGTGATCTCGTTCGCCGACGGCCACCAGCGGCAGCTGCCCATCCTGACCGCGGGCCCGTTCCGCTATCAGGTCCTCGCGGGGCAGTACCTCAAGGCCGCACGGAAGTACGCCCGGGTGCCGGTGAAGCAGGCCGTCATCGCCCCGTCGGCGCTGAGCCTGCTCTACCCTGCCGACGGCATCGATTCCTACCCGCGCGAGGCCTTCCTCGACGACCTGACTGCCGCGGCGGAGGCCGACATCCGCAGTTGCCTGGACGCGGGTGCGCATGTCGTGCAGCTCGACTTCACCGAGGGACGGCTCTCGCTCAAGCTCGACCCGAGCGGTCAGCTCCTCGATCAGTTCGTCGCCTTGAACAACCAGGTCCTTGAACGCTTCTCCGACGCCGAGCGTGCCAGGATCGGCGTGCACACCTGCCCGGGCGGCGACCAGGACTCCACGCACAGCCTGGACGTCGACTACGCGGAGCTGCTTCCCCGGCTGCTGCGCCTCCAGGCAGGGAACTTCTACGTCCAGCTCGCCAGCGAACCTGACCCGGGCAGGGTCCTGTCGATCATCGCGAGCCACCTCCCCTCGGGTGCCCGCGTCTTCGTCGGGGTCACCGACCCCATCGACCCGGCGGTGGAGACACCCGGGCAGGTGCGCGACCGGACACTGCTCGCCGCGAGCCACATCCCGGCCGACCAGCTAGGGACGTGCGACGACTGCGGCTTCTCGCCGTTCGCCGACGACACCTCGACCTCCCGCGATACCGCCTTCGCCAAGATCGCGTCCAGGGTCGAGGGAACCGCCCTCGCCGCCCGGCAGCTCGGCCTCTGACCATCACGAGCTGAGGTCGCATTCGCGCTCGCCTTTGAAGAGCCGGCCGTCGTCGGCGGTGGCGTAGCTGGCGAGGTGCTTGCGGATCAGGCCGCCGAGGGCGGGCGAGAGGGGGACGGAGCGGACTTCCTTGACGGCGCGGTGCTTGAGCTGGCGTCGCTCGCGGCGGGCGCCGGTGTCATTCCATGCTCCGCGGCTGATGGGGCGGAGTCGCCGAGGTACAGCCAGCCCCAGTCGCGGCCGGTGTCGAGCAGGTCGATCTCGTCCCTGGTGAGCACGACCGTCTCGGACGGCGCAGGCCGGCGTGGTAGATACAGCCGAAGAACGCCCCCAGCTGCTGGCCCATGGGTCCTTGGGCGGCGACGGCGTCCATGGTGCCGTTCTGGAATACCTGGTGGTAGCGCTCGATGGCGGCTTCCTTGGTCTTGATCTGGGCGAGGATGGCGCCGTGCTCGACGTGCCGGTCGGCGTGGCTGTCGCGGTGGCGGGCCTGGGTCGGATGACGGCGTCGGTGGTGAGGTCACCGGGCGTGGTGAGGTCACCGGGCGGCTGCGCACCCGGCCACCGCGGCGTCCACGTACCGGCAGGTGGTCTTGCGGTCCACCCGCCTTCGCGGCCACCTTCCGCAGCCCCGCCCCCGCCGACCAGGCGCGCAGCACCTCACGGATCTCTGTCACCGCAACCTCCCGGAATGCCATCCACCCGAACCTCCAAGTCGATTGACCTGGAGGCATCCGTAAAGGCACGTGATCAAGACCTCAGGCGTAACACGCCGGGTGATCCCATCACTGGCAACCGGGTGGTCCCACGCTCGTGGCAGAAACCCCTCAGAGTGGTCCCATGCTCGTGGCAGGCGACAGGGCGACGGTGGTTCAATTGGTCTTGTGTCGATTCGTGCCACGCAGATCATCAATCCAGAGCGTTGCCGGGATCGGAAGGAACCACTCGTGCGCGTGGGGCTGACCGAGGTGGAAGACGAGTCGCTGTGGTGACGGCTCCCCGTTTCACGACCTTGGCCGTCCGCGGGTCCTATGATCACGCCGAGTCGGCGAAGCACCTCGGCTCGTTGGGTGAGCCCGCCTACCTGGCGACTGCTCAACACTTCGAGTCGACGGAGGCGATGCGTGCCGTCACAGCGGGTGAGCGCGACGGCTGGGTGTATTCACGACGGGGTAACCCGACGGTCCGGTACCTGGAGGACACCGTCGCAGCGCTCGAGGGCTATCAAGTCGATGCCAAGGTGAGCGCTGCCGTCGCTGCGACAGGGATGGGTGCGGTGACCCTGGCCACGATGCCGTTCCTCTCCACGGCCGTCGGCTCCAAACCCAACATCGTCGCCTCGCCGGCGTGCTATGGGTCCACCATCATGGTCTTTAACAAGCGCTACGGGGAGGAACGGGGTGTCTCCATCCGTTGGATCAACGATCCGCTGTCGGTCGAGGAATGGGAGCGATGCATCGACGATGACACCCGGTTCCTCTATGCAGAGGCTCCTTCGAACCCACTGGTCCAGCTTGTGGACATACCGGCCTTGGCGGCTCTAGCTCGTCAGGCACAGATACCGCTCATAATTGATTCGACACTGGCAACACCCGCGCTGATGCGCCCGTTGGCACTTGGTGCAGATGTAGTGGTGCACTCGCTCACCAAGGCAGCCGGAGCAAGCGGCAGGAGCATGGGGGGAGCAGTGATCGCTCGACACGATCTCCAGGTGAGAGCGCAGCCTTCGGAGATGACAACAGACTTTGCTGGCTACCTACGTCGCGGTCCCATTCGGGACATGGGGTGTGTCATAAGTCCTTTCAACGCATGGACGCTCTTGTCGGACATCCGAGAGCTACGCGGAAGGGTGGACACTATGTCTGCCAACGCGCTCAGCGTTGCCCAGCATCTCGCGGGGTGTAACAGCGTTGCAGAGGTCTTCTATCCGGGATTGAAGACCCATCGTTCCCACAGCATCGCTAAGCGCGACATGTGGCTGGTCGACAGCGGTGTGAACGGTCAGGGAGCGGTGAACAGATTCGGATTCCTGCTTGGCTTTCGACCAGCTGGCGGTGTCCGCGCTGCGTGTGAGGCCATGGACCGATTTAACCTCATCTGGCGAGCGAACAACCTTGGTCAGGTCAAGAGCACGGCGACAATCCCTGCGATCGCTACCCACAAGCAGGTCGTGGAAGCTGACCCTGGGCTGGCCCCGGTGCCTCCCGACATGATCAGGTTGAGCGTTGGTCTCGAACATCTCGACGACATCATTGAAGACCTGACTCAGGCGCTGGACGAGCGATGAGTGTGACGAGGCTCAAACGGGCTGCGGACGCAAGGGAAGATGTCACCTTCGAGCACTTTGACATTAAGGAAGATGCCGTTGTGTTATCGAAGACGCTCCCGTGCGCCGACATGCCGTGTTGCGCTTGTTTTCTATGACAGGAGGCTGGACTAATGGGAGCCTGGTGCGCATACCGGCCAACGTGTACAAGACACGGGTAGTCCTGGTATCGCCACCGCGTACCGGGTCCACCGCCGTGGCACGGCTGCTGTGGCAGCACTCGATGATTACGCACCACTGCCACGAGCCCTTCGAAGCGTGTTACTGGGGGAATCAGGGCGCGGACTCGGTCAAGAACTGCCTGCTCAACCCGATGGAGATTGACACGGGTAATCGGGTCTCACTTGCCGACGTGCCGCAAGGAAGCGGCTTACTGGTCAAGGAGATGAGCTTTCAGCTCAGCACCACCCAGTTTGACCTACTAACTAGGCTCGCGACCGCGCCGGTGATCTTCGTGATGTGTGATCCCCGGCTATCGACCGCGTCCCGGTTGCGCATCGTGCGCGAGCTCTCCGGGACAGGAACGTTTCCACCCTTCGAAGGTGGGTGGCAGTCATTGCACGAGCAGCTAGAACTCTGCCGCCAACGGGATATCTCATACGTGCTGGTCGACTCCGATGACCTCAGGGTTGATCCAACGGGTGTGACGGCCGCGCTGATGGCGGCGATCGGGCTGCCGTCGTTGGCAGGGCTGGAGGCGTGGCTGCCACGCCCGGGTTTGCAGCTGTGCTCGCCTGAGGTGGGCGCGCTGATGAGTGAGGCGCGGCGGACTGACGACCCGTTCTACCGAAAGGTATTGGGCAGCACGGGGATCCAACCACGGGGCTACGTCGACTGGGAGCGGGAGAGCGCGTTGATCTCCGCCGCGGGCTTGAGCGACGAGGTGGAGAAGTGGCTCCACCGCTACGAGGAGATGCGGGCGGATCCGGCACTGATCGCTGTTCCTCGCGGGAAACGGGAGAACAATGCGCACGCGGAATAACGAGTGCCGAGGCATGGCGTGGCTGACCGGACAGAGCGCACGCCTGGCGAGACTCGCGCGCATTGAGCAGGGATCATGACCGCTCATCAGAACGGTCGGACTAGCGAATCGATGTCCAAATGTGTCGACTTGCTCGGTGTTGGCTTCGGTCCGGCGAACCTGTCGCTCGTCATTGCGCTGCAGGAGGACTCACCGCGGACGACCGCCTTCTTCCTGGAAGCTGAGCGGGATCCTGTATGGCAGGGCGGTATGCTGCTTGATGGTTCCAATATGCAGAACCATCCGTGCCGCGATCTCGTCACGCTTCGCAACCCACGGAGCCACTACAGCTTCCTCAATTACCTCTTCGAACAGGGCAGGCTCGTCGAGCACCTCAACCTGCCAATGGAGTTTCCGTTGCGCAAGGAGTATGCGCAGTACATTCAGTGGGCGACCAACCAGTTCCGGACGCAGGTCGAGTTCGGCGCGCAGGTAACCGAGATCGCGATAGCCGAGGTTGACGGCTCGCCTGGGTATGTGGTGACCTGCCCAGACGGCTCATACCGCCGCGGCCGCGCGCTGGTGTTGGGTACCGGGCGCACACCGTTCGTGCCTAGTCCGTTCGATAAGCTCGACTCACCACGGGTCTGCCACCTCTCGCGGTACTTGCACACCGTGCGGCAACTGAAACAGGCTCCACCCGGGTCTGTCGCTGTCATCGGCGGCAGCCAGAGCGCCGTCGAGATCGTCCTCGATCTCGCGGTTCGGTTCCCACAGACAAAAATTATCAACTATGTGCGCAAATACGGCTTGCGACTCAAGGACACCAGCCCATTCAGCGAGGAGGGGTTCTTCCCCGAATTCACTGACTATTATTTCAAGGCAACTCGGTCAGGCAAGGATATGCTTGACGCATACCTGCGGCCAGCGAATTACTCGTCGAGCGACGCCGACGTATTGCATAGGCTTTATGCACTGATCTACGAGCAACGCCTAGACGGGGAACAACGGGTTTTCGTGCACGGCAATAGCGAGGTCCGCACGGCTGAGGTGGATGACTCGGGCGTGTGGTTCGAGGTGGAAGAAGTCCACACCAAGGACGTGGTGGTGGACCGCGCAGACCTGGTGATTCTGGCGACCGGGTTCCGCGACCTGGGGCCGCATCCGCACCAGGAACCGTATCCCGCGTTGCTGGGCGGCGTGATCGACCGGTTCCAGTTCGATGCCGATGGCTATCTGATCGTCGAGGCCGACTACTGTCTGCGGCCACATACGGACAGCACACCACCGCTATTTCTCAACGGTCTGTGTGAGTCGAGCCACGGCATCGGGGATGCCGGATCATTCAGTCTGCTTTCTCTCCGTGCCGGGGCGATTCTGGACGGGCTGCGCAAGCAGGGGATTACCTGACCACGGCACGCCCGGATCGCGGCGGTCGCTCGCCCGGCCACGGCGCGCGGTCACCCGGCCGCGGCCGGGTCGCGCGCCGGCCGCGGTCAGCGGGCGGGGCACCCGGCCGGCCGCCAGCCCTCCGTCCGGGCCGCTCCCCGCGTGCCGCTCTGACCAAGATCAACAGCGGCCACTGCGTGCTCGCTCAACCCTTGACAAAGTGTACGAATCGTATGTTATAGTGAACATTAGTTAGATACGTCGGGCGCTTTAGAACTCATTGGAATCCGGGAGGATAAATGCGGCACCTTCTCGCCCAACTGATCACTAGCGAGGACCTTGAGTCCCTCGACGCATCTGAATTGCGCGACATGCTGGCCGATCTCGACAGCCAGTTCATCTACGGCGAAGATGTCGTCGAGGTTTCGCTCTAAGTTATCGAGCACTCCAGCAGGCGATCGGTCATTGCGGCGGTGTATCGACGTAACGTACTTGCAGACCCCTGGTAACGGAGAGGTATCCAGCCAACTCCTGCACCAGGGGTCTTGATTTGTCATTTCTTACGGAGCCCGGGAGCGCCAGCATTATCGGCCGCGCCCCCCGCGCCCGGCAGCATCCACCGCCGTTGCCTCGTCTGGTACGCCGGCAGGGTGGACATTACGTGATGAAATGTGAAACGCTAAAACCCATGGCCACCACCCTCGGCGCCCGGTTCTGGAAGCTCTGGACTACCACGGTGGCCTCAAGCGTAGGCGACGGCTTGTACCGGGTAATACTGCCGTTGCTCGCCGTTTCCTATACTCGCAGCCCGGTTCTGGTTTCCCTGGTCTCGATCTGCCTTTACCTGCCTTGGCTGCTGTTTGCGCTGCCAGTTGGTGCGTACGCCGACCGGCTGGACCGGCGTCAGCTCATCATCCTCGCCCAAGGACTGCGGTTCCTGGCCCTGATACTCTTTGCCGTGGCGGCCGCGCTAGGCCTGGCTAACCTCATGTTGCTCTGCGTCCTGGCAGTGATCCTGGGCACTGGTGAGCTGCTCTTCTCAGGCTCGGCAACTGCGATGCTGCCAATGGTGGTCGAGCAGAGCCAGCTCTCCGTGGCGAACAGCCGGCTCTTCGCCGTCAGGACTCTGGCCGAGAACTTCATCGGTCAGGCTGGGGGAGGCCTGCTGATCTCCCTCGCGCTGGTCGCGGCAGTTTCCTCCACGGCCGCGTTTTACGCGGTAGCCGTGATAGCCATAATGCTGATCGCCGGACGGTTTCGGCCGCAGCGCCCGAAGCGCACCACCACTATCCGGCAGGACATCGCCGAGGGCGTCCGCTTCCTGGTCGATCACAAGGTGCTGCGCACGCTGGCGCTGGTGGGCGGCGGCCTGAACTTCGCGAATACGGCCTTCATGTCGGTGTTCGTGCTGTACGCAGTGGGCAAGCACTCCGCCATGGGTCTCCCGGACTGGGCCTATGGTCTCCTGCTTACCGTGACCGCCGTCGGCGCGACCATTGGCTCGCTGCTCGCTCCCAAGGCCGAGCGCCGGTTCGGCCGGACCAGGGTGATCGCGGTGGTCCTGTGCGCGCCCATCATCGCCCAGGCAGTGCCGGCGGCGACCGCGATCGTGGTGGTAGTAGCCGCGGCGTTCATCATACACGGGGCTGGAATCGCGATATGGAACGTCATCCAAGTCACGCTACGGCAGCGCCTCGTCCCGAACGAACTGCTAGGCAGGGTGCAATCGTGCATCACTCTGCTGTCGTGGGGCACGATGCCAGTCGGTGCTTTGGTGGGAGGCGCCCTGGCCGACTGGATCGGATTGCGCGGCATGTTTGCCATCACGGCGACGATGGGCGCATTTCTGCTGCTCGGCATGCGCGTGATCACCGAGCAGAACATCGCGGCGGAAGAGGACGCTGCCGTACCCGCCACCGTCGCATGAGCCACGATTCCGACTCCGTAGCACGTCAAGGGCGCGGAGGTGCTGAGCCATTTTTCTCAGAGCGATGATGTACGACATGGGCTTTCGCGTCGCCGCGTCGCCGCGTTGTGGCGGAGGGTCCTGAGTTCTTCGACGAAGCGAAAGGGAGTGCGGATTGATCACCCAGGCCGCTGAGTGGACTAGCCCACCCGCCGATGAAGACGGCTTCATGGAATGGCTGCGAACACGTCGCGATGTTGACCCGGTGCAGGAGGAGCCGGGAACGGGCGCCTGGCACATCTTCGGGTATCCGGAGGCGATGGATGCGCTCGCCGACTATTCCGCGCTCTCCAACGCGGTGACATCGGAGGCACTGCCGGACTCGCCGATGGCCCTGTACCAGAACGGCAACCTAACCTGGCTGGATCCGCCCCGGCACGGAGAGCTGCGCGCGCTGGTGAGCAAGGCGTTCACGCCGCAATACGTGGCTGGCTTGCGGCCGGCGATCGAGGCCACGGTAGGGGAGTTCCTCAACCGGATCCGGCCGAAGACGATGGTGGCGTACGTCGAGGAGTTCGCCTCGCCGATCGTCTCGACCGTTATTGCCCGGATGGTAGGCATCCCGGACCGTAGGCAACAGCTGTTCCGTACCTGGTCCCGTGACCTGCTGGCGTTGATCGACGCTCGCTCGACCAGCGGCAACGCGCAGACAGTGGCCAGAAACACCCAGCTGATCGCGTTCTATCTGCACGAATACATCGGGGAACGGCGGCGCGAGCCGGGCGAGGATCTTGTCAGCCGGCTGATCGCGGCCGAGGTGGACGGCAAGTCGCTCAACGATGACGAGATCGCCGGTTTGGTCGCGCTGTTGATGTCAACCGGCCAGGCGGCCACCGTGACTCTCGGCAACGCCGTGATCTGCTTTGACCAGCACCTCGACGCCGTCGCCAGGCTGCGCGCGGAACCGGCGCTTCTCAGTTCGGCGATCGACGAGGTGATCCGCTACCGCAACCAGACCACCCGCGTGTCACGACGGAGCGTCCGTCCCGTTTCCATCGGAGGGCATCTGATCCCGTCGGGACGGCCGGTGTCGATCTGGCTTGCGGCCGCCAACCGCGACCCGCGGAAGTTCGACGACCCTGACACCTTCGACCTGGCCCGTTCGCCGAACCACCACTTGGCCCTGGGTCATGGGATCCACTACTGTCTCGGCGCGTCGCTGGCCCGGGCGGAGATTGAGACCGCACTCGGCCGTCTGCTGGCCGAGACTCGGCAGTTCGCGGTCGACTACGAAGGGAGTCGGCTGCTGGACCCGAGGGCCATGTTCGGGGCCAGCGAGATCTCACTACAGATCCAGTGGCGGTGACGCGGAGTGGAGCTACCGGGGGAGGTGGGCCAGTCCGCTTGACGGAGCTAGTTAAATTATCCTATTATAATGCACTGAGGGATATATAAATCGCGCCAAGAGTCGCGTCTCAGGAGGTGAGGTTGTGCAATACATACTTGCGCAACTGGTCGATTCGGAAGAGCTGCGCGCACTTAGCCCTGAGGAACTTCAGGAAATGCTAGCTGTGCTCGACGATGAAACGATCCTGGCTGACAACGAAGAGGAAACAACTGCCCTCGACTCATAACAAACTCCGGTTGCCTAATCCGTCTTCGATCAGGATCTGCTGTCTCTGGTCCTATGAGGAGAGGTAAATGTCGGCTGTCACGTCGGCTATGCCAGTTGATATTCATTCTAGGATGTCACCGGAAGAGTTCTATTCGGACTACGTCAACAAGAAGCCCTTGGTGATGCAGGGCGCTGTCTCCGGGTTTCCCGCTGTCTCGCGGTGGTCATTGGAGTACCTCGCCTCGCTTGCCCCGGATCTGCGGGTGCGGCTGAAGACCGGCGTCGTGAGGGATGGTCATACGACGACGGCCCGGCTTGAGGACTACTGCCGGATCGTGGCCGAGTGGGAGGAGAGGGCAGCGGCCCCCGGCGAGGCGGATGAACCACCTCCCTACCTGCACGACCTGCCGCTGCTGACAATGATCCCGCGCCTGCTGGACGACCTGGAAGGCTTCCCCGCTGAATACTTCCCGAAGTTCTTCCAAAATCGATGGTGGAAATTCACGCAGTTTTTTGTCGGGCCATCCGGCGCGCTGACACCTCTGCACTTCGATACACTTCTCACCCACAACCTATTCTTCCAGATCAGCGGCACGAAGCGGTTTGTGATGGTCCATCCCGGCGACCGGGACCGTTGTTATATAAACAACTGGCGGTGGTCGTCGGTAGATCCCGATGGGCCCGATACCGAACGGTACCCTCGGTTCTGCGGCGCCCGCGTGCTGACCTGCCTGGTTGAGGCTGGCGACGTGCTCTACATGCCTCCAGGAACGCTGCATAAGGTTATGTCCCTAACCTCGTCGATTTCGTTTAACCTCGACTGGCACGACCGGAGCAGCGCGCTTCGCAGCCTTATCGCGGCTATGGACGGCATGCCCGCGCGCAATCTGCGCTACAACCTGCTCTTCACTCTCGGAGTAATAGGCAAGGTACCGTCGGCAGTGCTCATGCCAGCGCTGAAGTCGTATTACACCTACGTCTCATAGCGATCGCAGATCGGCACCCGCGACCTACGACAGGCGGATTTTCTTATGGGCATCTTCGAGCGGCGCGAGTCAGAGGTGCGCAGCTATAGCCGGAGCTGGCCGGCAGTGTTCGACCGGGCGGCGGGAAGCTGGCTCTACGCCGAAGACGGTACGCCTTACCTGGATTTCTTCGCCGGGGCTGGCACCCTTAACTACGGTCACAACGACCCCGTTCTCAAGCGGGCGCTCATCAGCTACCTCGAACGCGATGGGGTAACCCACGCCCTCGACATGTGGACGGTGGCCAGGGCGAACGTGCTCGAGGCGCTGGAGGAGAAGATCCTCGCTCCGCGCGGGCTGGACTACAAGGTCGTCTTCCCCGGCCCCGGCGGCGCGAACGCGGTGGAAGCGGCGCTCAAGCTCGCGCGCAAGGTCACCGGCAGGCAGCAGTTGGCTTACTTCAGCAATGCGTTCCACGGCATGACCCTCGGCGCGCTGTCCGTGAACGGTAATCCAGCGATCCGCTGCAGCGCCGGGATACCGCTTTCGCACTGCGTCGAATTGCCCTACGACGAGCATCTCACCGACAGCCCGGACATCGAACATCTTCTGGCGGAATCCGCTGGCGGCCTCGCCGGGACGGCCGCCGTCATCGTGGAGACCGTGCAGGGCGAAGGCGGAATCAACACCGCCCGCGACCAGTGGCTGCGGGAACTGGCCGCCGCGTGCGCACGGCATCGCATCCTGCTCATCATCGATGACATCCAGATGGGCTGCGGTCGGATCGGCCCCTTCTTCAGCTTCGAGGACGCCGGGATCGTGCCGGATATCGTGTGCCTGTCCAAGTCCATTAGCGGCATTGGTCTCCCGATGGCACTCACGCTGATCCGGCCCGAACTGGACGTATGGAAACCGGCGGAGCATAACGGCACCTTCCGCGGGTTCAACCCGGCGTTCGTAACCGCCGCCGAGGCGATGCGCGCCTATTGGAGCGATGACGAACTGGAGAAGTCCACCAGGGCCAAGGGAGAACGCGTCGCCAATGGCCTTTCGCACATCGTGTCCACCTATCCCGAGGCGAGGCTGGCGGCCAGGGGCCGTGGTCTTGCCCGGGGCTTGCGTGCCACCAGCGGCGAGATGGCCAGCCAGATCAGCGCGGCGGCATTCGAGCGCGGCCTCCTGGTCGAGACCTGTGGCCTGGAGGGCGAGGTCGTTAAGCTGCTGCCGCCGCTCAATGTCGCGGACGCGGACGTCGACATGGCGCTGGAAATCATCGACGCGTCCGTGAAGTCGGCCCTCGCCAGCCGCAGCTAAGCCTCGATGCACGGGTTGTTATGCGCTGATTCACCTCCAGGAGGGCCGCCACGACCTGGGCGCCGAGCACGTTGCGTTCGGTTCGTTGGCCGGAGCGGCCGGGGCGGCGGTGGTACCACAAGTTTAGGTACTCCAGGCTGATGCGGCCACCGCTGATGCTGGCAGAGGGTGGGCTGCAGGTCATCAGGATCCGGATGACCGGCAGCAAGGATGAGCGTGCGATCGTCGAGGCGCCGGCGCCATCGTCATTGGCCGATGCGTCCGTCGATCCGCTCGCGCAACAGGTCGACGTGACCCATGTGGCGGGCGTACTCCTCGATCATGCCGACCAGTACCTCGCGCAGCGACATCTGCCCTCCGCCGCTGCCGCGCTTGCCCGAGGGGTCGTCGCCGGTGATGTCGAGACTGGGCGCCGCGGCCACGAACCGGGTGGCGAACTCTACCTCCGCGCGCCACGCCTCCCATGCGTGCGCCACCACCTGCGGGTCGGGGACGGCGTCGTCGAAGTCGCCGTCCCGGTCGGTGTCGGAGCAGTACAGCAGGGGCACGTCCAGTCCGGCCATCATGACCCGGAACGTCCCGCGCTCTTGGTCGGCCATGTGCCGCACCAGGCCGAGCAGCGACATCGTCGACGGCTCGACGGCCCGCCGCGCCATGGCCTCCGCATCGAGGCCGGCGCACTTCATCTCGAGCGTCAGGCGTTGGCAGCGCAGGTATTCGACCAGCGTGATGCGCTCGTCGCCCAGTCTCTTCCGGTGCTCGCGCGGGTCGTCGTCGGATGGCTTGCCGTCTTCGGTGAACATGTCGGCTCGTCGGGTCGTGGCCATGGCCGAATTATCGTCGATGCGGCACGGCGGTCGACACTGGGATTGACGAGATCTGCGTTCATTGGTCGACGAAGCCCGGCCGCGGGTTACGCACGTGTACTCGACGGGAGCAGCGTTGCGCGGACCAGGCGCTTGGTGCTTCAATCTGGTCGGCGTCCTGGTGTGGGTGCGGTTCTACAATCCGCCCGACTACCGGCGATCAACTCGGTGCTCGTCGGCCACCAGGTCGCCAGCACACCGAACGAGATCCAAGGGCGGGTGCTTGCCACGCGGCTCACGGTGGCCGGCGGCCTGGCCACTCTCGGCCCGTTGATCGCCGGCGTCCTCGTGCATTCGGTCAGCATCGTGGCCGCCATGATCTTCTCGGCCGCCGCGATGGCCGTCGGGGCGGCCATCAACCCTGTTCAGCAAGGGCATCCGTGAGATGCGCTCCGTTGAGGGGGACCGGACGGAGGTCAAGTCGGAGGACGAGACACCATCGCGAGCGTTACAGGTTCGACCCGCAGGCCGCCGATTGAGGCGGTAATCGATCTCCGACGCCGAGCGCCGACTAGGCCGCGGGTTGTGAGCCATTTCGGCGCGATATCGATAATTTGGGTGTTTGACAGATCGTGAGCTATTGCCCAATATAGACATTGGAGACGACATGGTGTTCTTAGATGAGCTGGTTGAGTTCCGCGTCGTCGACGACGTGGGGCGGTGCTCGATCTGGTCGGCCGGCCGTGGTGTTTCCGGTGGTGTGCACGGTGGTACAGGCGTGTTTCCGTCTCGGCTCGTCGGCGTCCAGATCGACACATCGACAAGGAGGCTGCGATGCTTCTTGCGCAGTTGATCGACATGGACGAACTCATGGGTGTCGCCCCCGAGGAACTTCGAGAGATGCTCGTCAAGCTCGACGACGAGGTCGTGCAGGGCACGACCGAGGTCGTGGCTGTTACCAGGTAAGGTCGCCCGAAGGCTGGTAGTTGGCTCGAAGGCAAGTATTGCAGTAGTTAGTGACAGCGCACGGCAAGCACCACAGGTAACTAACCATCAGTAGCCTGGGCGCTGACGAGCCGGGTCGGAACCACGCCCGCACCGGGAGTGAACCTGTACATGATGGACGCCGATGCCACAGTTCTGGCCGTGGTTGATCTCGTCTGCGACCAGTATCCGCATGTCGCGCGAAAGATCGGTCGGCACGACTACGACGGTCGGCTGCCGAGCATCTCGCCACGCTCGGATGACGACTTCGCTGTCCTCGGTGCGGCCGTCGATCGGCATCTGAGCGGCTTGGCCGCCGCCGCCGATCCGGAGCTGCGCGCGGACCTCGATACCAGCCGGGCCATGCTTGGCGCCCTGCGGTTTCGGGCGGAGGGCTTGGATCAGCGTTATCCCAGCACGCTCGAGTACGCCTACGAGGCCGACGTGTCCGGATACCTGGCCGCCGACTACGCGCCGATCGGGGAGCGGGTGGCGGCGATGTTGCGCCATCTGGCCGGGATACCTGCCTACCTGGCGCGGGCCGAGCAGCTACTGAGCCCGTCGATCTCGGCTGGCGAACGGATGAACGTCATCTCGTGGGGTCCGGCACAGGCCGCGACAATCCGCGGGATGGCAGACCGGTTGGTGTCCGGGCAGCCGGACATGGCGGAGCTGGTGGCGCCCCTGGCCGAGGCGGCGGCCGCGGCATGCCAGAGCTTCGCGCGGGCCGTTGCCGAAAAGGCTCCGGCGGCGGACCTGCTCGGCCCCGAACGTCTGGCCGAGGAGCTGAGGATCGTCGACGGGCTCCAACGGCCGGTGCCGGAGATGATCGCCCGGACCGAGGCGGAGATAGCCGTGGTCCGGGCGGCGATCGACCGCGCGATCGGCCGCATCGGCGAGACTCGGCCGGAAGCCGCCTATGAGCGGATGCGCGGACGCCTGCCGGCAGGTTCGGTCGCCAGCTCGTTGCGGTCGATTGTCGGCCCGCTCCGGGAGTTCTGGATCAACGCGGGCGTCCTGCCGGTACGCACGCAACTGCCGCTCGAGGTGCACGAGTCGCAGGCCTCGGCCCACGCTGAGGTCGCTTTCGCCATTTCGCCCCCGCTGGAGGCGGCGCGCCGCCCGCACCGACTGTACGTACCGGAGCCGCGCCGGCCGACTGCAGGACAGCGACCGGCCGACGTGTGGTCGTACCTTAATGAGCCGACTCTCGAGATGCTGGCCGTGCACGAGATCTATGCCGGCCATTACCTGCAGATGGAGACCGCGTCAGCGAGTCCGAGCGTGATACGCAACAGCCTTCTCTGGTTCGCCGCCTTCATCGAGGGATGGGCGCACTACGCGGAGGAGCTGGCGATCGAGCAGGGACTTGCCGCGGACCGTCCGCTTGTCGAGATCGCCCAGCTGAGATTCGCGCTGGAGGCGGCCATCCGGCTGCTGGTGTACCTGTCGGTACACTCCGGTCGGTGGACGTTCAGCGAGGCATGCGCGCGCGCATCAGCGCTCAACGGCTGGTCGGCCGAGCGGACCAGCCGCGACGTGATAGAGACCGTCGCTCACCGGGCCCGCGCCATGTACACACTGGGCAAGATGCAGATCCGCGACTGGAGGTCAGCCACCGTCTGGCAGGCCGATTGGACCCTGAGCGAGTTCCACAGCCGCATCATGCGATGCGGCAGCGCGCCCTTGTCGACCGTCCAGCGGTACCTGGAGGACGGCCGACAGACCGCTATCGCCGTCAGCGGAGCAGTCAGAGGCGGACGTTCGGACCCCGGAGCCGGTGCTGAGACTGGGCATTGCAGCGGGTATCGAGAGGGCAGCGACCATCCGCGGCACTAGCCAAGCGAAGAAAGTCCCCGGTGTGGCGTGGCCACATGAACGAGGAGCTGCCGACTACCGGGGTGCCGTTGCTGTTCGTACCGATCGACGAGGTACCGCTTGACGCCAACGGCAAGCGCGACCGCGCGGCTCTGCTCATCGCGCCGCTCCCGGTGCCCGATGCCGACGAGCCCTACGTCGCTCGGCGCTTGTTGACCCGGTCGGCCAATCGCTGGAGGAGAGCGTTCGCGAGGTGTGGACCGAGGTCCTGGGTATCCCGGACATCGACGCGACAACGCCGTTTTTCGATGTGGGCGGGGACTCGCTCACGCCATGCAGGTGGTCAGCCGGCTCCACGCTCGCCGCGGAACCATGTCATGCGCACGTTCAGGTCGGCGCCCACGATCGCCGCCCCGGAACATGACCAGTTGCCCCGGGCTAAGCGCCGTGAGAAGCACCCGGCAGTCAGCAGTGATATCGGCATCTCGGTATCGACGCTGACCGTGACCCTGCCGCAAAACGCCCGCGGAAGTCCAGCCAGCCATATAACAGTTGAGCATCTGGCGTCGGTCGGTTCCGTGCTCTTGACCTGCCGCACCCTGGGCTCTACGCTTATATGTCGTCTTTTAACACGGAAAACAAGGAGGCGCGGCATGCTCGTCCTCGGCATGAGTGGGAACCTTTCGCGTGAAGACATGGATCTTGCACCGTCTATGAGCCGAGGGTCTTTCCACGACGCCGCCGCCTGCCTCATCAGGGACGGCGAAGTCATCGCGGCCGCCGAGGAGGAGAGATTCAATCGAATCAAGAAAACAACAAAATTTCCAGCTAACGCTATACGTGCATGTCTAGCCACGGCAGGAGTTTCGCCTCTGGAGATTGACGCTGTTGGTCACTATTTCGCGGAAGGCACTGTTGATCAATTTCTTACCGCCCTCTACATAACTAATCCCCACCTGCCGATGCTCGGTTCGCGCGAAATTATAATGGGTTATCTGAACGCCGATCTTGGCCTTGACTTGCCGAGCGAACGCCTCCTGTACGTTGAACATCACATCTCTCATGCTATATCATGTTTTATCCGGTCTGGCATGAAAGAGGCGCTAGTGGTGGTCATGGACGCGGCTGGAGAAAAAAATTCGACAACAATATTCAGAGGACGGAACGGACAACTAGAGACCCTTGCCGGCCACCCCAGGCGCGATTCCCTCGGACTATTTTACGAGCTGGGAGTCCGGTTGCTAGGTTACGATCTTGGTGATGAGTACAAGGTTATGGGTCTCGCCCCTTACGGGAACGCGGATAGGTACCGCGAGGTTTTTGACGCCCTATACGTCCTGAAGGAGCAGGGCGACTTTCAACTGCGACTGCAGCTTGGAAAATTCTTCGCAAATGGTATCCGACCGCGCCGACGAGGAGAGGAGTTCACTCAGCAGCACAAAGATTTGGCCGCAGGCCTCCAGCGCACGCTAGAGAAACTAGCCATGCATGTGCTCGGTTATTGGGCAGACTACACGGGTATCCCCAATCTGTGTTTCGTCGGCGGAGTGGCCCACAATAGTAGCCTAAATGGCCTGATACTCCAGTCAGGAAAGTTCCAGGAAGTCTTCATCCATCCTGCGGCACATGACGGTGGCGCGGCCGAGGGGGCCGCGCTCGCCGCTGCCTATAAGCTGGGAGCACCACCGTTCAGCCAGCCGAGAATGCGCTCCGCAAGCGTCGGCCCTAGTCTTGGCACTGCGGTCGAGATTGAGAAGGTGCTTGCTTCGTGGAATGACCTCATCGAATACGAGCAGCCCACTGACATCGTGGAAGTCACCGCGAGTTTGCTGGCCGATGGTGCTGTCCTAGGCTGGGCACATGGCCGATCCGAGTACGGGCCACGCGCACTCGGAAACCGCAGTATTCTCGCCGACGCGCGGCCGAGCGGGAATAAAGAGCGGATCAACTCGATGGTGAAGAAGCGTGAAGCTTTCCGGCCATTTGCGCCAGTCGTAACAGCGGATGCAGCCGCAACATACTTCGAGATACCTAAGACCCTCGCTAGTTATGAATTCATGTCATTCGTTGTGCCCGTCCGCGAGGAACGGAGAGCAGAGCTCGGTGCGGTCACTCATGTCGATGGCAGCGCCCGACTCCAGATAGTGGAGCCAGGGTCAAATGGACGGTTCTATAGGCTCGTGGAGAGGTTCGGGCAACTTACTGGAACACCAGTCCTGCTGAATACCTCATTCAATAACAACGCCGAGCCGATCGTGCAGAGCGTACAAGACGTCATGACCTGCTTTTTGACTACCGAGCTGGACTTCTTGGTGGTCGAGGACTTCCTAGTGCGCCGCCGACCGGGCCGTTCTTTGGCGTTCGACAATCTGGTTGTTCACTTCCGGCCAGTCACTAGGCTTGCCAAGCGGATTAGAATAACTCCAGCCGGTTCACGCGAAATCGTTCACGAACTATATCTGGATTACTCGGACGGACCTCGCGCTGAGATTTCATCGGCTGTGTTCACGCTGCTGGAGCTGACGGACGGGAGACGGACACTCAAGTCGATCGCAAACACTGTGGGCGGCCTCAGCCAGAACGTAAGGCGCGAACTGTACGCTTTGTGGCAGCAACGGCTCTTCGTGCTCGGGCCGCAGTAGGCCACATATAGCGTTCACAACGGATGCTCCATCCCTATTCCCAATAATCGCGACTTCCTGGAATCTTCCCTCGGCAGCTACTGAGAACGGTCTTCTGGTCAGCCGTAAGGAGCGTTAAATACCATGCAGATTGCCTTGGTGATCGGCGCAAGTCGCGGTGTTGGTGCCCATATTGCAAATCGTCTCTCTGAGGAGGGATGGAAGGTGAAAGGAGTTGGGCGGCGGCCGTTTGAATCAATCGCCCCGAAGCCGAAATTTGAGTACGTTAGAGCCGACATTTCTGACCCTAAGGCGCTTGATCAGGTGCTCGGCGACTTCGGGAGAATACCCGATCTTGTAGTCCATAATGCTGTCCATCCCACCGGGGATAGCTCGTCACTCAATCTGGAACGTTTGGAAGCAGCCTTCCGCGTCAACGCACTCGTGCCATATCTAATAACACGCGATCTGTTGGCTAGAAAGCCTGATGCAGATTTCTTTTCATGCGTGTTTATAAACTCTGAGGCCGTCTTCCACGCAGACCAGCACTCATGTAGCTACGCTGCCAGTAAGGCAGCGCTACGGGTTCTGTCCGCTGGGCTTTCCGCGTCGGTCCGCGACGGAAATGCTGCATTGGCTACACTCATGCTAGGACCACTGGCTGACCAGAGTAAACTGGATGAGGCGCGTTCGATTGCAGAGAAGAAGGGAATGACACCGACCGAGGTAATTAAGCTTTTCCTGCGCAAAGCTAAACCGAACTTGGTGATCGATGACTTCATCGATTACGAATCATGCTTCATGAGCATAAAGTATATCCATGGACTCGGGCGTGCGGCCAATGGGATGGTCTGTAGGCTGGACGGCGGTTCAGGAGGATCTCTCATATGACCTATTCTTACGTGAGGCAAAGAAGCACTCGTAGCGCATCAGGACGCTGGCGTTCTCTACACCGCCACGGGTGACCGCCACGGCGACGGCGACACCCGCAAGAACGCCGGCACAGCCTTATCCAGCTACAGCGGTTCGACGAAGCCATCACCGCCTGCCAGGAAGCGGCCGCGCTCTACCAGGAAACCAACGGCCTCGACGGCGAGCGTGACGCCGAAAGCGAGCTAAACGTCGCTCAAAGGCGAACCTCAATATGAGCAGGAATAAGTCACAGGTCACAAGCGGACGTGCGGGATCCGATCTGATCCTTCCTGGGATGCACTCAAACCCTTGACAATATGGACGGATATGGTATGATATCAATCATTAGTTCGGGATCTTTGTTATCATTTCTAGGCCACATCGGGTGGCTTAGAACACATCGGAATACAGGAGGATGAATGAAGATGCCGCGATATCTTCTCTCCCAACTGATCACGAGCGAGGATCTCTTGTCCCTCGACTCAGCCGAACTGCGCGACATGCTGGCCGAACTCGACGACCATGTCGTCGACAGCGAAGACGTAGTCGAGGTTTCGCTCTCCTCCTAAGTCATCAAGTGCTCCAGCAGGCGCAAAACAGTCTGCTGATCATGAAGGTGGCCAGGCGACCGATAGCTAGCAGTATCAGCGCACTCCCAGCGGGTTTGTCGGTCTGCGCGTTCGGTCACTGAATTAGCCTCGTCCCGAGGCGCGCTCCCAGTCGCCCTTGATTGGTGGTTGGGGGCGCGTCGGAGGCGGCCGGCGTGGCTGACTGGCCCGTGCGGTCTTAGTGCGGCAGTCCCATCCGGGCGGCCATGGCGCGCAGCTCCCGGCCGCCAGCGGTAACGGTGGCCCGGTTGAGCAGGTAGGCCACAGTTTCCCGGGACGCCATGTCTCAGCCTCGGAGTCCCACCGCAGGTGCTGGCCACGCACATTCTCGGCGGTTACGTCCAGGTTGAGCACGGCGAGCCGTGCCTCATCGGGGGTGGCGCTCGTGACGACGAGGGTCGCCGCTGCACCATCGTCCGGGCCAATATGCAACTCGGACGTCTTGCCGTTCTTGCCGAAACGGTCGCGCACAACCTCAC
>WNFX01008867.1_pt1 | contig 24726 bp, 27 predicted proteins | sample 5400111 | NCBI WGS metagenome assembly WNFX01 (sample SAMN13153363, study PRJNA577476) | soil metagenome | isolation source: 40 cm soil or saprolite under grassland replicate 1 | place: USA:California | collected 2016-06-15
GCTCGCCGGTGAGGTAAGGAAGGAACACCAAACCCTCGGAGCCCGCCGGGACGGCGAACGCCTCCGCGTAGACCTCATCCCAGGTCGCGCCGAGCGTGGCGCGGACCCACTCCAGCGCGATGCCCGCATTTTGCATCGCCGCCATCGCGTACCAGCGGTCGGGCGCGGCCGCGCGGAAGAGATGCGTTCGAGCGGTGGGATCGATGGCCAGCCGATCGCGCGGCGCCACTACCTGCGCCCCGCTACCGATCGTCAGCTGCACCGGCCCCGGATCTAGCAAGCCGCCCGCGAGAGCCGCGGCCGCGGCGTCGGCGGCGCCGCCGACCACCGGGAGGTTGGGGCGGATCCCCAGGTGGGCTGCCGCCTCAGCCGTGAGCACGCCACAAATCTCCACGGACTCCCGGATGGGCGCCAGGAAGTCGATGCGCAGGTCGAGCTCGTCGATGACGTCCTTGGCCCAGTAGTCGGTCGTCAGGTCGTAGAGCAATGTGGCGGATGCGTCGCTCGGCTCGGTCGCTGCCTCGTGGATGAGGCGCAACCGCAGCCAGTCCTTCGGCTGCAGGGCCCAGTGCGCCCGGCGGTACGCCTGCCGTTCGTTGTCGCGCAGCCAGAGCAGGGTTGGGCCCGCCATTCCGGTCGCGGGCGGATTCGCCAGCTGGCGCCGCCGCTCGCCGCCCAGCGCGTTGTAGGCCTCGAGCTGCCGGCGGGCGCGACCGTCGGCCCAGAGGATCGCCGGACGAAGGGGTTCGCCGGCATCGTCGCTGAGTACGACGCCATGCATTTGGCCGCAGAGGCCGACTGCCGCGACCTCCGGCGCATGCGCACCGGTCGCTTCGCGCACGGCGGTTCCGGCGGCGTGCCACCACGCCTGCGGATCGGACTCGGCCCAGCCGGGTTGCGGCGTCGTCACAGGATAGGTGGCGGACCCGGTGCCGACGATCGATCCATCGACGTCGAGCACGAGCGCTTTGAGCGAGCTGGTGCCTAGGTCGATGCCGAGGAACATATGGCTCCCTCCCAGGGATCGAGCGTTATCTCGCCATCGACCCGATCGCCGTCGCGGGAGCGCGTCGTGCTGATGAGCACGGTGCCGCGAATCGCAGGGACGGACGCGCGCTCGTCCGAGAGGTTGAGGGCGATTGACGTATCGCGACCTCGCTGCCACGCCCAGACGCCGGTCGCTGAGGACAGCGCCGCATAGGAACCACCGCGCAACTCGGGACGCGCGCGGCGCGCCGCGATGAGGTCGCGGACGAAATTCAACGTCGAGGATGGATCGCGGCGCTGATCCTCGACATTGCGCGACGCGACGTCGCCGAGCGGGAGCCAGGGCCGTGCGCCCGACTTCGTGAATCCGCCGCCGGGCGCATCCGTCCAGTGCATCGGGGTCCGCTCGGGATCGCGTCCGCGAGGCGCTGGCCAGTAGCGCTTGCCGAGTGGATCCTGCAGGTCCGATTTGCGGAGCGGCGTGTTGGGCATGCCGATCTCATCGCCGTAGTACAGGACGGGCGTGCCTCGCAGGGTGAGCAGGCTCAGCAGCGCGAGCCGAAGCTTTCGCTCATCACCGCCCGCCCAGCGGCTCATCACACGAGGGACGTCGTGGTTGGAAACCGTCCACACCGGCCAGCCTCCCGCTGGGATGATCGCCTCGCTCTCGGCGACGACCCGCGCCAACGCGGTGGCCTCGAAGGGGACGTGCACGTAGCTGAAGTTGAACGCCAGGTGCAACTGGTCACCCTGCCCGTAGAAGCGCCCCATGCTTCGGATGTCGAGCACATAGGTTTCGCCGATCAGGACGCGCGGCGGCGAGTATCCGTTCGCCAGCGAGCGCCAGCGACGAAGCACGTCATGGACCTCGGGCCGTTCCATGTTGTAGATGGCCCGCTGGCCATAGAGCTGCACCTGGGGGGCATCGTCGGCAGTCGCCGGCGGGTTGTCACGGAGCTCACGGTCTTTGACGATGCCCTGGGCAACGTCGATCCGGAAGCCGGCGACACCGCGGTCGAACCAGAAGCGGTAGATCTTGTCGAACGCGTCACGAACGGCCGGGTTCCACCAGTTGAGATCCGGTTGCTCCGGAAGAAAGTTGTGCAGGTAGTACTGGCCCGTGTTGGCGTCGAGCGTCCAGGCCGGCCCGCCAAAGGCGCTCAACCAGTTATTCGGCGGGCTTCCGTCCGGCTTGCGATCGGCCCAGACGTACCAATCGCGGTGGGCGGCCGCGCGAGAGGACCGCGCGTCGATGAACCACGGGTGCCGATCACTGCTGTGGTTGGGCACGATGTCGAGCACGATCTTGATGTCGCGCTTTGCCGCTTCCGTGATCAGCGCATCGGCGGTGGCCAGGTCGCCAAAAACCGGCTGCACCCCGCAATAGTCGGCGACGTCGTAGCCAACATCAGCATCCGGCGAGACCGTGATCGGGTTCAGCCAGATGGCATCGACGCCCAGCCACTGCAGGTAGTCGAGGCGATCGATCACGCCGCGCAGGTCGCCGATGCCGTCGCCGTTCGAGTCCTGGAACGAGCGCGGGTAGACCTGGTAGATCACGCCCTCGCGCCACCATTCGCCAGCGGACATCGCCAGCCATGCTACGGCTTGGCCGCTGGTTGCCGGCGGTAGCCTAGCTGCTCGGCGTGACTCCAGGGGCCGTTAACGCCGAGTGGCCGTTTGGCGAATGGCCAACCCCGAGCGACTTCACCGAGGGTTCGATGATCGCGTCGATGAGGCCGTAGTCCTTCGCCATCGCCGGCGTCATGAAGAAGTCGCGCTCGATGTCGCGCTCGACCTGTTCTGTCGAGCGCCCCGTGTGCTGCGCGTAGATGCCGACGATGATCTCCCGCAGCCGGAGGATCTCGCGGGCGTGGATCTCGATGTCCGTCGCCTGTGAGGTCCGCATGCCACCACTGGGCTGGTGCAAGACGATCTGGCAATGCGGCAACGAGAGCCGCTTGCCCTTGGTACCGCCGACCAGGATCAATGAGGCGGCGCTGGCGGCCATCCCGGTGCACAGGGTGCTCACCGGGGGATGCACGTAGCGCATCGTGTCGTAGATCGCGAGTCCCGCCGAAAGCGAGCCTCCCGGGCTGTTGATGTAAATGCTGATCTCCTTCTCCGGATCCTCGCTGTCGAGGAAGAGCAGCTGGGCGATGACCAGGTTGGCGACGTCATCATCGATCTCGCTGCCGAGAAAGATGATGCGGTCGCGCAGCAAGCGGGAGTAGATGTCGTAAGCACGCTCGCCGCGCGCGGTGCTCTCGATGACGCTGGGAACGAGGGCCATGAATTCCTCCTTAACGGTCTACGGTGAATCCGATTCGCCGCCGGGCCGGTGTAGCCTGTGTGGCGGCCAGATACAAACTGAAATGGGCAACGCTCCTCAGAGCTTGCGGACGAAGGTTCTGGGTCGCGATCTGGAGCTGCGCTCGGGGGTCCTCGGGCCAGCTGCGTCGCTGCTCCCTGGCGGCCTGGCTCCCCAGGGATCTCGCCAGGCCGAGGTACAGCTCGGCGACCGGGACTTCCAGCGCTCGGGCGATGGCGACCAGCCGCTCCGACGACACGTCCTTGAGTCCCCGCTCGAGCTCCGAGAGATAGGCCGGTGACAGCTCCGCCGCCTCTGCCAGCTCACTCAGCGACCGCTCGGCTTCCTCTCGCCGCCGGCGGAGCAAGTTGCCGAGCGCGACTCGAATCGAACTCGCGTCTTCGCTGTGAGCGTATGCCATATGCCTCGAGCGTATGGTAGCAGACTTTTGAGTCGCCGGCGAAGGTGCATGCCCAGAGGCACGGGCCTCGTCGTATAGGCAGGCTGTGGGGACTCCGCTTCGGCGACTTAGTCGTGGCTTGCCAGTGGTCGCGGTGGCCATCCTGGTTGGAGGGTGCACCCCGACTGCGGCGGTGAGGCCGGCAGCGTCCGACACGCCGACCGCCTCTCCCTCTCCTGCCGCATCCCCATCACCAACGCCCTCCGCGAGCGAATCGCCATCGCCGACACCGACCCCCTCGGGCGTCGATCCCGGATTCGAGCCGGCGCTGTCCGCCATTCAGATGGTTGGGCCGCGCCTCGGCTGGGCCGTCGGGGCCCACGCGATCTTTGCCACCGCCGACGGCACGCACTGGACGAAGCAGTACGCATCGACCGAGGAGTTCGTCGGCGTGGACTTCATCAGCGCCACCACCGGGTGGGCGGTCGCGACTCGAACCTTGATTGGCACCACCGATGGCGGCCATAGCTGGCGCCAACTGGGCGAGCCACGGATGCCGCTTCGGTCGATCCACTTTGCCACCCCCACGCAAGGCTGGGGGATCGCCGGCGGAAGTGACCCGCAGCAGAGCCATGGATGGCTGATTCCCCACGAAGGTGCCACGCTGGCCTTCACCTACGACGGCGGGTCGACCTGGTCAACGCTCGATGGTCCCGCGAACCCGCAAACCGTGTGCTTCAGCGACCCGGCCCAGGGATGGATCGGTACCCCGGAGGGCGTCTTCATCTATCGGAATACCGACCTGGGGCACAACTGGAGCAAGGTGCTGCAACGGCCGGACCAGCAGCCGGGCCTGCCCCAGGCCACTCTCATCCAGTGCGCGGCGCCGCAGGCGCTCTGGGTGCTCTTTACGGGAGGACCGAGCGCCATGAGCCACAGCCCGTACATCGCCTACGCGACCGTGGACGGATCGACCTGGAAGGCCGTGATGAAGGAATCGATGTCAGAGGGTCAGATCCTCCCCGGCGTGCCGGCCGGCCCGGATACCTACCCACCGAGCTTCAGCGTGGTGGACCCCCAGGACGCCGTCTTCATCGGTGACGGCCCGGCGACCAATGTCGCGCAGTGCGTCGTCGCCAGCAACGGCGGCGCGATCCTTCGCCGCACCGGCCGGATCGACAACGCGCCGGAGACATTCGCCGCCGCCTTCGTCAGCGTCACCGCGGGTTGGGTCCTCACCAGGAACGCCGGCGGGGACTACGTGATCGATGCGACGAGCGACGGCGGTTATCACTGGTCGCAACAACTGGCCGTCCCCCCAACCTCCGCCGGCTAGCCGATCAACGTAAAATCCAGCACGCGGGGCGTAGCGCAGCCTGGTTAGCGCGCTTGCTTTGGGAGCAAGAGGCCGCGAGTTCGAATCTCGCCGCCCCGACCACATTCCAGGAAGGATTGACCAGATGCTCCCGGTCCTCGTGATCATCGCCGTCATCACCCTACTAGCGGTGCTGGCCTTTCGTCGGTTCGAGCGTTACCGCTACACGGATGCCTGGAGGACGAGCGAGTTCCGCGGGGCGGCCTTTGGGTTCTTGATGTGGTTCGGCGGCATCTTCGGCCACCGCGTTCCGCCGCCGCCACAGGCGAAGATGGAACTGACGACACGGGCCGGCGAGCCCGAGCCACCCGCGTCAGGCGGCGCGGCGCTCCCGGATCAGGCTGCGGACGATAAATAACAGGTTGGCGGGACGCTCCGCCAGCCGCCGCATCAGGTACGGATACCACTCGGTCCCGTACGGCACGTAGATCCGGACGCGGTAGCCCTCGCGGAGCAAGCGGTCCTGCAGATCGCGGCGGATGCCGTAGAGCATCTGGAACTCGAAGCAGTCCGCGCGAATCTCGCGCTCGCGCGCGAACCGCCTGGTGGCTTCGATCAGTCGATCATCGTGGGTTGCGATCGCCGGGTAGACGCCGTGCAAGAGCAACTGCTGCATCTCGGCCTCATATTTCGCATCGACGTCGGCCTTCTTCGGTTGACCCGGGTAACGTCGTCGGCGGTGCGATACAGGTAGCTCTGCAGTACGACGCCGCAGTTGGGAAAGCGTTCGTGCAGCGCCAGGACCAGGTCGATTGTGCGCTGCGTGTAGGCCGAGCCCTCCATGTCGACCCGCACGAAGTTGTCGAGCTGCTGAGCCCGCTGGAGGATGCGTGTCAAGAGCTCGCGGCAGAGGTCTGGCGAGATGTCGAGTCCCAGCTGCGTCAATTTGACCGAGACGTTCGCATTCAGCCGCTCCGCCGCGATCCGTTCGAACGCTGCCAGATAATCGTCAGTGGCGGCGCGTGCCGCCTTCTCTTCGCTGACGTTCTCGCCGAGGTGGTCGAGGCTCGCGGACCAGCCGCGACGGTTGACGTCGCTCACCACCCGGACCGCGTCGTCCAGGTGGTCCCCCGCCACGAAGCGGTAGGCGAGCGATGCGGTGAGCCGCTGGCGCGTGACGAACCGCTGCAGGCCGCGGCGATGCGATAGGTAAAGGAATGATGCCCTCAGCACCTCAGTGCCCTTCTGAGGCGGACAGGGCGGCGTCGAACGCTCCGTGGACTTCCAGCGCATTCAGCGCCCGTGCCCGATGACTCAAGAGGTTCTTTTCCTCGGTCGACAGTTCCGCGAGCCGGCGGCCGTCGGGCAGCTGGAAGATGGGGTCGAAGCCAAAGCCGTGCGTGCCACGCGGCTCGGACGCGATCGAGCCGGCCAGGATTCCTTCGCCGGTAAAGACTCGCCCGTCCGGCAAGGCCAGCACCGCCGCGGAACGGAAGAACGCCGGCGGCGAGCTGGTCACCGCAGCGCCGAGGGCCTTGAGCAATGCGGCGACGAGCGCGCGACCGTCCCCCTTGTGCTCGGCGCCGGCGAAATATGCCGAATCGATGCCGGGTCGGCCGCCGAGCAGCGGGACTTCGAGTCCCGAGTCGTCCGCCAGCGTCGGCAACCCGCTCAGCCGGCGGCCGGCCTCGGCCTTCTTGCGCGCGTTCTCCAGATAGCTGGCGCCGTCCTCAACGACGTCGAAAACGATCCCCGCATCAGCCGGGCTGACCAGCTCCATCGGTATCTCGCCCAGGATCGCGCGCAGCTCCTTGAGCTTGCCCGGGTTCGTCGTGGCGAGCAGCAGCCGGTTCAGCGCAGCTTCAGCGCCTTCTTCTGGGCCTCGACCAGCTCGGCGGCTCCCTTGGCGGCGAGCTTCAGCATTTGCTCCATCTCTTCCGGTTTGAACGGTTCCTGCTCGGCGGTGCCCTGGATCTCGATGAAGCGGCCGTCCTCGGCGAGCACACAGTTCATGTCGGTCTGGGCGGCGAAATCCTCGAGGTAATTGAGATCAAGGCGGGGCTGGCCCTGCACGATGCCGACACTGACCGCGGAAACGAAATGGCGGATCGGAATCACGCGCAGCAGGTTACGTTCGATGGCCTTCTGCAGCGCCAGGTGGAGGGCGACGAACCCGCCCGTGATCGACGCGGTGCGCGTGCCGCCATCGGCTTGCAGCACGTCGCAATCCACCATGATCGTGCGCTCTCCCATCAGCGGCATATCGATGGCGGCTCTCAGCGCGCGGCCGATCAGGCGTTGGATCTCCTGGGTGCGCCCGTCGACCCGTCCCGTCCGCGATTCGCGCGCGGTGCGCGTTTGGGTCGCCCGGGGGAGCATCGAGTATTCGGCGGTGACCCAGCCTTCCCCGGTCCCCTTCTTGTGTGGTGGCGGCTTGTCGTCCCAGCTCGCGGTGCAGAGCACCCTGGTGTCGCCCATGTTGATGAGCGCCGAGCCTTCAGCGTAGAGGTTCACGCCGGTCTCGATCTTTACCGGCCGGAGCTGATCCACCTTTCGGCCATCAGGTCGCGTCTGGGCCAATGGGCTCTATCTTCGCAGAGCGCGGATCACGAGGATACTGAGCTCGAAAAGAATGATCAGGGGAGCCGTCAGCAGCAACGGCGTGAAGGGATCGACCCCCGGGGTCACCATGTTGGCCCCGACGAAGATGCCGATCCAGAACTTCAGCCGGTTGCGTTTGAGGAATGCCGTACTCACAATCCCCGCAAGGCCAAGCATCGTCATCGCGAGCGGCAGCTCGAAGGTGACGCCGAAGATGGCGATGAGAATCAGGACGAAGTTGATGTACCTGTCGGCAAAGGGCAGGTACTGGAGCTCGGAACTGCCGATTCCGGTCAGGAACCTCAAGGCGATCGGCAGAGCGAAGAAGGCAAAGCCCATGCCCATCGCGAAGAGTGCGACCGCCGAGCCAACGAAGCCGACCGCGAAGCGCCGCTCGTTGCGACGCAGGCCCGGGGCAACGAAGGTCCAGACCTGCCAGATGATGATCGGACTGCTGAGGACGAACCCGGTGAAGATTCCGATCTTGAAGAAGAGCAGGAAGCCATCGACCGGGCCACCGTAAATCAGCCTCTGGTTGCCGATCACTTTGTGCACGGGTCCCAGCAGGATGCCCAACACCGGCTGGGAGACCGCGAACCCAATCAGGGTGGCGACCGCCCACGCGATCAGCGAGATGATCAGGACGCGCCGCAGTTCCTCGAGGTGCTCGATGACCGTCATCCGCCGCTCCTCGTCCGCCGGAACGATGCTGGGCTTGGCCATGGCTGCCCTATCGGCGCCGGACCGGAATCAGGCCTTGCTGTCGGTCGGCGACTTCACGTCGGTGGCCGGTTTGACGTCCGGGGCCGGCCCGCTCGTGGCGTGCTGTTCGGTGCTGGAGTCCGGCGTCGCGCTCTTCTTGAACTCTTCCTGGATGTCGCTCGAGGTCTTGCGGAATTCACGCATGGCCTTCCCGATTGCGCCGCCAACCTCGGGGAGCTTTCCAGGTCCGTAGACGATCAGCACGATGACCAGGATAAGAACGAGGATGTACCAGTGTCCGAAAAGACCAGGCATTCAGATTGCTTCTCGCGGCCCATTATACGCCCGCTTTGTAACGGTCTCCCGAGAGGCCAATGAGGCCTAGCCGGTCTCTTCCTGGACCGTCACCGTGGTCATGGTGTCGCCCTGCGCGATCTTGAGAACGACGTCCATCCCGGTCTGGACGTAGCCGAACAGGTTGTAGCTTTTGGCGAGCTTTTTGCTGTCGTCGACGGTGCAAATGAAGAACTGGCTGCCGTTGGTGTTCGCGCCGGAGTTCGCCATCGCCAGCGCGCCGGCGGTGTACTCGCCGAGCACCGGCTCATCGTTGAACTGGTAGCCAGGGCCGCCCGAACCCGTGCCCTGGGGGTCGCCGCCCTGGATGACGAAGTCGGCGACGACCCGATGGAACTTGAGCCCGTCGTAATACTGGTTGCCGGTCAGGAAGACGAAGTTGTTGACCGTGTTCGGAGCCAGCTTGGGGTCGAGGCAGAGGGTCATCGTCCCCTTGTTGGTGTTCATCGTGACGAGGTAGTGGTGCGCGGTGTTGATGGCCATGGGGGGTGGCGCGCTGTACGTGTGCTTGCCGGCGTTGCCGGCGGTGGGCGTCAGCGCCGGCCCGAAGTTCAGCGAGCCACAGGCGGCGCTCACGATCGGGCTCGGCGTTGGCGTCGGGGCGACGCCAGGGCTGCCGCCGGCATTACGTCCCACATAGACAGAGAACGCAATCATAGCGACCGCCAGAATGGCGAGCGTCGCCAGCAGCTGCGGAACCCGGCGAGGAACCTGCTTCATCCCAACTCGTCCCAGCAGGGAATATCGGCCGCGACCTGCCTGGCGTGGTAGGTCAGGATCATCTGGGCGCCGGCGCGCCGGATCCCGAGCAGGATCTCCCGCAGCACCCGGCGCTCGTCGATCCAGCCGTGTAAGGCAGCCGCCTTGACCATGCTGTATTCGCCGCTCACGTTGTAGGCCGCGACGGGGACGTCAGTCGCGTCCGCGACCGCGCGAATGACATCGAGGTACGCGAGCGCCGGCTTGACCATGACGATATCGGCGCCTTCTTCGATATCCAGGCGCGCCTCACGGACCGCCTCCCGCGCGTTGGCGGGGTCCATCTGGTAGCCACGGCGGTCACCCATGCGGGGCGCCGATCCCGCCGCTTCCCGGAACGGCCCGTAGAACGCCGAGGCGTACTTGGCGGCGTAGGCGAGGATGGCGCGGTCGGCATAGCCCTGCCGGTCGAGGGCGGAGCGGATCGCCCCGACCTGGCCGTCCATCATGCCGGAAGGGGCGACCACGTCGGCGCCGGCGGCGGCCTGCGCGACGGCGATTCGCTGGTAGAGCTCGAGCGTTGGGTCATTGGCGACCGTCTCCCCCTCGAGCACGCCGCAATGGCCGTGGTCGGTGTACTCGCACAGACAGAGGTCCGCGATCAGGAGAGCGTCCGGGCCGAATGCTTCCCGGAGGTGGCCCAGGGCACGCTGGACGATACCGTTCTCGGCCCACGCCTCCGAGCCCTGCGCATCTTTCTGCGCGGGGATGCCGAAGAGCACAAAGCTCCGCACGCCGACTTTGAGCGCGGCCTCGGCCTCGCGTGTCAGCGACTCGATCGTGTGCTGTTGATGCCCGGGCATCGCCTCGATCGGGCGCGGCTCGTCGATGGCGTCGCGCACGAATAAGGGATAGATCAGATCCTCGGGCGCGAGCCAGGTCTCCCGGGCGAGCCGGCGAAGCGCTGGCCTCGAGCGCAACCGACGGGGGCGTTGCGTAGGAAAGGTCATGCTGGAATTGGAGTCCGGCTGCGCACGATGGCATCGATCAGGCCGCGCGTCGTGTACTCCTGCGCGATGATATCAACCCGCAGCCCGAGATCGCGCGCGGTCTGCGCCGTGATCGGCCCGATGCAGGCGATCTTGACCCGATCGGACGGCGGCTCCGGCATGGCGCCGACAAAGTGGCGTACCGTCGACGAGCTCGTAAATGTGATCATGTCGACGCCGGGCAGGCAGGCAGCCAGCCGCGGTCGCACGTCGGCCGGCGGGACCGCCCGGTAGGTCTCGAGAACGTCGACGCGGGCCCCGCGGGCGCGAAGCTGCTCGGGCAGGACGTCGCGGGCGCCGGCGGCCCGCGCCAGCAGGATGCGCGCCCCGGGTGCCATGGCGGCCGCCAGGGCCTGCGCCAGCTCTTCCGCGACGAACCGCGACGGCACGAGGGCCGGGGTCATGCCAGCCTCCTGGGCGCGCGCGGCGGTTTCGGGGCCGATGGCCGCCACCTTTATATGTGCGGGAAAATCGCGATTCGCCTCACGCAGGATCTCCCGAAGCCGGTCGACACCGTTGGCGCTGGTCAGCACCAGCCAGTCATAGCGACTGAGATCGTGGACAAGCGCCAGGTCGACTGCGATCGGTTCGATCGCGATCACCGGGCAGATGATGGCGTCCGCGCCAAGCGCCGCCAGCGCGTCTGCCAGCCCCGTGGCCTGGAGATCGGCGCGCGTGACCATGATGCGCAAGCCCACGAGCGACGCGCCTGGCCGCTCGAGGAGGTGCGCCGCCCCCTGCGCCTCGAGACGGGCTGCCACATCGTTGACGACGCCGGCGTCATCCCGGCCGCGAGCAGCGGCCCGGATCACGGTACGGCCGCTCGGGTCCAGCACGACGGCCTGCAGCGTCAGGTCGCCGCCTTCGGTGAGCGCGTAGGCGCCCAGCGCGGAGAGGCACCCACCGCCGAGTCGCCGCAGCAGCGTCCGCTCTGCCTCGACCGCCCGCCGCGTCGGCGCGTCGTCGACGGCCGCCGCCAGCCTACGGGCCTCGCTGTCGTCGAGGGTCTGCAACACCAGAGCCCCCTGGCCGGGAGCGGGCAGCATGACGTCGAACGGCAGCAGCTCGTGCGCTTCGCCAAGGCGGCCGAGGCGTTCCAGACCTGCGACGGCGAGGATGAGCCCGTCGACCATGCCCTCCGCGAGGCGGCGCAGCCGGGTGTCGACGTTGCCACGAATCTCGACCGCCCGCAGATCCGGCCGAACGGCGGCGATCTGCGCGGCTCGACGCGGACTCCCGGTACCGATCCGCGACCCGGGCGCAAGCTCGGAGAGGGTCGCGGGCACGCGGGCGATCAACGCGTCGCGCGCGTCCGCGCGGGGGAGAAATGCGGCGAGCGCCAGGCCCGGGGTTCCCAGCGTGGGAAGGTCCTTCGCTGAATGGACCGCCAACTCGGCCCGACCATCGATGAGCGCCTGCTCCAGCTCCTTGACGAACACACCCTCGCGAGGCGAATCGCTGAGCCGTATCGACGGGTGACGATCGCCGTGCGTCGTCAGCGGCGCCAGCACGAACTCGTGCTCAGGGTTGAGACGAGCCAGAGCATCCGCGGCGAGCTGAGCCTGGATCATCGCCAGCGTGCTGCCCCGGGTCGCCAGTCGAAATCTCACTGAAAGGCAAGCTAGCACACGACATTTCGATCGAAGCCTTAGGCTTGCCTACCGTGGACGAGGCAGCGGTCGAATCGAGCTGGGAACACGAGGCGGAAAATTGGGTGCGGTGGGTGCGAACACCTGGCCATGACGCCTACTGGTATTACCGCGACTCGTTCCTGGACGGGATCGTGCCGCCGCCCGGCCGGCAGACCCTCGAGATTGGTTGCGGCGAGGGGCGCGTCACTCGCGACCTGAAAGCGCGCGGGCACCGCGGGGTGGCGATTGACAGCTCACCAACCTTACTTCGATACGCGAGGGACGCGGACCCAGGCGGCCGCTATGAACTGGCTGACGCCGCCGCCCTGCCGTTCACGGCAGCCAGCTTCGATCTCGTGGTGGCCTACAACTCGCTGATGGACATCGCCGACATGCCGGGAGCCGTTCGCGAGGCCGCCCGCGTGCTGGAGCCGGCCGGACGCTTCTGCATCAGCGTCACGCATCCGCTGAACGATGCCGGCGTGTTCGAGTCCAGCGAGCCGGACGCCACGTTCGTCATCCGCGGCTCGTACTTTGGCCGCCGTCCGTTCGAAGGCCACTTCGAGCGCGATGGCCTGCGAATGACCTTCCGCGGGTGGATGTATGCCCTGGAGGATTACGCGCGCGCGCTCGAGGCCGCCGGTTTTGTCGTCGAGCGCGTGCGCGAGCCCGCCGCGACCGATGCGGCGGTTGACAAGCAGCCCGGATATCGCCGCTGGCAACGACTGCCGCTCTTCTTGCAGCTCCGGGCCGTGAGGCGTTAGCTGCGGCGTCCGACCACGTAGTAGGTCAGCGCTTCGAAGGCGTCACGGTAGGGCGAGGGCGGGAATGCCTGCAACTCGGCACGGGCCTTGTCCCCAAAGGTCTTCGCATAGTCGTACGACTCGTCGATGCCGCGGGAGTCCCGCACGATGCGAACGACCTCGGCATAATCCGCATCCTGCAGGGTCGCCTTTTCCAGGATCGCCTCGAGCCGGCCGTCGACGCCGGGATCATGGCGGGCGAGCATCAACGGTAACGTCACGGTCCCCTGCTTCAGGTCGTTGCCGACGGGCTTGCCGACTTCTTCTTCCGTGGCGAGGTAATCCAACACGTCGTCGGCAATCTGGAACGACATACCCAACTGGTGACCGAAGCGCCGCATCGCCTCGACCTGGCCATCGTCGAGGCCACCGAGGACGGCACCGCAGAACGTCGAGGCAGCTAGCAGCACTGCCGTCTTCCGTTCGATCTTCGCGTAATACTCGTCCAGCGACTGATCGTAGCGGCGCTGACTGGTCAGCTGCAACATCTCGCCGAAGCAAATCGTCATCACCGTTTGCGAGAGCAACGCGTCGATGCTGGGATTGCCGATCTGCGACATCAGGTTCGCGCCCTTGGCGAAGTAGTAGTCACCGATGATGATCGCCGGGTTGGGGCCGAGCGTTTCGTGGATCGTGCGCAGGCCCCGGCGGGTGGGGGCGCCGTCGATCAGGTCGTCGTGGATCAGGGTGGCGTTGTGAATGAACTCGATCGCCATCGCCGCCCGGATCACGTCGTCCAGACCGTTGGGATGGCCGAGACGAGCAGCCAGAAAAACCAGCGCCGGCCGGAGCCGCTTACCACCGGCCTCGAGAATCTGCTCCATCGCCTCGGCAACCGGGCCGAGATCCGCGCGCACGGTCGCATGCAGCCGCTGCTCGAAGTCCTCCAGCTCGGTTCGGATCGGGGCGATGAAATCGATCCCGGTCATGGTCGCGCTCACGCGGCCCCCTCCCGGCCGCTGATGGCTTCGACGAGCTCGAGCCGGACGGTGGTGATCGGCGGGAGGTCCTGCCCGAACAGGATCCGCGCGACGTCGGTGAAGCGGTCGGGCGAGCCGGTGACGTAAATCTGATGGTGGGCGGTCTGCGCCTCCGCCGACTCGAGTCCGTTCTTGGCCAGCACCCGCTTGACGCGGGCGGCGGTCGTGTCCGCCGAATCGACGACCGTCATCGTGTCACCGGTGATTTTCTTGATCACCGGGGTCAGGAGCGGATAGTGCGTGCAACCCAGGATCAAGGTATCGGCGTGGTAGTCGATGATGTCCTGCAGCGCCTCGCGCAGCACCGTCTCGGTCTCCGGAGCATCGGACTTGCCGGCTTCGACGAGGTCGACGAGCTGCGGGGCGGCTTTCGGCAGCACGCCGATGGTCGGATTCGCCTCGCGGATCGCATGCAGGTACTCCTGGCTCTGCATCGTGCCTTCCGTCGAGATCACGCCCACGCGCTTGTTCTTCGTTGCGGCGACCGCGGCCTCCGCGCCCGGCGTGATCACCCCGATGATCGGGATGTCGAAGACCTCGCGGGCGGTGTTCAGCGCCGCGGCGGTTGCCGTGTTGCAGGCGATGACGACCAGCTTGACGTCGAGCTTCTCGAGAAACCGAATGATGTTCAGCGCAAACGTCCGCACCTGCGCCTGGTAGCGGGGTCCGTAGGGAAAATGGCCGAGATCCGCGAAGTAAATCGTGGATTCCTTGGGGAGCTGCCGCTGCAACTCGCGCAGAACCGTGAGGCCGCCGACGCCTGAGTCGAAGACGCCGATGGGCCGCGGGTCACTCATGTGCGCCACCCCATCTTAACAATCGCTAATGCAATTGGACCGCAATAAGATCGCGATGGCAATCGGGCCTTGAATTGATCCCGCAGCCCCGGCACTCGCAAGTGACGGCCTCCACTCCGGTTGTACCGGCGATGAAGCCCCGGCTCTTCGCGCGCGGTTCTTGTGTGTTTCGTTACGAACATCCAACAGCGATTGGCACGCGGGGTCCAATCGTCGTTACATCGCCGGTTGTCCGACGCAAGCGCACCCGGCTAATTCCGCCCATGAACGCGTGACGGATATCGCACCGGCACGCTCGGCCACCTTGGATCACCGCCGTCGTTTGTTTGCGCTAAAGACGCCCCTCAAGATGGGCGGCGCTTGTCCGGTCCTTCCATTCGCGCTTCCCATCGGTGAGATTCCCCAGCCCGACACTCAGTCTGCGTGCGGCGGCACTTGCCGGCGCCATCGGGGTCGCATCCGCTCTGGGCAACCCGGTCGGCGCGGTGGCCGATAGCTCGATGAGCATCGCTGTCATGGGCCAGCAGGACGCCGCCTGGGCGGCCGCGCCGCTCGGCACGTCAGCAACCGAATCCATCGGATCAGCGGGTTGTGTTATCACCGCCGTGACGATGATGCTTCGCTATTACGGCATGGACACCGACCCGGGCGCCTTCAACGCCTGGGTGACCGCCAACGGCGGTTACGCGTACGACGACCAGCTCATCTGGGACGCCGTCAATTTCTACACGAACGGACGCGTGACATTCTCCGGGTGGATCGGTCCCGACCTGGGCGCGATCCAGGCGGAGCTCGATGCCGGGCGACCGGTGGTGGCTGAGGTCCGCCTCGGCGGCAACCAGCACTTCGTTTTACTCACGGGCTACACGACCGAGGGCGGCATCCTGATCAACGATCCCTGGTTCGCCGACAGCGTGCGATTCATCGATCGATACGGCGATCCCGCCGCCGGCATCGTCTCGATTCGCACCTTCATGCCGGCCGACCCGGGCGGCGCGCGCGGCCACGGCCGGCTGAGCTGGCTCGCCAATGCCGTAGCCGCCGTACATCTATCGCAATAACGAGCGCGTCCAAAGGCAACGGCACGGTCGTCCGGTATTGCGAGTACTTCTTTCTCAAGGCGACGATCGCCCGTCGCTGCTCAGGGCCTCGGTCGACGATGCGGGCCTTCCCACGAAGGAGCACGAACCAGAGCTTGGACCAGTCCTCCACATATTCATCGATGAGCAGCGCGGCGTTGGGATTGGCGCGCACGTTCTTGACACGGCGCAGTTGAGCCGGATCGACTGACTTGGGTTTGCCGTCGATGGCCTGATAGACCGTTTCTCCCAGGAGAACGAAACACACTGGAACGACGGAGGGGATGCGTCCCTCCGACGTCGCGAAATGCCCGACGGGCGCCCGCGCGATGCGCCGCCGCAGCCCAGCATCGATCACGGCGATGTCAAGATTAGCCGTGCCCATTTTTCTGCGTGAGACGGACGTGAAAGAACTCCTGACGATGGACGTGACCCTCGCGGCGCTCGAGGCCGCTTTTCGCGAATGGGCAGCGGGACGTGCCAGCAACCAACCGCGGCGTCGGGTTGCGGCTGGCGCCGTCCTGGCCACGATGTCGGCGGCCCTCCCCTCGAAAGGCCTGATGGGCTTCAAGGCGTATACCCACGGCAAGTCTGGCGCACGGTTCTGGCTGTGCCTCTTCGACGCGGCCGACGGACGGCCGCGCGCCGTGATCGAGGCCGACTGGCTGGGCCGGATGCGAACCGGCGCGACATCCGGGCTGGCCACGAAGTACCTGGCGCCCGCGCCGGCATCGGTCCTCACCATCATCGGCGCCGGGACGCAGTCGCTGACCCAGGTGCTCGCCGTCGCCGCGGTGCGACCGCTGCGCGAGGTGCGGGTCTTCAGCCGGACCTCCGCGCACCGCGACGCGCTCGTCGCGGAGCTCCGGAATGTGCTGCCGGGCACGATCGCGATCCAGCCTGCCGGCAGCCTCCGGGAGGCCGTCGACGGCGCTGGGATCCTCACCACCGTCACCCCGGCGGCGCAACCCATTTTTCCCGGGGAGTGGCTCCAGGCGGGCCAGCATCTGAACGTGTGCGGCTCGAACTATCCGGATCGGCGGGAGATCGACAGCCGGGTCGTATCCCGAGCCGACCTCCTGGTCGCCGATGATGTCGAGGCTGCCCGCCTCGAGGCCGGTGACCTGCTACTCGCGGAGCGCGAGGGGCAATTGAATTGGGGCCGAGTCCATTCACTGCGCGACGTCGTCGCCGGATCGGCCGGCGGACGCCAGCCTTCCGACGTGAGTCTGTTCAAGTCGGTCGGACTCGCGATCGAGGATGTGGCCGCCGGCGCCGCGGTGCTCGAACTCGCCCGGGCGCGGGGCGCCGGGCAGCAGCTGCCCGACTAGCAATTGACTTTTACTTACATCTGCGTTATATCATTTATTGCCGCGATGACTGTCAATGCCTGGGTGACGGCACGATCCGTCGAGTTGGGCGCAGCTCTGTGCACGGCCGCGATCCTGATCGGCGGACTCGCCATCGGCGTGCCCTTCCTGCTCGAGCGCATCCCGGAGGTCTTTCTCTACAGCTTCTGCTGCGTCACGGCGGTACTCTTACGCGCCGCGATCGACCTGGCGGTGCGCGCGAGCGTGCTCGCTGTGCGCCGCATTCGGCCCGCGCCGGCGCCGGCAGCGGTCCGCCTTGAACCCGGGAACGCCTGACCCTTGCGCGGTTCGATCCTGATATCGATGCTATAACGAAACCACTTGGGGAATGATAAGATGGACACCCGGGTCAGCCGCGGGCGCGTGCCCGCCATCAAGGAGGAAACGATGGGGTATTTGCGAGGCGTCGTGCATGGAGCGATCATTGGCGGGGCGGTGGCGTTGCTCTACGCGCCCAAGCCGGGACGGCAGATGCGCGAGGAGCTTTCGGAGCGCCTCGATCAGATGCGCGGCCAGATGCAGCCGGTGTTGGACCAGGCCCAGGGTGTCGTGGATTCAGCGCGGCCCCAGGTCGAGCGCGGCATTTCCAAGGCCCAGCGGATCACCCGCATGGGCAGTGGCAGCAGTACGGCCGGTCCCGCCGCTAATTAGAATCATCTCGTGACGCGCAACGGAGAGGGGATCGTCGTCGCGGGGGGCGTGCGCACCGCCATCGGCAAATTTGCGGGTGCCTTCAAGGACACGCCTTCGTCGGATCTGGGCGCGAACGCGATCCGCGCTGCCGTTCAGCGCGCGGGCATCGCGCCGGAGGTCGTCGACGAAGTCATCCTGGGCTGCGTCGGTCAGGTAGGCGAGGATGCCTTCAACGCCCGGCTTGCCACGCTGAAGGCCGGTCTGCCGGAGAAGACGACGGCTTTCAACGTGAATCGTCTTTGCGGCTCGGGGCTGCAGGCGATCAACAGCGCCGTCCAGGAGCTGCGCACCGGTGAGGCCCAGGTCGTCGTGGCGGGCGGCAACGAGAACATGTCGATCCAGCCGTACCTGCTGCCGCGTTCGCAGGTGGGGTGGCGCCTTGGCGAAGCGACCCTCATCGACGGCACGATGTCGCTGGTGACCGACCCCTTCGGTCGCTACCAGATGGGCTCGACAGCCGAGAAAGTCGCCGATCGCTACGGCGTCTCGCGCGAGGCCCAGGATAAATTCGCCGCCGAAAGCCAGCGCCGGGCGGCCGCGGCCATCGCCGAGGGTCGGTTCGACGACCAGATCGTGCCGGTCGCGATTCCGCAGAAAAAAGGCGAGCCCGTGATCGCCACGGTCGATGAGCATCCGCGGCCCGGCACGACGATGGAATCCCTCGGGCGCCTCAAGCCGGCCTTTCGCGAGGGTGGGAGCGTGACCGCCGGTAACTCATCGGGCATCAACGACGCCGGCGCGGCCATCGTCGTCATGAGCCGGGGAAAGGCCGGCGAGTTGGGCGTGACGCCACAGCTCGAATGGGTCGCCGATGCTGTCGCGGGCATCGCCCCGGAGATCATGGGTGTGGCCCCCATCTTCGCGGTGCAGAACTTGCTCAAGAAGGTCGGGATGACGATCAACGACATCGATCTCATGGAGTTGAACGAGGCCTTCGCGGCACAGGCGGTGGCGGTGATCCGGGAGCTGGAAATCGATCCGGAGAAGGTCAACCCGAACGGCGGCGCCATCGCGCTCGGCCATCCGGTCGGCGCCACCGGTGCCATCCTGACCGTCAAGCTGGCCTACGAACTCAAGCGTCGGAAGGCCGAGTGGGGCATCGTAACGATGTGCATCGGCGGGGGCCAGGGCATCGCCACACTCTTCCGCAACCTCAACTAAGCCCTCCGGCTGCACGGGTTCGGGCTCCGGCGCGTTGTATTCGGAGGCATGTCCCGGCTGCCTCGCCGCCCCATCGTCCTCGCCCTGACGCTCGTGCTCACCGTGATCGCGCTACTGCGCTACGGGGTGCCGGTTACGATCCTGGTCATGGCCGTTGGTGTCACCGCGGCCGTGCTGGTCGGCCGGCACCAGGCCGGCCGCTTTTCGAGCGTACGCAAGGGGCCGCGCGGGCCGGTGTGGCGCCCCAAAGTCCACCACCAGGAGCTGCCGGCACCGGCTGACGATCCCGTGATCGGCTTCGCGGAGCCCGTGGTCGAACTTTTCGCGTCGCGAACGCCTCCTCTCGCCCACCTGGGGCTGAGCGCCACCGTCCGCAGCCAGCTCGACGGCTTTGCCCTCGGCCGGACCCGGCGCATCATCGAGGCGCCGGACCTCCTTAGCCACGCCGCCGCCGATGCGGAAAGCTGGCCCGTGGTCGAGGCGGCGGTCCACAAGACGATGGCGCTGGCGCGCTCACGCGGCGTCGAGGTCAACCCCGAAGGCCAGCCGCGCCTGATGCAGGCGCTGGCCCTGAGCGCCGTGCAAGGCGTCCTGCTCGCGGAGTGGCGTCAACTGGAGGACGGCGGCACCGCCTGGGATGGCGCCACCGCGCGGATCCGGGCCTCGGATGCCTTTTCGATCCAGCACATCACGGACGAAATGGAACGCCGGCAGCTGCCGGAGCTCTTCGCCGGGATCGCGCGCCGGCCGCCGGATTTCGAGGTCCGGCTGCTGCTGCCTTATGCACTGGCGAGCGCGTTTTACATGCGCCTGCACGGAAAGCCACCCCACGCCTTCGCCGCCTGAGGCCTGAGCGGCGATCCCGTCTACGCGGCGCCCGCCGAGACGTCCCGGTGACGGTCCTGGGTGAACCGCCGGTAGGACCGGTCGCCGATCCATTGCGTCGGCGGCGCGGCAAACCATTTCGCCATATCATTCAGCGGCCCCGCGTACTCCGAACGCAGCCGGGCGAACGCCGTCCACGAGTCGTCGGACGCCTTCAGGGTATAGCCGACCGCGGCCAGGCGCTGGCGAGCCTCATCGAACTCGTATCGCTCCACCCCGGGCTCGTGGTCTTGTTGGATTTGAAAGTAACGGGCCAGATCTTCGACCGTATGACGGCCAATCGCGTACATGATCTGTGCCGGGCCGCGCGGGATATCGATGACGGTGGTCAGCACCAGGGTCGCCGCATCCAGCACCGCTCCTAACGCGCTGATCCAGGACTCGTTGTCGTGGCTGGAGCGAAAATAGGCGAGCAGTGGATAGGCCATGTGGCTGTCGAGCACTTCGGCCGCCCATTTCTCCCACTCCACGAAAATGCGGCCCATGTCGTCCTTCAGACCGAGCTTCGACGCGGCTTCCAGCATGCTGACACCCGACGGCGGCGCACCGCCCCGCGCATCGAGCGTGACGACCAGGACCTCTCGTCGCTGGAAGGAGGCGTACAGAGAAAAAATAAAGCTGATGGCGAGCGCGATCAATCCAAGCCCGGCGACGGCGGCCATGATCGAGACCAGCCGCGCCAACCACGAGTGCGCCACGATGTCGCCGTAGCCGATCGTCAGTAGCGAGGTCCCGGCGTAGTACATCGCCATCGGCAGGCTTTCCAGCGGGGGACGGGTCTGCGTGCGGAGCGCGTACAGCATCAGGCCGAAGCCGAGGATCAAGCCCGCAATCCAGACGAGAAGCAGCCCGATAAGGACGCGTGGCGCAAACGTGCCGAGCATGCGCTCGCGTTTATCGGGAGCCGCTCTCAACCCCAGCGCTCGCCAGGCCCGCCAGCTGCCTCGGATCACGAGCCGGGTCAGGCGAAATCTTCTCCATGGCGATGGGCGCGGTACGACCACGGACTCGAACACGTCGTTGAGCACGAAAAAGACGATGACCCCCCCGGCGACGAACTCGATGATCTCGATCATCCGACCATCAGATTAGCCGGTGTGCCGGGACAGGGACTCGAACCCTGACGCCCTTACGGGCAGGCGATTTTAAGTCGCCAACGTCTACCGATTCCGTCATCCCGGCGCGAGCAACATTGTAGGGCGCGTCCTCTTGTTTTCTCGCGCAGTCTGCGATAGGCTGCCTGACCTGCATGGGACGGTCTGCACTACGGCTGCCTGCCATCGTGATGGTGATCGCGGCATTGAGCAGCACGTTGGGGTCGGCGGCACCGCCCCAGCCATCCAGAACGGTCGATACGCCCACACTGCTGGCCGCCTCGATGCCGGCCGACCAGGGCGATCCCAGGCCGCCGCGCATCCCGCAAGCCACGCCGTCACCGGGGCCGTCGCCGATTCCCCCGCTGCCCGCCGCGGTTGCTCGGCCGCGTCCGACGCTGCGCCCGATCCCGACGCCGGCGATCGATGCGCAGGAGGTCGCCCTCGTCAACCTCGACACCGGGCGTTTTCTATGGCAATCGAACGGCCGGGCCGCGTGGGCACCGGCCAGCCTGACCAAGATTTTCACCGCCATGGTCGCGGTGGACCTGATGGGGATGAACACGCTGGTCACGGTGCCGGACGCCATCCGTCAGCTGCCCGCAGACTCCACCTTCATGGGACTGACCCCCGGGGAGCGAGTCACGGTGCGCGAGCTCTTATACGGCGTGTTCCTCAACTCGGGAAATGACGCGGCGGAAACGCTCGCCTCGGCCGCCACTTCACGCGCGACGTTCATCGCCGACATGAACGCCAAATCCGCGCGCCTTGGGCTCCGCACGACGCACTTCCTCAACCCAACCGGCTTGGACGCCTCCGGCCATTACTCCTCAGCCGATGACCTGGCCATCGCCACCATCTACCTGGAGTCGCATTACCCCGGGCTGGTCGGCATCGCCGCGACACCCGCGATTGCGATCGCGGCAACGGCGACGCACAAGGCCTACGCGCTGGTCAACCTCGACAAGTTGCTGCATACCTATCCCGGTACGTATGGCTTGAAAACCGGATGGACCGAGCTGGCGCTGGGGTGTTTGATCACCACCTCGAGTCGCGGTGGCCACCGCCTGCTGGGCGTGCTGCTGGGCGCTCCGAACGGCACCGCCTACGCGCAGATGCCGAAAGTGCTCGACTACGGATTCGAGCTGCTGGGCGTCCTCCCTCGACCACCCGGAACGTAGCGACCGGCGACCGGTTCGAGTAGGCAGCGGGCCACTCACATTTCCTCCAGCCAGAATGGCATGCGGGGATCGCTGTAGCGCGTTACCGTGGTGGTGTCGTAAACGTCTCTGCCAATCGTCCTAGCAGCGTGATCGCCCGCCGCATCCTCGTCACCACCGTCGTTGGCCTGCTCGCCGCCGGCATCGTCGTCGTGGTGACCCATCCCGGCCTTGCGACCCGGGTAATAGCGCTCGAGGCCGGCATCCAGCAGACGATCGGCGTGGAGCTTGCCGTTGCCGGGGTCTATCTCGAGGAGACGGGCATCCCCATGCCCGTGCCCTCCGAGGTCGGCATCGGGTATCTCGGCCAGCGCGTGACGGTGAGTCCCCTGGCCCTCGGCGCGACCTGGTTCGGACTCACGCTGCTGATCGTGCTCGGATCGACGAACCTGTACGCGGCATCGCGCCGCTTTGGACCGGCGCTGGTTGGTGGGCGCCTCGGAAGGGCGCTGCACCTGACGCCATCCGGGGTTGCCCGGGCGCAGCGTTGGTTTGCGCGCTGGGGTCCCCTCGCGATCGGGCTCTCGCGCTATGTCCCGGGGTTGCGCTGGGGCATGGCGCTGGCCTGCGGCACCCTGGGCGTGGGCTACCGCACCTTCTGGTTGAGCACCGCGATTTCCGCCGCGGTGTGGGCAGGCGGGCTGCTCGCGCTGGGCGTCACGGTGGGCGACGCGGTCGGCCGCGTGATCGCCGCGCATGCCTGGATGGGCCTGCTCCTACCGCTTCCCGCCCTCGCCGTCGTCAGCACCGGGCTCGTTCGCCTGGTGATCACGGCACGAGCGACGACCTCCCCTTCGGCTACACCCTCGATCTAGCCGCCGCCGGCCGCATCCAGGTCGCCACCAGCGCCAGCGCGCCGGCACCGAGGACCACCGCCACCAGGCCGATGAGCCATCCGATGACCGGGATGAGCCCTACGATGGTCAGCACGAAGAGCCCGCCCAGCAGCGCGAAGGCATCGTGGTACCGGCCCCAGCCCAGCCGGGCGAAGATCAGCCGCCCCAGCAGGAACCCGGAAATGGCGTAGCCAATGGCCAGCGCCAGGATCCAGAGCGGGATGAGTCACGAGGATCGCGGCACCAATGCCGGCGCTCGCCCACGGTTGCGCCCGCTCGATGTCGATCGCGCGGGTGCTCAAGCCGGGAAAGAGGAAGATCAAGAGCAGGCCGAGGGCGAAGATCCCGATCAACGCTCGCAGCCACCCTAGAAAGCTGTTGCCGGCGTCGCCGCCCCGGTCGGTGGGCGTATGCCGCGTGGTCGTGCCGGCAACACGCGCGCCATTAACGCGCTGGACCGAATTGTTGCTCGTGTAGTCCAGGTTGCCGCCGACCTGCGCGCCATCGAGCTTGAGATGGTCGACCCGGCCGCGCACGTCGCCCCCAACGCGATTCCGTAGCGTCAGACTGCCCGATGACATCTGGACCCGTCGGGCGATCGGGGCGGAGACCGTCGCGGTGCCTCCAGCCACCACCAGGTCGCGGCCGATGGTGGCGCCGGATCCAACGTCGATCGTGCCAGCGGTCACGACGAGGTCGTGCGCGATCGGTCCGTTCACGGTGATGTTGCCACCGGCGGCGATGATGCTGCCGCCCACGTGGCCGGTGACGTTGATGGTGCCGCCGCCGAGGATCAGATCGCGGGTGATGGTGCCGGACACCGTGATCGTGCCGCCACCGGCGATAACGCTGCCGTTGACCGTCCCACTGATGCTGACCGTACCGGCGCCCGCGTAGATGTCATCGTTGACCGTCTCACCGGGTGGGACCGTGACGTCGGAGCCTTGTCGAAGATCGGCGGCCACGGCCTGCAGCGGCAGCCAGGCGAACAGTGCCGCGACCATGATCGATCCGCCGAACGCCACCACCGCGCGGCGGTGCATCGCGTGTGTGCGTGCCATCCCATGCCCTCCCGTCGCCGCAGCGACCTGGTTGCATTCTCGCACCGTCGCGACCGTCCGGGTGAAAGCGAGCTCAGGCGGGGTGGCGAAGACTCGAGCTGGCGATGCTATCCCACCGCCGCCGTGGGGAGTTCTTCGCTGCTGGCGGCCTGTTGCTCCGGCTTGCGCGAACGCAGCGGGACATCGGGCATGAACAGCGAGATAACCAGCGCCCCCGCCGTGAGGATGACCGAGATCAGGAACACGTCGTGCAGGGTGAGGGCCAGCGCCTGGCGGACGGCGTGCATCGCCTGGTCGAAGAGGGGCGCCAGCTGCGTCGGAAGCTTGGCCTTGGCCGCCGCGATCCGCGCCGGATCCAGTAGGGCATTGGGATTGCTGGCTGAGCTTCCCATGACGTTCTTGAATGCCGGTGGCAGGTTGACCTTCGCGATCTGGGCGCTGATCGCGCCGGGAAGCCGCTGGGCCAGGATGCTCCCCAGCACGGCGGAGCTCACGGTGCCGCCGACGTTGCGCCAGAACTGGATCTGGCTGGTGCCGACGCCGAGGTACCGCTGCGGCAGGGCGCTCTGCACGGCGTTGATGTAGAGCGGCATGGTCACGCCGAGCCCGAGCCCGACGAGGACGATGTCGATCGTGATCGCGGTCTGCGTTGTCGCGGCGGTTGTCTGCGCCATCAGGTAGAGCCCGATCACCACCAG
>WNFX01001407.1_pt1 | contig 24705 bp, 18 predicted proteins | sample 5400111 | NCBI WGS metagenome assembly WNFX01 (sample SAMN13153363, study PRJNA577476) | soil metagenome | isolation source: 40 cm soil or saprolite under grassland replicate 1 | place: USA:California | collected 2016-06-15
CAAGATACTGTCTCCACTGCTTCTCGTTAAGCATCTGGCGCATCTGTTGGTATTCTTGTTCGATTGAGAGCTTCTCCATGCGCTCAGCATAGCTTCTTTACCCTTCTTTGTCAAGTTATCTGCGGAAGACCCCTAAGATCCACAAACATAACTAACTGGCAAGATGGCGCTAATAGAGAATACAAATTTTTGAGTAAAGCTAATCGGGGCAAATTCTTTTTCTATCCTACAATATTAATAGACTCATTTGGTGTAGCAGCAGCTATTTTAGGCTGGTGGAACTCCTTAATTTTAGCTGGGTTGGTACTCATAATTTCTTTGTTAACCGTTCTTATAGGGGCAGTGAATACAGGTAACAAGCTTCCTATACCTTTAGCACTACTCTACGCCTGTGTCTGGGGTCTTATTATCGAACACTATCTTTCTTGGAAAACGGTTTGGGTTATTATCATTATGGCTGCTATTACTTTTATTCACATCTTACTATTTCGAAAAAACTCCCGCTAATTTCTATGGGTTTTTCCTGAATGAGTTTCTGAGCTTTTTAATTCCAGTCTTCTACTAGCACAGAAGGATACAATTACCTTGTGACTCCTCTTTACGACAACCACGAGAGCAAACTCTACGTCTGCTTCATGGTTTTAGAGGCAAGCACCTCATTCCGCAAACGTTTGATGCGGCGGCGGTAGGCATCTTCGGGCTGGCGGTAGCCCAGTTTGGGTTTATCGCCCATGCTTACGTGCCACTTGCGGAACGCCAGGCCGATCTCGGTCTGGTAGAGCGCCTTGACGCGTAGCCATTGTTTCAGGCCATTGCGTCGCAGCACACGCCGCTCCTCGCGCGTGCGCTGAAAGGAGTTTTGTAGCAGCGCATACTCGTCGACCTGCACCACGCCACTACTGACTTCGGGCGCGAGGAATTCGCGGACAACCGCCGCTTCGTGTCCCAGGGCCTTGATGAGGATGTAGAGCAGGCCGATCTGGGCGATAAAGGGCGGGATGTAGTCGCCGATAATCGCAACCAGCGAGATCGTAGCCAGCGCCGGATCGTTGAGCACGATGGCATTGGCATAGTAATCCACAAAATCGAAGACGCTATGCAACCCCACCGCAACCAGATAGCCAATCAGCGGGATGAGGATCTGACGCCAGCGGATGCGCGTATGGCGTACGTAGCCAAGAGCGGCCCCGAAGCACATCGTGAACGTCGAATGACAGAGCCAGCCCAGCACGATGCGGCCCACGATCAGGAAGACGAGGAAATCCCTGGAATTGGTCGCGAAGTAGACAAAGTTCTCCACCATCGCGAAGCCGGCCCCGATCAGCGCGCCATAGACGATCCCATCGGTCACGTTGTCGAACTCGTCGCGCAACACGACGAAGAGCAGGATCAGGCCCAGACCCTTCACCGACTCCTCGGTAATGCCCGCGTTCAGCCCCTTCAGGATCGAACGCAGCAGGTCATCCGGGACGGATTGCATCAGCGCATCCAGACGCAGCTCGACAAAGAGCGCGGGCGGAATAGCGATCAGCGCGCCCCATAGGAACGCAGCCAGACGCAGAAACCAGGGCTCGCGCTCGTAGCGGTCGATAAAGTTGACCAGCAGATTGATGACCAGCGCCGGCAGTATGGGTATGATGAGTGCGGCCATCGTGCTTGAGAAGCCATTCTGCGTAATCGAAGAGATGCCAATCAGGCTATTGAGCACAATCGTGATGATCGTACTTGCCACCAGGATGGTGATGCCAACGCCGGCGATGAGCCAGCGCGTGCGCAGCCCCATGCGCTGCGGCAGGGCAAACTGCATCGTCACGCCCGCGCCCAGCAGGCTCTCCTCCTCCTCATCCCATGGCTGCGCCTGCTGCTCCGGTTCAGGCTGCACAGGCAGAGGGCGAGCCGCCTTCAGCGCAGGTGAAGTGGCGCCCTGCCGCCAATCGGCCTCTTGTAAGTCTTGTAAGCCTTGTGAGTCTTGTGAGCCAACAGACATCTGAGCAGGCCTGGTTATCTTGAGGAACCTTTTGAAGCCATTGCCGTTGCTGTGTGACCCGCCATTGTTACCCGTCGATGTATGTACAGGGAGAGAAGCGCCGGGGGCGTGCTGCGACAGGAATTGGAGCACAGGGAAGGGCTGAGACGACTCGCGCGACGCAGGAAGGTGCTGCGTCGGCTCATCCATGTAGGTGCTCTCTTGCACGGCCTCTGACTGGGGAGCGATCAACTGCAGCATCGTACTGCCCAGTACCAGGAAATCCTGTGGTCGCAGCGCGAGGCTGCCGCCGCCGGGCACGGGACATCCATTGACGCGCACGATGTTGTTCACCGTCAGATTGAAGATCGACCAGCCATGCTCGGTCCATACCAGGCGCGCGTGCTCACGCGATACTGTCTGGTCCATCAAAATGATGTCGTTGCTCAGCGCGCGCCCGATCGTCGTCTCGCGCTGGGAAAGCAGGTGGACCAGGCGCTCTTCCGGCAACCATCCAGTGGGATAGCGCTCCTGGGCCGCTGCATCGGCGGGTGGACGCACACGAACGACACGCACCGCACCATAATTCTGACTCATGCAATGTCCCCTGGCAACAAGGCATTTTTATTTTTTCGTTCCGGTACGAAACATTTATCTACTATATCAGTTTAGCACGGAAATGGCTAGACCAGAGCAACCCTCGCAATGATTGTGAGACAATGGGGATACCGGAAATGAAAATTTACCAAACAGGCCCGATGTGAGTCTTTATATCGAATAGAGAGAGCCACGAGCAGACGAGCGGGCGTACTTTCTGGTATCTTGAGCAAAGAGTAGCCAGCCAATTTCGTGGAATTATCTATTCCATGGCCTATAAGCCATGACACCCTTGACGGGATTGCTTTTATTGCGCAGGCGCTTCCTGTTCGACACTCTAAAGTGAATGTCGAGTTCCTGGAAAAGGGATATCTTAATTAATGAGATCGATTATCTAGATCGGTCTCATTTTTTGCATTTCAATCCCAGGCGGGCGCGTGAAAAAGAATGGATTCCTCTTTATTTACTACGTAGAGAGGCTACTACATTTACTACGCAGAGAGGAGTTTAAAAATCTCAATCCCTGCTGAGCCTGGCGGTCTGCAACGTCTCCAGAGGGCGCACGCGGCCCATGCCCATCGATGTTTTATAGCCCACGCCGCAGTAGAAGGCCAGTTGCGCCAGGAGCAGCAGTTGCTGGCGAATCGATAGCACTGAGTAGCGCGCCTCATCGTCGGAGCCACGCAGGTGATACTTGCATGTCCCGATGAAGCCCTGCTGCTGATGGGTGGTAAACTTGAGACGGTGCGTCCTGAGATCATAATCGGTTACGATCACTCCGTCGTCATCGATATACCGCTCGATAAGCTCTTTCTGCACCACACCAGCCAGCTCCGGCGGCGCGATATCCTCCCAGCGCCGCAGCAGGCCGGGAAAGACGTACTGTGGCAGCGGCAGACGAGCATAGTGTGCTCCGTAGCTTCTACTTCTCATATTATTGCGGTTGAAAGTCGTCAACGAGGCGAACTCTAGCGTCAGCGGCTGTACAGGACCCAGGCGCAGTCGCCTCGTCTTCTCCACCAGTGAGGAGAGCGACGTAAAACCCGTCCAGCCGGAGGGATCGTCATTGTTCAGCACGACCTCCTCAAGCCAGAACAATTGCTTGCCGATCTGCATAAATGGCGTATTGCCCACCATTTCAGATACATTGAAACGCATCAATGCATCTGAAAAAAGTGGAAAGAGCTCGCCGAGGAGTAGAGTGATGCGCACAATATAGATTTTCTCGGGATCAAGCGGTAGATGGATATTCTCGCGCTCTACCTCCAGGGCCCTCTGCGGTGAGATCGGGAATTGGAGGCTTGAGCAGGTGAAGAAGCGGCGCCGGTTCCCATCGTGCAGCCACGTCGCTACATCGGGAGCGGCGCCGCGCAACCAGTTCAGCCAGGCACCATGTACCAGTTCGCCCGAAAACGGCATGAGCGTGCCCGATCTCAGCGGCCTCAGCTTCAATAAAAACGCGTAGAGCCGGGCGGGAGCGGCAGAAGCAAACGGACCATTATTCATAGCGAATTCATCCATTCCTCTCTATATACATATAGGAGCATTCAGCCGGGATGGCGTTTCTGCGGATACTACTAAAAGTGCAAAGCCCTGCCTGGCAAATGCGATGGAGAGCCAACTCGTTTGCTTAGTAATTTCTCGTATATTCGTGAAGGTTCATTTATTTATGTGCTATACTCCTTCGATATCACCACTAAAAAGAGGAGATGCGATGAGGCGACCGGGCGCGTGGGTTTCCACACGCGAGGCAACCACCACCGCCCTCTTCAACTGGGGAGAGTAACACGCAACCCAGGGAACGCCGACAGATGTGTTATAAAGGTGAACCAGCGCGGTCACCAGCCAGAGCGGTAGTTTGCCGTTCAGAATGACTCCGCGCTCAGGAGAGATCGAGGGAAAGACGAGCGCATCCGCTTCCGAGTAGTCCAGGTAGTCGTGTACCAGCCGAATGGAAAGCAACGTAATATCAGTGTATTGCCGCACTTCGATGTTTATCGACTGCGTAGACGGAAGGATGCCGGACCGGAGTTGAGGAGGTACGACCCAGCCGAGGCGCGGATCAAACTGGTAGAAATCTTGTGAGCCAGTGTGGTCTACCAGGGCGCCGTACAGCCAGTTCGTTCCACGGCCATAGACCGCCAGAGGCCGTGCGCGAGGCAGTTCTGCGAGTAGCGCGGGCAGCATCTGCGGTTCCCAGCGTTCCAACTGCGGAGCGTGCTGTTGCAGCAGCGCATCGAGGTCGACCACCTCTGCGGGAGCCATATTAAAGTAGCCCTGGCGCAGCTCCTCAGAAGAGTAGGATGTAAACAGGGTATCGATGCGTTCTACCAGCGCATCAAAGAGCGGGCCCTGCGTGAGGGATTGCCGATCCAACCCGGTCAGCGTCCCCTCGATAACGGGCGCCTGCGCGGTAATCGTAGAGGGGCCTTGCAGAAGAGAGTTCAGACGAGCAAGTGGAAGGAGGCCGTTTTCCTGAACCAGGCGTTGCCAGAAGTCGGAAGAAGCTTCGTCATCGGATCGGAGGAGCAGCAGAGAATGTGTACAACTGGAGATAATGTCCCTCTGCCATGCTTCCGGTCGCCCGCCCATATCTACCAGCAGAGGAAAATGGCGACGTTCCAGCGCGTGGCAGACACTTCTGACGAACTCCGGTTTCCACTGGCCCTTGATACGGATCAGGCGGACAGCCTCGCGGTCGATCTCCTGAGACCAATCGCCCTCGCCATCGGGGCAGGCGCGAATAACATAATGATCTATATGGCGTTTGCGCAGTGCTTGAGTCAGACTATAAGTCAGAACAGATTTCCCGGCGTGGGGTGGCCCACCTATCAAAATAGCAGGTAGGGGATTGAACAAGGGAACCTCCTTACGTGGTAGCCAGAAAGAGAACATCATGTCAGGTACAGAGTATATACACATATTATTGGCAACTATGGGTGGACAGCCGCAGGTCGTGACTTTTACGCTCGACCTGCTCCTGCAGCGCAACATCCCTATCAGCGAAGTCAATGTCGTGCACCCGTCCACGCCGCGCATCCACCGTGCAGTGCAGATACTCGACGAGGAATTCCTCGGAGACCGCTACCGCGATAAACAGGTCATTCACTTCCGCAGCCACGTTTTGTGCCACGAAGGGCAGCCATTAGAGGATCTCAACGACGAGACGAGCGCCGATGATGTACTCAACACGATGCACGAGCTGATCCGTAGCTTCAAGGAGCGCCACTGCATCGTCCACTTCTCCATCACCGGCGGGCGTCGCCTCATGTCTCTTCTCTCCATGTCGGCGGCCATTCTCAGCCTCGACCTTGACGACCATATGTGGCATATCTACACACCCGATACATTGCGCGAGCGTGCCAGAAAGGAGATCATCCTACACGTCGGGCCGGAAGAAGGTGTGCGCCTGATCGAGGTACCTCTCACGCGTCTGAGCGAAGATGTCCGCTCGAAGCTCTCCCTCGACGCCAGCGCGAAAGAGATCATCCGCGCACAGGAAGAACAGGCCGAGGCGGAGGAGCGGGCGCGCTGCGAACTCGTTGTCAGCCAGCTCACTCCGCGACGCGTGGAGGTGCTCAGGGCCTTTGCCGAAGGACTACATCCGTCAGAGGTCGCGGAGAAGCTCTCTATCAGCATGCCGACGGTGAGCACGCATACCACTGTTCTGCTCTCGTTGTGTCGCGACGCCTGGCCGACGAGGGAAAGGGAACGTCTCGATTACCGTTTTCTCCAGCTTAAATTTGCAAGGTACTTTAGAAAATAAGCGCTCATCTACAGTATAAGCGCAAACAGGGCAGGTTTAGAACCGAACTAGTTATGGTTTTTTTATATGTAGTTATGATCTCTCTCGTGCCTTGCTCCCGGTGGCGAGGCACGTGTGGACTAGAAAGATCTGTATCCATGGAAAAAGTAATATTTGAAGTGCGCACACTCACGCCCCTCTTTCTGGCAGGGGCCGACCTGATGGTGGCGGAGCTGCGCGCACTGACGCTGCGTGGACTGCTGCACTACTGGTTGCGCGCCCTGGTCGGCGGCCTGGTCGGAACCGATGAGCAGGGTCTTGAGAATGTTCGGCAAACGGAGAGCGCCGTCTTCGGCAGCATCGGCGCTCGCTCGGCGATCACGGTACAAATGTCGAATGCATCTCAGAGACCGCGCGAATTTAGCGAAAGGATCGGCGTCAGGCAAAGGGAGAAGTGGCAGGCCACCGGAAGAGGCTACCTGCTCTGGTCGATGGCGAGAAGTGGTAGCGTCAACAGAGGAAACTTCAGGCCGGCACGCTGGTACTTTCCGGCGGGCACGAGTTTTCAGGTCGTCCTCTCTGCCCGCGAAACATTCAGCCAGCAGATCAAACAGGCGACCGCCGCGTTCTGGTTGCTGGCGCAACTGGGAGGCATCGGTTCGCGCTCACGGCGCTGCGCGGGCAGCCTCAGCGTCCAGGCTAGCAGCACACTCGCGGATCTTTCCATATTGCCATTCGCCCAGGCTGAGCATAGCCAGGCGCTCAAACAACTGCTCGAACAGGGCATCAACGGTGCCAGGGCGCTCGCCGCAGTAGAGATCCGCTCCCGGCAAGATGCTTTGCCAGATGCACGCTTCGACATTCTGGCATCCGGCGCGTGTCGCATCTGGATACTGCACGACGGGCAGCCGTGGCACAGCGCTGAACAAGCCATGCAAGTGACAGGGAAGCGCCTGCAAGAGTATCGCAGCCGACTGAGCATAAGAGAGCGGGAATTCTTCGGCCTGCCTCTGGCTCACAGCGCACCCGGCATACGGCGCGCGTCACCGCTGCACCTCCGCATCACCAGACTGCGCGGCTCTCTCTACGTCTGCGTCGCCGTCCTCTTCAAAACGGTCAGCGATGACATGCGCATGCAGGACTACGCCGTCATCGAACGTTGGAGCGACGAGTTCCGTAGCAAGCTGGAGGTGCTGCTGTGACGCAGGCGATGCTGCTCTTCTCACTGGGACCGGTGCAATCGTTCATTGCTCAGGCGCGCAAGACGCGCGACCTGTGGCTCGGCAGCTACCTGCTCTCGCTCTTGATGGAGGCCAGCATGGAGGGCATAGCGGCATCCGCCCTGATCTTCCCCGCCGCGCCACACGTACAGGGCACCATCGCCGACCTGCCCAACAAGTATATCGCGCTCTTCCCAGACGTCACCTCGGCGCAGACGGCTGCCGAACTGAGCGAAAGGCAGCTCAAACGGCGCTGGCTGCACATCTGTCGAGATGTCTGGAATAGAGTACTTACGCAACAAAGTACGGCGGAGACGCGCCAGATCTGGGAGAGACAGACCAACCCGGAGCACGTCTTCGAGATCTTCTGGGTCATCGTAGAAGGAGATGAGCAGCACTATCCTGAGTGGCTGCGGCGAACACAGGAGGCACTGGCCGCGCGCAAAAGGCTGCGCACGGTCAGGTGGCGGGAAGCGGCCACCTCTGAACAATGGAACGAACCGGGCGAAAAAAGCACGATCTCAGGGGAGCGCGAGGCGCTCCGCAATCAGGATGATACACACGAGGGCGTGCGCGCCTTCTGGCAAAAGATCGCGTCCCACTTCGCGCGCGACCTTAACCAGAACGGCGAAGAGCGCCTCGACGCCATCGACACGGTGAAGCGTTTCGCCTTTCTCTCCGACGTTCTCACCGACAGAAACACGTTGAACGCGTCCTTCCCCTCGACCAGCTCCATTGCAGCCGCCCCATTTGTGCATGGGCTGCTCACAACTCCGCTTGACGCTACGACGATAAAAGAGTGGCTGGACAGCACGCAGAGCCCGCTCGACAGGATGGAGCAGAACACAATACCTTACCTCGAACGCGTGGCGGGTACCGATCCTTACAAGCGAGTAACACTTCAACGCGATGGCGATTGCTACTTCCTAGAAACGTTCACGCCCCATCGTCTCAAGAAAGACTATGGCCTCGGGCCGCTACCCGAGGCCAGCAGGCGCGCAGATAGAGGGAAGGATGCGTTGGGCAGGCTCCTGCATGAGACCGATGCGCACCTCATTCAGCGCCCCACGCCTTACTACGCCCTGTTTCAGATGGATGGGGACAGGATTGGCAGGCTGCTGGGCGGAGTTGAGAACAGGCAGGAGCACAGCGCCATCAGCACGGCCCTCTCGATCTTCTCTCGCCAGCGGGCAGCCGAGATCGTGCAAGAGTCCTATCCCGGTCGTCTCATCTACGCTGGCGGCGATGATGCACTGGCGCTCGCCCCGTTATATCACGACGATACAACGGACGGGTCGGCGAAACAGGCGTGTCCAACTATCTTCGCCCTTGTCGAGCGCCTGCAAGCGGAGTACTGTGCGACGATCAAAAAGGTGATCGGCAGCGAAGAGAGGCAGCGCGCCGTGAGCACCAGTGTGGGCATCGTTATCGCGCATCACTATGCCTCGCTCTCCTATGTCAGGCGCATGACGAGAGCAGCCGAGGAGGCAGCGAAGAAGGAATACGGACGCGACGCACTGGTCGTCATCGTCCTGCGACGTTCAGGGGAACAGACGAAGGTGGGTTGCCACTGGGAGTACAGCGTACGGCGACAGGGTGAGACGCTCACGATCAGACCGCTCGCCCTCTTCAATGAGTTTTACGCATTATTCAAGCATGGCGCGCTCTCGCCGCACAGCATCTACACGCTGCTAGAGGAGGCACCGACCCTGGTTGCGCTTGAGCAGGCCATCCAGCGCAGCGAGATCGCACGCATTCTGCAACGCCACCGCACCAGAGAACTTCCACAGCCAGAGATCGACACACTGGCACGGCGCCTGGTCGAACTGGCAACAGCGATGGACGAACGCCAGCCGGAAAAGAGCATGAGGCGAGCCAGCGAACTGCACGCTCCGGGTCCGCGCCACGGACTCGTCGAAGCGTCTGGCTGGCTGCTGGTTATGAACTTCATAGCGCGAAAGGAGCAGAGTTGACGTGCGCATCTTTATCCAGCCAACAGAGGCCCTGCTGTTCCGCACCGGCCACCCATTCAACGCAGGCGAGAACAACTACGCCGAGACGCTCTTTCCACCCACGCCCGAAACGCTGCAAGGGGCGATCAGGGCCACCATCGCCACCCACTGGGACCCGGAGAAGACGCTCGCCGAGGCATTCCAGCAGGAAGAGCTGGTCGCACTGATCGGCAACCAGGAACACTACGGGCGCTTCTGCATCACCGGCAGCACACCGGGGAGACGCGCTGCCAGCGCAAGTGTGGGAGCGCCCGTCGAGCGGCTCTTCCCCCTGCCCGCCCATCTCTGGCGCGAGGAGGAGGAAGGGCAACGCCAGGTACGCCTGAAACCCGCACCAGCGGCGGGAGTCTCCACCAACCTGCCGGATGATATGCACCTGCTCTATCCAGAGCGGCCCGCACAGAGCAGGCTGGAGGCCATGAAAGGCTGGCTTACAGAGTCTGGCTTGCAGGTCACACTGCACGCACAGGGCGAGATCGCAGCCGGGGATATCGTCGAGAATAACGAACTCTATGTCAACGAAATGCGCGTCGGCATCGCCATCGACGGCGCAACGAAGACAACGGCGGAAGGGATGCTCTACCAGGCGCACATGATCCGCATGAACGCCGACCCAGGTGCAAGTTTCGTGTACGGCTTCGTCGTCGATATCCGTTTGCTTGCAGCAGACGTCCGTTCTCAAAAAAACGCTGCTCATCGACAGTTCATAGACGATGGAGAGACGCAGCGCCTGCTCAGGCTACCTGATCATGGCTGGTTGCTGCTGGGAGGCGAACGGAAGGCAGCCTATTTTGAGGTCATTGCACCGGCATCAATCGAGCACAGTAGTGAGCCGGCACGCAGCGGCAATCTGTTGTACTTCGCAACGCCAGCCGCCCTGGCACGTGGCTGGCAGCCCGCCGCCTGGGCAAATCCTCTCTCCAGACCCGTTGCCATAGCATCTGAACGTTTTCAGCCAATCGGGGGCTGGCAACTCACCCCCGGCAGCGGCGGAGGAAGGAGCAAGGTCACGCGGCGCTGCGTTCCGGCGGGCAGCGTCTACTTTTTTCGTTCACCAGTCCAGATGCCACCGTTCCTCACAGATTACGGCTGGCAGATCGGTTACGGCATCATATATACAGGAGAATATCAGCCATGATTACAGCAACGAGCATGCTTTATCTCTATGTAGAGACCCCCCTCCACGTAGGAGCTGGCTCTGGTCTCAGCAGCATCGACCTTCCCATTCAGAGGGAGCGCACAACCCAATATCCGATGATTCAGGGCAGCGGCATCAAAGGGAGGCTGCGCACCACGGTGGCGGACAGCATCGACGACGCCGCGCTGTTCAGTGCCATCTTCGGGCCGGACAGTCGCGCGCGAGACGCAGGCGAGCATGCGGGAGCGCTGATCGCAGGCGATGCGCGCATCCTACTCTTCCCGGTGCGCTCGCTCAGCGGGGTCTTCGCCTATACCACCTCCCGCGACGTACTCGCGCGCTTCAAACGCGATTTCGAGCGGATCGGCAGCGAACTACCCTGGAACGTACCCGCCGCAACGAATGACGCGCTTGTCACAACACGTAGCAAGGTACAGGTAAACAATACCCTCGTCCTGGAGGATTTCAGCTTCAACGCCCGGCTTGATGCCCAGGTAGATCGTATCGCCGACTGGCTGGCAGAACAGGCTTTACCTGACCTGAGCGCCGGCGACTACTGGCGCGATAAGATCAGAAACGCGCTGGTGATCCTGCCAGAAGACGATTTCCGCGATTTCGCCCTCTATGCCACCGAGGTCATTACACGCATACGCATCGACCGGGATACGAGGACCGTTGAGAGCGGGGCGCTGTGGACCGAGGAACACCTCCCGTCCGATACGCTCCTCTACGTACCGATCTACGCAACCGACGCGCGCAGGAGCGGGAAAAACGGAGCCCGCATCAGTGGAAAAGAGATTCTGGCAGCCGTCAGGCCGACGAGCAATTATCTGCAGCTCGGCGCAGATGAGACCGTCGGACGCGGCATAGTGCGCCTGCGCTGGCAGAGCTGAAGACGAATGCTTCCTAATATATAAGCAAGCACTGATAAAAGGGGGAAAGACAATGAACGAGGTGCAACAACCGGCACCACACCGACAGAATAGCGAACAAGAACGCGCCCGGCAGGCGTGGGCCGCGGTCCGCGAAGTGAAAGACAAAGACAGGAGCAGAGACAGGGCACTGGAGAAAGAATATCGTTCGCTCGCTCGTGGACTGAATGCCCTGCTCCAGAGCAATGGACTCGGCCAGACGCTTGGTTTTCTCAAGGCAAGAGGACGCAGAGATAACGCCCATTATCTCCTACTCAAGCACCTGACCATGTGGATGCAGGAGCCGCGACATTTCGCCGCCAGCAATAGCGCGGTGATGAGCGGTGGAGACGACGGACTCCTGCGCTGGATCGTCGACGAGCAAACGAGCAGCTCCGATTATCGACGGGCAACCACGGAATGCCTCGCCTTTGGCTCCTGGCTGCGTCGTTTCGCCGAGGGAGAGTTGAGGAATAGCAGCGAGGTGCAGCAATGAGCGATTCCATGCATAGGAGTCCGTATTATCTACCAGGGCAAACGGCGAGGCTGCTCACGGCGGAGCGCGTGCGAGAGTGCGGCAACCTGGGCCTGCTCCTGGACAGGTACCCGCCGCAGCGTGTAATGCAGGAGGGCAGGAACAGAGGAACATTCAGGAGTCGATGGCTACAAGAAATAGCGAGCACATTTACCATCGACGCCGCACTGGCGGAGGGCGCTTATCGGCGCTGGTTGAACCTCACCAGCGCGGCGGGCGCACAGTACTTTCGCGCCATTACCAATGGGCGCATGGCTGTTGGTCTGGGAGGCGAAACGATAATGGGGACCGATCTCACATTGCACGCGCTCTACGGCCTTCCGTATATTCCTGGCAGCGCGTTGAAGGGCATGACCAGGGCATACGTCACCAGCGAGGTTAAAGATCATCGCAGCAAGGCGCTCAGCGAAGATGATGCGCTGATCAGGCGCATCTTCGGTTCCCAGGAGGTCAGCGGCACGGTTGTCTTCTTCGATGCGCTACCACAATCGGGCAGGTTCGTGCTGGCACTCGACATCATCAACCCCCACTACCCACGTTACTACGACGAGCAACAACCACCCACGAACGATCAGCGCACCAACCCGTTTACATTTTTGACCGTCACCGATACCGTCTTCGTCTTCGCGCTGGCGACGCGTCGCCCTGTACAGGCTGAAGCAAGAGACGACGTTATGCACGCGCAGCAATGGCTACAGGAAGCGCTTCAGGAGTATGGCGTAGGGGGCAAGACGAGCTCCGGTTATGGTTACTTCAATCCGCTGCCAAAAGAATGAAATGGAGAAGTAGATCGTCTGTAATAATGAGAGTTCTGGTACTGAAAAGTAGGAGAAATGCGTATTTGTCTTTTTATGCACGAAGAGGTACGCGAAGAGTGTATACTAGTGATATACCAGTTGCGACCGTGTGAGAAAAAAAAGGATAGCAGCCGTGAGGACCCACCATGCTCATACTTAATTTTACGCACCCACTGACAAAAGAGCAGTGTACACAGATCGAGATGCTTGCGCAGCATACTATCGCTGAAGTGCGCACCATTGCCGTACAGATCGACCAGGAGGCACCACTGGAGCCACAGATTCATAAGATCGTGGACGCGACGGGGCTTTCGGCTGAGGAATGGCAGACATACCCACTGCTCATCAATCCGCCTGGTTACGCGCCGGCGGCCTTTGTCCTACTGGCGGAGCTGCACGGGCGCATCGGACACTTCCCCACGCTGGTGCGCCTGTGTCCCCATCATGGGGCTACCACCACATATGAAGTCGTCGAGCTTCTAAACTTGCAGAGTATCCGCGAGACGGCCCGCGAGTACAGATAACTTCTTGAGCGATGCTACGTAATGATACTATAAAGACATGGGCCGTCATGGTCAGGCAATTCTTTCTCATAACGAGCGTGTATGAATACTGAAAACGATCATCCTGAGACTCTGCCCCTGTTGCAGCAGGTGGCTCAGTTCTTTAGCGCCCACAATCGTCCGGCATTCCTGGTGGGTGGCTCGGTGCGCGACCTGCTCCTGCATATTCCCTGCACCGATTGGGATATCGCGACCGACGGAGACACTCCCCGGCTGGCGCGCGAGCTTGCGGATACCGTGGGCGGCTACTATGCCTATATGAATAATAAAGCCTGCCGCATCACCATCAAGCATGGGCAAACAACGGAGCCAGCGGGCACGACGGGGATGATAGAGACGGTACTGGACATCGCGCCGCTGCATGGCGGCTCCATCGAAGCGGATCTCCGCCTGCGCGATTTCACCCTCAATGCGATCGCTGTGCCGCTCAGCGACCTCGTGGCGCACCTCGCGGCGGGGACGCCTCTTCCCCTGATCGACCCACTGCACGGCGCGGACGATCTGCGAGCGCAGCGTTTGCGCGCCGTTAGCGACACAACCTTTCAACAGGACCCGCTGCGGATGCTGCGCGCGGTACGCTTCATGCAGCGCTACCAGCTCACACTCGAGCAGCAAAGCGAGGCCATGCTTGTGCGCGATGCTCCACTATTGTTCAGAGTCGCGCCCGAACGCATCCACGACGAGTTCTACGCGATCCTGGCCCCCGTTGGCGGGACGGAGCGCCTGCGCTTCCTGGATAGCCACGGACTCTTCACCGCACTGTTCCCCGAATTTGCCCCGGCGCGCGGCATGCCACAACCGGAGCTGCATCACTGGGATGTCCTGGAGCATTCGTTGGAGAGCGTAGGCAGCCTGGAGCGACTGGTAGCGATCCTGCAAGAGTCGCCGGCAGCGCGCACTCCCCTGGCGTCCGCCATACCGGGCGACCTGGCGGAGATACGGGAGCTGCTCAAGGAGGCGAAACGGCAGGGCATTTTTCGCTTCGATAGTGTGCTATCCGCCCCGATGAAGCTGGCCGCGCTGCTGCACGATATCGGCAAAACTACCACGTACGCGGCGGATGACGAAGGACATACTCATTTCTATGGTCATCCCCAGGCCGGCATCCCGCTCGCACAACAGGTGATGCGCCGCTTGAGCGCCAGCACGCACGACCGCCGGATCGTGCAGCAGATCGTCGCGCACCACATGCGGCCAGGCCAGCTCAGCCACGATACCGTCACGCCACGCGCTATACGGCGCTACTTCGTCGATCTTGGACCAATGGGGATTAACGTCGCATTGGTCTCACTGGCAGACCACCTGGCGATGCGCGGTCCCGAGCCACTCGGCACGGCCTGGGAGCGGCATCTCGCCACCGTGCAATTGCTGCTCAACGCCTATATTCGCGAGCGCGAGCGCATCCTGCCGCCACGCATGCTTCAGCCGGACGAACTGATGCATCGCCTGAATATCGCGCCCGGCCCTCTGGTAGGACGATTGCTGGAGCAGATCGCTGAAGCGCAGGCCGAGGGAAACATTCATTCCAAAGAAGAGGCATTATGGCTAGCAGAGGAGAGATTGGCGCAGTCCGACACGTAAGAGATACGCAGAGCAGAAGCGCATACATCCAATCAGCATGGTTGACAAGATGCGTCCCATAGCGTACCATTACGGTGGCTAACCATGTAAGGGCGGCACAATGTGTTCGCCCTCGCTTGCCAATTTGGAGTTATTTGTGAAGACAATAGCGATATTCTACCAGGGGCTCAAGGAAGACACGTCTCGCTTCGCAGCCCAGCTCGTGCCGATGTTACAGAAACAGGGCCACATGGTCCGTATCGTCGACACGCGCGACGAAGGACCCGAGTGCGCTGACCCGTCTTTCCAGGAATGCGACCTGGCCCTGGTGTTGGGCGGCGACGGCACGATCATCCATGTAGCCCGTCTGTGCGCCTGTGTTAACCTGCCGATCGTAGGCATTAATTTTGGACGCGTGGGATTTCTAACCGAGCTTGAGCCGAACGAAGTTTCTAGAGAACTGGAACATTACCTCAACGGAGATAAAAGTGTGTGGGTCGACGAGCGCGCCATGCTGCGTGCAACGTTGCAACAGGACGGGCGCGAGGAAGAGTTTCTTGCAATGAACGATATCGTCATCGCGCGGGGAACATGGCCACGAGGAGTACGTGTCAATATCTGGGTCGACGAGTACTTCTATAACACGACCTACGCGGACGGCATGATCGTCTCGACCGCGACCGGCTCAACCGCGTATAACATGTCGGTAGGCGGTCCGCTGCTCCACCCACAGGTACGCAGCCTTGTGCTCTCGCCTATCTCGCCTCATCTCGCCTCCAACCGCTCCCTGGTCTTACAGCCGGAGGCGAAGATACGCTTACAGATCTTCACAAACGCCCAGAACGGAGTCTTCTCCGCCGACGGTCAACTGAACCGCGATGTGAAGGACGGAGCCACTGTAATGGTCGAGAAGAGCCCCTTTATTACACGGTTTCTCAGGCGTAGGCCACCAACGTACTTCTATCAGATTATCAATGCCAAGCTAAAAAACGACGGCGCCAGCGAAAGTCATCATGTTACTTGAGATAAGCATTAAAGATTTCGCGATTATCGACAGTTTACACCTGCGCCTCAATCGCCTCTTCAACGTTTTCACCGGAGAGACGGGCGCGGGCAAGTCGATCATTATCGATGCAGTAAATGCTCTGCTCGGCGGCAAGATCGGTGCAGAGATTGTGCGTGCGGGGTGCGAACGCGCCTCCGTGGAAGGGGTCTTTTCGCTAGAAGCGCTGCCACCCGTGAGCGACCAATGGCAGCCGCTCGAAGTATTTGCGTACGCAGGCGGCAACGGCACGATCTTCGAGGCTCTGGAACAGGTCGAACACTACCGGCCCAGCCCTGACCCGCACAGCGCTGACGCGCGCATCGCCCTCGCCACGCTGCTGCGCGAGTACGATATCACGCCCGAAGACGGACAGATCATCCTTTCGCGCGATATCTTTCGCTCCGGTCGTACGGTTGCACGCATCAACGGGCGCGCCTTCTCACAGCAGGTTTTGCAGCAGGTCGCGAGCTGGCTGGTAGATATCCACGGGCAGAGCGAGCATATGAGCCTGTTGCGATCGGATCAGCATATCAACTTTCTCGACCGCTACGCCGAACTTATCACACAACGCGAGGAGCTGGGCAGAAAAGTGGCCGATTGGCGCAATGCACGCAAGACGCTGCAATCGCTCATGCAAAATGAGCGCGAACGGGAGCGCCGCGCCGAGTTCCTACGCTTCGAGATCGAGGAGATCGAGAAGGCGGAGCTGCGTCCCGGCGAGATCGAGGACCTGGAGGAGGAGCGCAAGGTACTCAGCAACGCCGAGCGCCTGCGCGAACTGTGCTCGCTCGTCTATGGCTCGATGAAGGGCTCCGACATGGGCGGCGACGAATTCAAGCCCGCCCTCGACCAGTTGCGCGAGGCCCAGCGTAGCCTGAGCGAACTGGTGCGACTGGACAAGAGCATGGAGGAATACGCCGAGACGCTCTCGGAGGCCATCTATCAGTTGGAAGACGTCGCAGCAGGCGTCAGCAGCTACGAGACCGATATCGAGGATAATCCGCGTCGCCTGGCCGATATCGAGGAGCGTCTCGACCAGATCGCGAAGCTCAGGCGCAAGTACGGTCACAGCATCGAGGAGATCTTGCAGCGCGCCGCCGAGGACCAGGCCGAACTGGATACTATCACCAAACGCGACGAACTGGTCGCGCAGTTGCAGCAGCAGGATGGACAGTTCCGCCGTGAGATCGGCGCGCTGGCACAACAGATCTCGGAGCGGCGCTACAAGGTGGCGCGGCGCCTGTCAAGCGCGATGGAGGAGCAACTGAACGATCTGAACATGCAACGCGCGCGCTTCCAGGTCGAGATCGAGCAGGAACTAGACGAGGGCGGTGTACCGGCATGCATCAACGGTCAGCCGGAGCAGTATTATGCCTGCGACCAGACGGGGATCGATCGCATACAGTTTCTCATCGCCCCCAATCTGGGCGAGCCGTTCAAGCCATTGACAAAGATCGCCTCCGGCGGCGAGACCTCGCGCCTGATGCTGGCCCTCAAAACGATTCTCGTCGACGCCGACGCGACGCCCACGCTGATCTTCGACGAGATCGACGCCGGCATCAGCGGACGCAGCGGCCAGATCGTGGGGGAGAAGCTCTGGCAGCTCACCACCAACCACCAGGTCATCTGCGTAACGCACCTGCCGCAGATCGCCGCCTTCGCCGATACGCACTACAACGTCAACAAGCAGATCCTCGATGATCGTACCATCACCCTGGTGAACGAGCTGCGCCCCGAACAGCGCGTGCGTGAGATCGCGCACATCATGGGCGGAAACGTCAGCGAGTTCTCGCTGAAGAGCGCCGAGGAGATGCTGGCGCGCTCCTATCTCTGGAAAGAGAACTTCCAAGTGCGCATAAGACAACAGCCAGAGGCTTAAGCTCAAAATAGCTGTGGAAACAGTTGAACCAGACGCGGAATAGTAACCTGTCCGGTTTCTGGACTGTACGCCAGATTTCCCGTCGGGTCCGTCTCAGTTTCAGGATTGCCCCCCACATACGCATATGGGTCCATCCCCCCCACATTGCCCTGCGCCGCATCCGCTGACAAGAACAGCCCGATCGTCGGGTCGTAGTAGCGCGCGTTGTAGTAGTCCAGCCCCGTGAGCCCATCGTTGTACTGCCCCGTAAAGCCCTTGTTGGTACTCAGACTCCCCTGTTTGAGCCGTTGATTGCCATAGGGCCCGTAGAGCTGGTTGCCCAGCATCACCGCCCCGCTGGGCAGATTGTTGAAGTTGGCTACCACACTTCCCAAGGAGTCGGTGAGCAGGAAGAGGGTGGGGGAGGCACTGCCATCCCAGGTGCCCAACAACTGACCTGCCAGGGTGTAGTAGTAGGTATTGCCGGTGTTGGTGGCACTGCTGCCCGAGCCCTAGTAAGCGTACTGGTGCTCCTCTAAGCCGAAGGCGTAGACGGTGAGCGTGGTGGTGGTGCCGTCGAAGGAGCGACGCAGCACCCGTTCGCCGCTGGCGTCGTAGAGATACCATTCCTGCTGGTTGTTGGTTGAACTGCTCCAGTGCAGTAGGTGATCCTGGGCATCGTAGGCCGTGGATTTGGTCGTGCTTCCTCGCTGCTGGCTGGTGACGTTGCCCCAGGCATCGTAGCTGCCGGTATAGTCGATGGTGCCTTTGCTCGAACAGGTTGGGCTCGACGAGACCTGGGAGAGATTGCTGAGTTGGTGCGGGTGGCTGCTGTCGCAGTAGAGATACTGCTCCTGCGTGCCGGTGCCGTTCTGGGGACCCTGCCAGAGCTGGCCCAGGTTGGTAGAGGCGTAGCGAGCCGTATAATTGCCGCCCAGGGTGCTCGACATGCTGGCACTGCCACAGGTGCCGTTGCCCGCTGAGGGGATGGTGCCATTGTTGGCCGCCCAGATCAGTCGGTTGTGCTCGTCGTAACAGTAGTTCTGCGTGTCGCTGCCGCCTGAGCCGCTCTGGCCGGGGATGGCGGCCTGGGTGGTGGCGCGACTGAGCACGTTGCCTGCCGCGTCGTAGGCCAGGTTCTCGCTGGAGAGCGTGCCGCCCGCCTGCCAGGTGGCGCTGTTGCCGCTGGGACGCAGGTCGCCGTCGTAGCTGAAGGCATTGCTGGCCAAGGCGGTTCCCGTAGTGCTCAGATAGTTGATGCTACCGATCAGATTTTGATTGTTGTAACTCAGCGTGGCCAGGTTCGCCACCCCGGTCGTGTTGTTGCTCAGGCCCGTGAGCACGCTGGTCGTGCCGTCGTAGGCCTGGGTGAAAGCGTAGGCCGCCAGCCCGCCGACGGTGGTCTGGGTGGTGGTGAGCTGGCCGGCGTCGTTGTAGCTGAGCGCCTGCTGGTACTGCGGCAAGGTCGGGAAGGCCAGCGTGCCGCCGGAGGCCGCGATGTTCAAGCGCCCGGTGATGAGTTGGCCGCGCGCATCGTACTGCATGTTCTGCGTAACGGTGCCCTGCGTGTTGTCGGGACTGGGCAGGTAGTTGACGGCCACGCTCTGGGTCAGTCGGCCCACGGCGTCGTTCGTCCCGCTCCAGGTCACGCCGCCCGGATCGGCGTCGTAGGTGTTCTTGACAAAGGGATTGGCTCCGCTAGTGCAGGCTCCGTGCTGCTCAGGGGTCACCACGGCGTCCGAATGCAGCCCACGCGGCCCAGCAGGTCGTAGCTGGTGCCGATCGTGCGCGTGCCCGAGACATCGGCCACCTGGTGCCCGTCCCCGTCGTAGGTGTAGGTGTGTGTGCCCCGATCGGGATCAGCGAGCGTGGTCAGTCGGCCCAGGTCGTCGTACTGCATCGTGGTCGTGACCGTGGTGATGCTCTGCCCCGCTTGTGGGGCCAGGTCTTTGGCCGCCACTGAGGTGGGCAGGTCGAGTGCGTTGTACTGCGCCGTGACCAGCGCGGCGGCGGTCAGGGTGCCACCGGCTTTGCCGTTGTCGCTCTGGGCGTAGATGGTACGGCCCAGCGCATCAGAGAAGGCGACGGAGACGTGCCCGTTGGCGTCGGTGCTCGTCGCCGTCACGTAGGTATGACTATCTCCACTCTGCGTGCCCAGGCTGTAGGCGACGGTCGTGGTTTTGCCCAGCGCATCGACGACGCTCTGGGTGCGACCGGCGGGATCAAGGGTGGTAGTGGTGCCGGCCACGCTGGTGTAGGTACTGGGATCGACCCAGGTGCTCGTACTGGCGATGACGGTGGGCTGGCTAGTGAAGATGGTGTGCGCCGCGTCGTTGTAGACGACGAAGCTCAAGACGGTGTGGGCCGCGTCGGAGGCGGGTGCCAGGACTTCGGTGGCTCGACCCATCGCGTCGTAGAAGGTACGCGTCACCGCGCTGCTGTAGAGCGAGGTGCTGCTGTCCTCTTCCAGACACGGGACCAGGCTGCTATCGGCGCAGGTCGAGACGGACTGGCTCTGATCGGTGTAACTGCCCGTCTCCCCTGGCAGTTTGCTCTGCACCGTCGTGTTGCCCGAGGGGTAGCTGTAGGCGAGCGACGTGGTCTGGTGGTTGACATCCTGTGTGCTGATGGGGACCTGTCCCTGCGTGGCATCGTAGCTCGTCGAGCTCGTCTGCCCCAACGCGTTGCTCTGCTGCGTGGGCAGCCCGCTCTGTCCATCGTAGACCGCGCAGCTCGTGTAGCTGCCTGCGCTCCAGGCGCTGGAAACAATGGCTGGAGCGGTCGCAAGCGTACAGCCAGCCCCGCTGTAGAGGCTGGGAGTGGTCGTGGCGACCGCATCGACGGTGGCGACGACCTGTCCGCTGCTATCGTAGCCGAGGTGGCTGGTCAGGGTCTTGCCCGCCGAGTGATTGCCGCAGTTGGTATAGGCCGTGGTCGTGGTCGGCCAGCCGGCTGCCGGCTGTGGGACGGGGCTAATGACGCCCTCGTCGTAGGTGGTGTCCTGGCAGGACCAGGCATGGCCACCCGCGTCGTCGATCTCGCTGTGGGCCACCTGGTGCACGTTGTAGAAGGTCTGCCCATTGACCTTCGTATCGGTGGTATAGTACGTCCACTTTTTGGTGAGGGTGGGCGCGTTGGAACTGCTGATCACCTCCTGTTGCAGGTTGTGGTACGCCCCGGTCGCCGGAGATTGCGGAGAATTGCCCAGGCCCGAGCCGGTGGTGCTGTAGTCATCATAGGTATAGTCATGCTCCACCCGGGGCGCGTTGGGATTGCCATCCCCGGTCAGCTCGTAGTCGGTGGTGCGTGAACTGGTCAGCATCGTCTCGCAGGGCACGTAGGTCGTGTAGGAACTATCGGAAGAGCAGGAGGAGTTGGTGCCGTTATTGCCCCCGTAGGTATTGGTGGTCCTGCTGATCAGTTGGCTGGGATCGTTGTTGGACCCCTGGTAGAGGTCGCTCTCGTAGAGCTGACCGGCGGTGTAGTTGGCGCTCCGGCCATCAACGGTGCCCCAGCCCGGAGTACTGGCGTAGTTCTGCGTGGTCAGATCGCCGGAGGGACTCACGATATAGACCCAGGAGAACCCCCGGAACTCGCCGTGATAGTAGTCCTGCCAATCGCCTTCTCCGTGAGGATACCAGGTATCGACCGGGCAGGCGGTCAACCCCGCGCTATCCGCCGGACACGTCATATTCGACTGCGTCGCCATGCCATAGGAATAGATGGTCTCGGCAGAGGGCAACGAGGTCGAGTTGGTGTCGGTGGGCGCCACCGTGATCGTATTGACCAGTTGCACCGTCCACGCGGTATCGTCCGGGTGGGCAAAGCTGCCGCTGCAGCCGCCGTGGATGGCACAATACGCCGGGTCGTAGCGGTTATCCCCACCCGTGTTGGGGGTGCCGTGCGTGTTATTGTCGCCGGTCAGGTACGTGATGAACTCGGTCATGCCCGTGCGGTGATCGCTCAAGGCGTGCAAGTAGGACCAGTAGTTGTTGCTGCCAAAGTTGCCATAGCTGACCGTCTGACTGCTATCATAATAGGTGTTGTGCAGCCCCTGGTACGTGAAGGTCACGGCAGGCAAGGCATGCCCTGTTCCATTCTGATAGACCGTGGGGGTGATGCTGGAGAGCGTATGCTGGCCCGCGCACCAGGCCGACGCCCCGGTGCGCGAATCGGTGCAATGATGGTAGGCGACATCGCTGTAGGAGAGACTGTAGCTGTAGTCCAGGTGACTACTGCTGCTATCATCGCCGACGTAGCTGTTGGCGGTCTTGAGGCTGTAGGTGCTCATCACCGTCGGGGCGGCCAGGCCCCCGGAGTTGTCCAGGGGATCATCGCAGCGCAGCGTCGTGTTGGAGCCGCCCGAGGGAGGCGTGCAGCCCCCCTCGTTGGTCCCGTAGGCGCTGACCCACTGGATGCCGCCCGAGGAGTAGTTGGCGACCCCCTTGTACAAGAAATCGACGGTGCCGGCGAGCGCGCTGCCGCTGGAGCCGGTGCCATAGGTGATCTGCCGGACGACGGCATCGCGGACCGTGGTGTGGCCGCTGGAAATGATCTTCTCCTGCTGGTAGACGACGTACATGGCGCGGGTGGAGGTGCTGCTGCCCTCGTTGGTGGGCACCACCTCGTCGAGATCCCAGCGATAGTTGGTGCGCGTGCCGGTGCTATCGGTACTGTACTGTAAGGAGTCGCTGCTACAGCCGTACTCGGAGTAGTTGCCGTCGGTGTCCCAGATGTTGAAGCAGGGCTGACCGGTCGCCTGGGAGGTCGTGCGCTGGATCTTGAGGCGGGAGACGTGCTCGGTAGAGTAGCTGCTGCTGCCCGAGGTGACCGGGATCAGGCGATCGCTGACATTATCGACGCCATTGAGGAAATACCAGGTGCCACTGGCCGCGCTGCCGGAGGGTAGGTGGTGGCCGTAATCGAGCCCAGGGAGAGGCCCCAGCCATCCCCAGGGCTATCGGCGGGCGAGGTCGGTTCGTGGCGTCCATTGGTGGCGGCGCTGGAATAGACCAGTTGCACGGTGGGCGTGGTGCCGTTGGGACCGGGAGCGACGGTGATGGGATAGGTGTAGGAGAGCTGACCAGTATTGGGCTGCACCGAGGCCGCGAGCGGTTTGGGCGGTGCCCGGTTGGTCACGGTCCCGGTGGCGACGCTGGCGACGACCCCGAGAGTGGAGACCTGCGCGGTCAGGGTCTGAGTCGCCGCGTCGTTGAGCATGGGAACGACGAGTCCAGTGGTGGGTGTGTTGGCCGCCAGCGCTGCCCGGATCTCGACCGGCCAGGTGAGCAGCAGGGAACCAGGATCCAGGCCCATCTGCTGGATCTCCCCCGGCTGATAGTGGTACTGGATGGTGAGCGGAGCGTGCAGGCGCAGGCCGGAAAGGGCGTGGCCCTGGGCATCAGTGAACTGGAACTGGTACTGCCCCAGCGAGTCCACGTTGTCGATGCTGTGGCCGACGAGTTGGTTGATGGTCAGCACCACGCCGCTCTGCATGAGGGCGGAGGCGACCGTGACATGGCTACTGGTCAGGGTGGCCTGCGACGCATCCAGTGCGCCGGGCGGGATCGTGACCGTGAGCCGCCCATCGCTGCTCTGCAGGTGGAGAGGGCTCGCAGGGGTGGCTGTCGCGGTGGGTATGGCCGTCGCGGCAGGGGTGGCGGTTGCGGTGGGGGTGGCGGTTGCGGTGGGGGTGGCTGTGACCGCAGACGTCCCCGTCGTAGCGGGCGTGGTGGTCGCTGCGGGTGTCCCTGTCGTAGCAGGCGTCCCCATCAGGGCAGAGGTGGCCGACGTTCTCGTCACCGTGGGTGTGCCCGTCGCGGCAGGGGTGAGCGCCGTGCTGGTCAGGTAGGCGGGCGAGAGGCTCTGACGTAAGGCGTGCATCGTCACCGGTTCGGTGGAGGGCAGGACTTTTGGCGGATCCTTGAGCAGTTCCCTGGCCCAGCGCGAGGGAGGCTGTTTGGGGTTGACAAACGCTTTGTGGGTGGGGGCTTTGTGGGCCAGGAATTTGCCGAAGGTCTGTGTGGCCTTCGGTGCGTGCAGCGCTGTGGCCGTTGCATGCGCGGTAGCGACAGGCACGTTGCTCAGCAGCGAGGAGAAGAGCGAGAGCGAGAGCAAAAGCGGCAAGATCAGCCGCATAGGAGTGAAACGCGAACGCAATGAAGCAGGGCGATAGAGATGTGGCCGGTCGGGCGGCACAGAGGCATCGGAAGGATGAGATGACATAGACACAACTTCTCTTTCTCAACAAATAAAAAACGGTAAGGAAAAAGACAGAGAAGTGCCACTCGTATCACAGACATGCGTACGACAGAACGTAAATAGAAGGGGACAGCCTATACTATTTGAGCATGTGAAAATAGCGAAGAGCGGCACCAAAAGGTGTATCAGATCAAGAGATAGTCCTTTCGCTGGCAAAAACGTCACAGAGTCGATGGCACTGGAAAATATAGGTCACAGACCCTTCCCCCGAAGAGCCGTGATAGGAGTTCCATATCCTGTGAAACGGAGCAGCACGTTTCCTTGAGCAGGAGATGATAACGATGCGTCGATTGCACAAGAGATGCAACGAGAGTGTACCCGATCACTGCTATGCCTGTCAAGAGGGAATAGCTGCAAAGCAGGGTCTGTGAATTATTGCTGGGGGGACGCTCTGGCAAGCAGGAGGTGAAAAGCAGCGCGCGGATGAGACGAGAAGGAGCGAGCGCGTTGCAGCAAGGTGAGAAGAGAAAGACGCGGTGAATAAGGGGAATGGCCAG
>WNFX01001579.1_pt1 | contig 24702 bp, 29 predicted proteins | sample 5400111 | NCBI WGS metagenome assembly WNFX01 (sample SAMN13153363, study PRJNA577476) | soil metagenome | isolation source: 40 cm soil or saprolite under grassland replicate 1 | place: USA:California | collected 2016-06-15
TCGAACGGCTTCGTGAGGTAGTCGTCGGCGCCGAGCTCGAACCCGGTGGCCTTGTCGTCGAGACGGTCGGCAGCGGTGAGCATCAGGATCGGCATGCCGCTGCCGGAAGCGACGATGCGTTCGGCGATCTCGTCGCCGGAGCGTCCAGGGATGTCTCGGTCGAGGACTGCGATGTCGTAGGCGTTGACGCTCAACAGTTCCAGAGCGCTGTCGCCGTCACCTGCGACGTCTGCCGCGATCGCTTCCAGGCGTAAACCGTCGCGGATGGCTTCTGCCATGTAGGGCTCGTCCTCGACGATCAAGACCCGCACGCTCCGATGCTAGAGCGCGCGCGCGTATCGCCGGCATATCGAAAACCGGATGTCAGCTTCTCTTCCCGTCGCGCCGCGGCGGTTACTTCGACCTCCACACCTTCCGCAACCGCTACTGGAAACCCGCCCAAGTCGCGGCGGGCATCGTGCCGCTGCGCCGCGTCTACGATCTCCGCCACACGTTCGCAACCTTCGCCCTCCGTGCCGGCATCTCAACCTTCGACCTCTCGCGCTACATGGGAGCCAGCCTGGCCATGATCGACCGCCATTACGGCCACCTCGCACGCGACGGACGCGAGCACGCAATCCGGTTCCTCGACGGCTACGCGGACATCAAAGCCGCCGACGTCCAAGCCTTGGACGTCCGATGGACGCCGCAGCTGCCCATCGTCGCGGATCAAGACAACGGAAACAGGGCCTGAGCGGGAAGAAACCGAAAGCCCTCTGACGGACTCGAACCGTCGACCCCCTCCTTACCATCCACTCGCGAGCAAGTTTCTCCTGCAAATCGCCCCTTCCGGCTGTGTCTTGAGTGTCCGCGCATCCCCGCGCGTGCCCAACCTGATGTACCCGTCTCGTACCCGCGGAGTGTTGTCTGTTCTTACAACAGAGAACGGAGAGCGCGGATCTGACTGACGACCACCATGAACTCGTGCGAGGCCAGGGACTCAGGCGATCAAACGCCTTTAGGTCAGCGGTCGATAGTCGCCATGTTCGCCTCTTCGTGGCGCTCGCCGGCGGCCGGAGTGAGATCGTTCAGGCGTGCGATCTCCTCCGTGCTCAGCTCGACACGCTCTGCCGCCGTGTTCTCCTCGACGCGGGACACTCGCTTGGTGCCGGGGATCGGGGCGATGTCGTCGCCCTGCGCGAGCAGCCAGGCCAAAGCAACCTGTGCCGGTGTGGCGCCGACCTCGGAAGCGACGGCCTCGACCTCGTCGACGATGCGGAGGTTCCTTTCGAGGTTGCCCTCCGTGAAGCGCGGGTTGTTCTTGCGCCAGTCGTCGTCGGCAAGGTTCTCGGTGGAGCGGATCGTCCCGGTGAGAAAGCCGTGCCCGAGCGGCGAGTAGGGCACGAAGCCGATGCCCAGCTCGCGCAGCAGCGGTAGCAGCGCGGCCTCCGGATCGCGGGTCCACAGGGAGTACTCCGTCTGCAGCGCGGCGATCGGGTGCACGGCGTGGGGCGGCGGATCGTTGCCGGCCCGGCCTCGGACAGGCCGATGTGCAGGACCTTGCCCTCCGCCACCAGCTCGGCCACGGCGCCGACAGTCTCCTCGATCGGCGTGTTCGGGTCGACCCGGTGCTGGTAGTAGAGGTCGATGCGGTCGGTACCCAGCCGCGTCAGGGAGCCCTCGACCGCCGTCCGGATGTTCGCCGGGCTGCTGTCGAGCACTCCGGGGCCACCGCCGGCGTGCGAGACCCAGCCGAACTTCGTCGCCAGCACGACACCGTCGCGACGCCCCTTGAGGGCGCGCCCGACGAGGTCCTCGTTCGCGTAGGGGCCGTAGATCTCGGCGGTGTCGATGTGGGTGACGCCCAACTCGAGTGCTCGCTGGATGGTGCGGATCGACTCGGCGTCGCTGCTCGTCGGGTCGAGGTAGTAGCCGGACATCGCCATCGTGCCGAGTCCGATGCGCGAGACGTCAAGTCCGCCTAACGAGATGTGCTTCATGACAAACCTTCCTTTCGAATGGCGAGGCGGCGTGGTCGCGGCCTCTTGCTTCGTTCAAGAAAGCACGGGATCGCGGGACGTGAGAGTCCCTGTTGATTGGGGTACTGGCGCGGTCTCCCAGGGACGGGCAGTCGGGTCTACGCTTGATCTCGTGGACACGAAGAAGGAGATCCGCGACTTCCTCACCTCGCGCCGCGCCCGGATCACGCCTGAGCAGGCGGGGTTGCGCTCCTACGGCAGTCGCCGCGTGCCCGGGCTCCGTCGCGAGGAGGTCGCCGTGCTGGCCGGCGTGAGCGTTCCGTACTACACACGCCTGGAGCGCGGAGACATGAGCGGGGTCTCCCAAAGCGTGCTGGAGGCGCTGGCCCGGGCGCTCGAGCTCGACGAGGCCGAGCGCGCCCACCTCTTCGACCTCGCCCGTGCCGCCCAGCCGACGGTAGCGCGGCCTCGTCGCCGCCGGGCAAAGCAGCGCGTCCGGCCCGAGGTCCAGTGGACGCTCGACGCGATCACCGGCGCCGCCGCGTTCGTGGGCAACCAGCGTCTGGACCTGTTGGCCGCCAACCAGCTCGGCCGGGCGCTGTTCTCCGAGCTGTACGCCGCGCCCGCGCGGCCGGTCAACAACGCCCGGTTCGTTTTCCTCGATCCGCGAGCCGAGGCGTTCTACGGCGACTGGGAGCGCGTTGCCGGTGAGTGCGCCGCGATCCTACGCTGGGCCGCCGGTCGTGATCCGGATGACCGCGACCTCTCAGATCTCGTCGGCGAGCTCGCCACGCGCAGCGAGGCGTTCCGCACCCGCTGGGCCCGCACGACGTGCGCTTCCACAACACTGGCGTCAAGCACTTCCACCATCCCGAGGTCGGCGAGCTCAGCCTGAGCTACAACCGGTTGGACCTCGCCGCAGACCACGGGCTGACGATCTTCACCTACGCCGCCGAACCCGGCTCGCGCTCCGAAGAGGCATTCAAGCTCCTCGGCAGCTGGGCGGCCACCGCCGACCCCGCCGAGTCGGCACACGCGACCGACCAAGCCTGAGGCGAGCCAGCACCGATCTGCAGCCGTTCGATCGACTCGCTGGTTAGAGGGACCTGGCTAGCTGGAGGCGCGGCCCGGTCCGGGCACGAACTCGACCTCTTCGAGGCGCAGATGGTCACTGCGCTTGGGGACAAGCGCGGCGATCACGGGCTTCTTGTCGCTCTTTGTGCGCGCGAGCATCGGCGGCTTCTCGCTGCAGTAATCGTCGCCCCATTGCCGCAGGCCGACGAGCGCGACATGAAGGTCGCGGCCCTTTCGGGTCAGGTGGTACTCGTACCGCTCCGGCCGTTCTTGGTAGGGAACCCGCTCGAGGATTCCTTCGTCGACCAGCCGGCGAAGACGGTCGGCGAGCACCTTCCGCGCGATCCCGAGGTTTCGCTGGAACTCGTCGAATCGACGCAGTCCCAGCAGTGCGTCCCGGATGATCAGCAGCGTCCATCGCTCACCGACCACCTCCAGGGCGCGTGCGATCGAACAGTCCTGGCCTTCATAGGTGCGCTTGAGCATGTATTCCAGGATACCTGGTCAGTCTTGTGAAGTAACTGACTGACTGGTAAGGTCGGTTCCTTCAAGGAACCGTGGTGGTTCCCGAAGGAGCGAAGAGACATGAAGCGCGTCGTCGTTGGTCACTACGGTGGCCCCGAGGTCTTGCAGGTGGTCGAGGAGGACGATCCCAGGCCGGGTCCGGGGGAGGTGCGCGTCCGGGTTCTCGCCGCCGGTGTGTCGTTCAGCGATGCCCTGCTGCGCGCGGGTACGTATCTCGGCGGCCCGAAGCCGCCCTTCACGCCCGGCTACGAGCTGGTCGGCGTCGTCGAGGAGCTCGGCCCGGGCTGCTCGAGGTTGCGGGAGGGAGATCGTGTCGCCGTGCTGACGGTGTGGGGCGCCGACGCGGAGCGTGTCTGCGTGCCGGAGAGGTACGCGGTCGAGGTGCCCGAGGACCTCGACCCGGCCGAGGTCGTGAGCCTCGTCCTCCCCTACATGACCGCCTACCAGCTGCTTCACCGCGTGGCGAGGGTGAAGAGCGGGGAGACGGTGCTCGTGCAGGGCGCGGCCGGCAGGGTGGGCACGGCGGTCCTGGAGCTCGGAGCGCTGGCCGGGCTTCGCCTCTACGGGACTGCGTCAGCTCGCGACCGCGCCGCGGTCGAGCGGCTCGGCGCGGTCGCGATCGATTACCGCAACGAGGATTTCCTGGCGCGGGTGCGTGGCCTCCCCGGGAAAGGCGTCGATGTTGTGCTCGACGGGCTCGGTGGCGCGATGTCGGTTCGCTCCTTCCGCGCGCTGCGGCCCGGTGGCAGGCTTGTTGTGTTCGGCTACTCCTCCGCGCTCACGCAGGGGCGCAGGAGCCGGCGCGCGTGGATCAAGTGGAACGCGCAGACCGCGAGCGTCTTTCTCTCGGGCCTGCTCTCGCCCCGCCGGCGGGTCCACGGCTACCGGATCGACAAGCTGCGCAACCGCCACCCGGAGTGGTTCCGGGAGGACTTCCTCGCGCTGCTCGAGCTGCTTCGCCGTGGCGAGATCGAGCCGATCGTGTCCGAGCGCCTACCGCTCACCGAAGTGCGCCGCGCACACGAGCTGCTGGAGAGCTCGGCGGCCACCGGAAAGCTCGTGCTCGTGCCCTAACAAGGACCCGCCTGCGGAGTCTCCCGCAGACGGGCCAAAGGAGAGACTGTGACCCTAAGCACCACATCTGAGGAACAAGAAACGGGCGGCGGCGCGCTGACGTCGTACAAGGACGCACCGACCCGCACCGTCTCCGCTGGTGGTGTGGATTTCGCCTACCGCGAGCTCGGCCCGAAGGCCGGTGTCCCGGTCATCTTCCTCGTGCACCTGGCCGGGAACCTCGACAACTGGGACCCGCGGGTGGTCGACGGAATCGCCGCAAAGCACCGGGTCATCACCTTCGACAACCGCGGCGTCGGTGCCTCCACCGGCAAGACGCCGGACACCATCGAAGCGATGGCCAAGGACGCCGTCACGTTCATCCGCGCGCTGGGGTTCGACCAGGTCGATCTTCACGGGTTCTCCATGGGCGGCATGATCGCCCAGCTGATCGCCCGCGACGAGCCGGAGCTGGTCCGCAAGCTGATCCTCACGGGCACCGGCCCCGCCGGTGGCAAGGGCATGAAGGAAGTCGTTTGGGTCGCGCAACTCGACACCCTCCGCGGCCTGGTGAGTCGCCAAGACCCGAAGCAGTTCCTCTTCTTCACCCGCACCGCGAACGGCAAGCGTGAGGGCAAGGCGTTCCTGGCTCGACTCCAGGAGCGCACGATCGACCGCGACACGCCGACCTCCCTCAGCTCGTACTTCGCGCAACTCAAGGCCTGCCGCCGCTGGGGCAAGGAGGAGCCTCACGACCTCTCACGCATCCGCCAGCCCGTGCTCCTCGCAAACGGCGATAACGACCGGATGTTGCCGACGCCGAACACGCTCGACATGGCCCGGCGTCTGCCGAACAACGAGTTGGTGATCTACCCGGACGCCGGCCACGGCGGAATCTTCCAGTACCACGAGCAGTTCGTCGAGAAGGCTCTCGAGTTCCTCGCGTCATGAACAAAAAAGAACCACGGGCTGACGGTCACATTGATGTCGAGAACCACGGCGCGGTACTCGTCGCGCGTATCGACGGAGGACCGCATGCGCTGTTCGATGCTGCGCTTACCAAGCAACTAAAAGAGCTAGTTGATCGCGCAGACCGCGACCCAAACATCCATGCCGTTGTCTTTACTGGCACGCATCCCGATCGATTCTTGAGCCACTCTGATGTTACGTGGCTCCAACAGGGCGGTGTCGGGTTCCCGCCTATCAATACACGCATCGCTGGAATTGTCTCACGTATGGCGAGACTCATTAATAAAGTGCCGATTGTTAGAACGCTCGCGGGAATGACTCGACTCAAGACGCTTTTGCAGCTCGACAGCTTCCACGCGACCTTCCTGAAGATGAACGCAAGCGGAACCATCTTTGTCGCGGCACTCAATGGCTCAGCGCTTGCCGTTGGCGCGGAATTTGCCTGGGCGTGTGATTTGCGCATCGTGGCGGACGGAGACTTTGTCATTGGTCTGTCGGAAGTATTACTCGCGCTTACTCCGGGAGGCGGAGGCTCTCAGCGATTACCTCGCCTAATTGGTACTCAACAATCGTTAGTCACTATTCTTGAAGGCAAACCTTTTACGCCAGCAGAAGCCCTCGCACTCGGTGCGATCGACGAAGTGGTCCCCCAGAATAAAGTGCTCGCGCGCGCAATAGAACGCGCGGAATACCTGAGTTTGCGATCAAAGCAATCAATCGGGGCTATCAAACGCTCCATATACTTTGGCAGCTCGCTGTCGCTTGAAGAAGGTTTACAACTTGAGCATGCAGAGTTTCTTGTAAGGGACCAATCAAAAGAAGCTCAAGAGCGGATGCTCGCGTACATTGCCGCAACGGAGGCTACTGGTGAACTCCCGTTATTGAACCGCGAGACGTACGCACGCGCACTAAGCACAGGCCGTGTAGGTGGTCAACCAAACGAATAGATACTCACCTTATGTAGTTCGCGATATGCGAATGTAGTGCCACCAACATTAATAAACTTTGTTGGTGCATCTTTTATTCATGATGAAGATCCACGCAATCCAGACAGGAACCGTCGCGATCACGACCACCTGGCGTGAGGGCGTCGGCCATGGGCGCCGTCGGCTGCTGCACACGATCCTCGACAAGCAGTGGACGGAGCCGCTGCCGATCTACGCCTTCGCGATCGAGCACCCGGAAGGCGTGATCGTCGTCGACACGGGCGAAAGCGGCGGCGCCTCCCAGTCCGGTTACCCTTTGCGACCTTCGCCCTTCGTGCCGGCATCTCAACCTTCGAGCTCTCGCGCTACATGGGGGCTAGCCTGACGATGATCGACCGACACTACGGCCACCTCGCCCGCGACGGACGCGAGCACGCGATCAAGCTCCTCGACGCATTGAACGCGCCCGGCTCCGACCAGTGGACGCTGCTGGACGCTCGGTGGACGCCGAAACAGCCGGTCGGCGTCAGCTCCGAAAACGAAAGCGATGCCTAAGCAGGGAGAAAGCTGAAGCCCTCTGACGGACTCGAACCGTCGACCCCCTCCTTACCATAAACCGGTCGCAACCCACGGCAACGGTTTTGGCTTGTTTTCGCCGCGTCTGCTCCCGATCCGATTTGCCACCGATTGCCACCGGTTGCAACCACGGGGCTCCATAAAGGCTCCATCCGACGTTGCCTCTTCTGGCTACTGCGCCCTGAAGGGATGGCCACCGGTTGCAACCGCAGGGCTCCATAAGGCTCCGCGTCGAGGGAACCGACGTCGTAAGAGGTACGGCTTGGGCCTGCGTGCTTTGCCCCGCCCAGCCTGAACGTAGCGGCCTAGAATCCCGTGTCCAACGAAAGGAAGGCGAGATGGCGGTTGGAGTCCTGACGGCAGCGCCCGAGTTCACGAAGCAGATCTACGACGACGTCACCGAGAGGATGTTTGGGCACGCCTCCCCGATGCGGGAAGACGAGTCGCCGGAGGGGTTGATCGTCCACAGCGCCGGCCAGGGTGACCAGGGCTATTACGTCTACGACGTCTGGGAGTCGCGTGAGGCCTTCGAGCGCTTCATGGAGGAGAAGCTGGGCCCGGCGCTCGCAGAGGTCATGGGCGGACCGCCGCCCGAAGGCGGGGCACCGCAGTACTTCCCGATCGACGTGCTGATCATCCCGCACTGAGCGCCGACGCTAGGTGATCAGGCCCGATCACTGTGCATAGCGCCACGCACATCAAATAGCGCGGGTCTCAGTGGCAACGGCAGCCGTGGCATGGCCAGGGCTAGTGCCAGCGCGACGTGCACGTGATCGACGAATCCGGGATACGGACCTGGCGCGAATCAGCTATTGCCGCGCTCACGTCGTGTGTCGCCTCCGTGGCTCTGCCTGGCTCTGGCTCTCGGCAGGGGCTAGCGGACGCTGGCGTCCAATCCGTCCGATGCCGCGCCGAGCGCCGGCTTCGTAACACGTGTCCCGCGTCCCGTCCGATGACGCACGGTGTGCTCGACCTGCTCGCCGGCGGCCTCTCGACCCCGGCGATCTGCCAGCGGCCCGTGATCAGTGAGGTGACTGCGGACATGCGCAGTGCCCGCACCGGTTGCAACCCCGGGCTCCACAAAAGCCCCATCCCCGCGGCTGGCCGAAACCGCTCGTTGAGGTGCGTCGTCGCTCTTCGCTCAGCGCGAGGCTCGGCCACCGAGCCTGAGGAAGTCCCGCTCGGCGTCAGTGGGCGCAATGGCGGCTGCACGTTCGTAGGCGGTCGCGGCCTCGCTGTTCCTGCCGAGCCGCCGAAGCAGATCGGCTCGGGTGGCGTGGAACGGGTGGTAGTTGTCTAGGTCCAGCTCGTCTACCAAGGCGAGCGCAGCGGCGGGGCCCTGCAGCTCGCCAATCGCGATGGCGCGGTTGAGGGCCACGACCGGCGTGGGGGCGAGCGCGAGCAACTGGTCGTAGAGGGCGACGATCTGCGGCCAATCGGTCTGCTCGATTGTCGCGGCGTCTGCGTGCACTGCGTTGATGGCGGCCTGCAGCTGGTATGCGCCGGGTTGGTTGCGGCGAAGGCAGCGGCGGACGATTGCCTGACCCTCCTCGATCAAGGCCCGATTCCATCGTCTGCGGTCCTGCTCGCCGAGCAGCACGAGCGAGCCGTCGCGTCGCGTCCGCGACGCGCGACGGGACTCGGTCAGGAGCAACAGCGCCAGCAGTCCGGCGACCTCTGGCTCGTCGGGCATGAGCGTCGCCAGAATTCGTGCCAGCCGGATCGCCTCCGAGCATAGTCCTGGCTCGCGTGTGCTGGTTAGCCCGGCGTTGTAGACGAGGTAGACGACGGCCAGCACGGGGGGCAGGCGGTCGGGCAGCTCGTGCTCCTCGGGCACGCGGTAGGGGATGCGGGCGGCTTTGATCTTCCGCTTGGCGCGTGCGAGGCGTTGCGCCATCGCCGGTTCGGTCACCAGGAAGGATTTGGCGACCTCCTTCGTCGACAGGCCGCCGAGCAGTCGGAGGGTGAGCGCCACCTGCGCTTTCAAGGAGAGTGCCGGATGGCAGCAGGTGAAGATAAGACGCAGGCGGTCGTCCTGCACGGGCCCTCCCTCGTCGGGCGTGCCGGGTTTGTCGTTGCCGGGCGAGAGCACCGCCACCTCGCCGAGTAGCTCACGTCCGCGCGACTCGCGTCGCAGGCGGTCGATGGCACGGTTGCGGGCGGTCGTCGTGATCCAGCCGCCCGGATTGGGCGGCAAGCCGTCGCCCGGCCACTTGCGCAGGGCGACGGCGAACGCCTCCTGCACCGCATCCTCGGCGACATCAAGGTCACCGAACACACGGATCAGGGCGGCCAGCGATCTGCCGGACTCCTCACGGAAGATCCGGCCGATCGCGGCCTCGTCGAGCTTGGGTGCGGCGTCGACCTCGGGCACGCCGTCAGGCCCCGGATTCCTGCCGGAACGGTCGGACCTCGATCGGCTTCGAGACGGCTGCGGTGGTCTTCGATGCCCAGGCGAGCGCAGCGTCAAGGTCCTCGGCCTCGATGAGGTAAAAGCCGCCGAGGTGCTCCTTCGACTCGGCGAAGGGGCCGTCGGTGGTCAGCACCTCGCCGTCGGAGATGCGCACGACTGTGGCGGTCTCGGGTCCGTGCAGGGCGCCGCCGAAGACCCAGGCGCCGGCCGACTTCATCTCTTCCTCGAGGACGCCGACCCGCTCCATGAACTGCCGCATCTCCTCCTCGGTCATCGGGTCGCGGGCCTCGCCCTCGACACTGTGTACGGACAACAGGTACTTGGCCATGCTGATCCTCCTCGTGGTGGGCGGGCACTTCCCGCCTCTCACACCAACTACGAACGCGCCTCGCCCAGACTGACACCTGTACTCAAGAAAAGCTCGTCAGAGGCCGGATGACGACGGCCTCGACGCGGTGACCTTGTGCCAGCCCCAGCGGAGATGCCCCTTGCCCTGCGATCACGAGGGCGCCTACGTCAGTGCGGGCGGCAGGCCGCATTGTTCGAACAACCAGGGGTCGGGGAAGCCGACGATCCCTGCGATCAGGTCGCCCTCGATTTGCAGCACCATCAGGCCGTACGGCCGGTACTTACCGTCGTCGCCGCGCGCGTAGGCGGCAAGCGCCGGTTGCAGATTGGCCGAGGTCGGCACGAGGCGGATCTCGTCGAGTCTTCCGCCTTGTGGCACGGAACCGAAGAAGTCGCCGATCGCGGGTGCGCCCGCGACGCGCATCCCCTCCGGGGGCATCGTCATCAACGCGTCCTCGGTCAGCAGCGCCACGAGGCCGTCGACGTCCACCGCGTCCCAGGCCGTCATGAACCGTGTTAGGAGCGCACGCTCTCGCGCGCCCGGGGCGCGGACGTGCCCGCGCGTACCTTCCAGGCTGACGCGTGCGCGCTGCAGGGCGCTGGTCACCGCGGCGACCGAGTCGTCGAGTGCCTCGGCGGCTTCCTTCGCTGACCAGTCTAGGACGTCGCGCAGGATCAGCACGGCCCGCTGCTTTGGGGGCAGGAGCTGGATCGCGATGATGAATGCGAGCTCGACGGTCTCGCGCGCGACGAGGTCTTCGAGCAGCCGGTCCGGATAGGGCTGCAGATGCTCCAGGTCCTCACTCAGCTCGGCCGGCCGCGCACGCCGTCGCGCGATGGCGGTGAGGCAGACGTTCGTGGCGATGGTATGCAGCCAGGTGCCGAGCTGCGCGCGTGGCTCGTAGCGGTCGGAGCCCTTCCACGCGCGCAGCATCGTCTCCTGGAGAGCGTCGTCGGCATCGTGGAGCGAACCGAGCATCCGGTAGCAGTGGAGGTGGAGCGCCCGCCGGTGTGGCTCGATCAGGAGCGCGAACGCCTGCTCGTCCATCGCCTGCTGGACGCTACCCGGCCGGCGGGCTCGGGGGGTCGGCGCCGAGTTCAGTCCACGCCCCAGGCGTGAAGGCGCCGGGCGAGCCGCCGATCGCCACGAAGCGGATTCCTTCCGGGCCCGGAAGGATCTGGCGCAGCTGATCCGGCCCCACGCGGACCATCGTGCCCGTTCGCAGCTCGAACTCACTGCCGTCCGCGATGAGGGTCGCTTGACCGCTGAGCGGGATGTAGACCTCCTCCTGGTTCGGGTCGAAGGCAGCGGAGCTGTGGTTGTGGTTCGGGTAGCCGTCCCAGTCAGGTGGCAGCGTGAAGACCTGCATGCCCCACGCCGTCACGCCGAGCTCGGCGCGCGCGCGGCGGGCAAGGCCGCCGTAGATCGCCTCCATGTCGTCGATCGACTTCACCGTCACGTCCGGCATCGTGTACCTCCGTCGTCGCGAGAGATCCTTCGTGAGGTTCAACTCGCCCGCCTGCCGAAACTAATCGGTGAATTCAACTGGCCAGGAAGCGCTTCATCCTCGTCTGGGACGCCTACCTCGCCTTCAGTAAGAGCTTCCGCTTGCGCAGCGAGCCGAGGTTGTGCTCGCGAGCGGAAGCGACATGATCGACAACACCAGCGGGCTCGAGCAGCACTTCCTCCCGCTGCTCGAGAGCCACTAGGATCGAGCCGATGACCATCTGCTCACGAGTAGCGAGATCTTCTGAGGCGAGATGCCTGCGGAGGAGGCTTGATAGCTAATAGCTCGAGCTTGACCGTTGCCCAGCAGGGATTCGATGCCTGGCGCCGCGGCGACTTCGACGCGTTCGAGGCGATCTTCGCGCCAGACGTGGAGTGGCGCTGGTTCGAACCAGGAGACTGGGACTGCCACAGCCGTGACGACGTGATGCGTACGTTGCGCCAACGTCACGCTGCCGGCTTCCCCAAAGGACGTTTGAACTTTCACGACGCCGGACCCGACGCTGTGGTGGTCACAGCGCACCCTAGTGAGATCGGCGGTCCCGAATGGCCGGCTGAGACGTCAACCGTCATACGCTTCCGCGAGGGAAGGGTCGTCTCGATGCAGGACTATCGCACCGAGGCGGAAGCGCTCGCCGCCACACAATGAAACTGCAGAGCACACGTACATGCCGGCGCGATCGCGCGCCGTGGTTCGTCCGCGCGCTCAACTTCCTTCGCTTGCGGTAAGACCGAGTGCCAACCACCGCGTCACCGTTCGACCGAAAAGAGGCGCCATTCGCCTGGGACGCCCTTCAGTTCGGCAGCGCCGCGCTCGCCGAATTGAAGCCCCGAGCCGGCGACGAGGTCCTTGACCGTGCTCGAGACGAGGACCTCACCAGGCCCGGCTTCCTTCGCGACTCGGGCGCCGATGTGAACGGCGATCCCGCCGACCTTGCCGTTTAGGCGTTCGCACTCGCCCGTGTGCAGGCCAGCGCGCACCTCGAGCCCGAGCTCTTTCACAGTCTCGGTGATTGCGCAGGCGCAGCGGATCGCGCGGGCAGGGCCGTCGAAGGAGGCGAAGAAGCCGTCGCCTGCGGTGTCGATCTCCGTGCCCCGAAAGCGGACGAGCTGGCGCCGGATCAGGGCGTGATGCCGCGAGAGCAGCTCGCGCCAGCGCGCATCGCCTAGCTCCGCCGCCTTCGCCGTCGAGCCGACGATGTCGGTGAAGAGGACGGTCGCGAGCACGCGCTCCGACTCCGTCTCCTCCCAGGCCCGCTCGGCCCAGGTGTCGTTCAGGAACCGCTCGATCTCCTCGACGTACGAGTCGGTGTCGCCGGCGAAGGGGGCGTGGTCCGTTCCCGGCAGCTCGACGTGCCGCGCGCCCGGGATATGGCTACCCATGAAGCGCGAGCCGTCGCGCAGCGTTGCCGCCTCCTCGACCCGGTTGAGGACGAGCGTCGGCACCCGGATCGCGCGCAGGACGTCGCGAACGTCGATCTCCATGTTCATCTGGTTGAGCGCCGCCCACGCCCCCGGGCTTGCGGTCTGCCTGAAGAGCGTCGCGAGTGCCTCGATGTTCCCCTCGTCGAGGCTCGGCGCGAGCCCGCGTACGACCTCTTTCATGAATGCCGGCTCGCCCCAGCGCCGATCCTCCTCCTCACACACCCGCCTGTAGTCCTCCTCCGTCCAGCCCCAGGGGTAATCGGGAGCCCACATCACCCGCGGCAGCGCGCCGCAGAGGACGAGCGCCCAGGTCCGATCGGGATAGGTCGCGGCGAAGAGCGCGCTCATCGAGCCGCCTTCTGAGAAGCCGAGTAGCGAGGCTCGCTCCGAGCCGACAGCGTCCATGACCGCGCGCACGTCGTCCATCCGCGTCTCGAGCGTGGGCGCCCCAGGGACGCGGTCCGACATCCCCGTCCCGCGCTTATCGAGCAGGATCAGGCGCGAGAAGGAGGCGAGGCGCCGGTTGAAGGCAGCCCAGGCCGGCACTTGCCACACCAGCTCGACATGCGAGATAGACCCGGGGACGAAGACGAGGTCGTATGGGCCTTCGCCCAGAACCTGGTAGGCGATGTTGACATCGCCGCTCCGAGCGTAATGCGTCTCCGGTGTCTCCACCGCGTCTCCTCGACGGGAGTCTCCGTCGCCAGCCGTGCGTTGGCAAGACGCTGCTCAGCGAGTCGTCTCGAATCCACCGTCCGATCTCATCGAGGAGAGCGGCGGCGGGCCGGCTGACGCAGACGCAGGCGGACTCGATCCTTTCCGGCCTCAGCTCGCACGTCACCGATTTCGTCAACGGCACCGCGCCCATGTTGAGGCGCGACCTGCGAGGGCCTCACGTGCGGTGGGATTCGGCAGCTTGCAGTCGCATCCAAATCGTTCGGCCCGCCTGTATCTCCTCAGCGAAAGCGTCAATTTCGGTCTTCGGCGCCAGAACGAATTCCGAGCTGAAGGAGGAGTGGAAATGAAGAATCGCCTTCGGACGACAGGGCTCCGTCTCGTCGCACTGGTTGTTGTTGCCGCGGTGCCCGGGCTCGCGGCCTCGGCGCAGGCGGCCCCGGGCGCAGCGGCACGGCTGAGCGTGCGCTCCACGGAGTACGGCAAGGCGCTCTTTGGCCCGAGCGGCAAGGTGGTGTACGTCTTCGGCGCGGATCGCGGTTCGACCAGCCGCTGCTACGGCGTGTGCGCGAAGGCGTGGCCGCCGCTGCTTACGACCGGTGCGCCGCTGGCCGGTCCCGGTGTCCACGCGAACCTGCTCGGGACGACGAAGCGCAAGAACGGGAAGCGGCAGGTGACCTACAACGGCCATCCGCTCTACTACTACGAGGCCGACAAGGTCGGGAAGATCATGTGCCAGCACGCGAGGATGCACGGCGGTCTCTGGCTGATCATCAAGCCGAACGGGCAGCCGAACACGGCCAAGGGCAAGATGCACATGTAGCGCGCGAGCGCTTCTCGGGCGATGTCACACCAGCCTCTGGGAACTCCCTCGGACGAATCGGCCTCGCCGCCGCCGGAGGCGAGTGATGTCGAGCTGCTCGCTGCGATCGCGGGCGGGAGCGAGCCCGCGTTCGAGGAGCTGCGGAGCCGGTACAGGCGCGCGGTCGAACGTGTCTGTCGAGCGGTCGCAGGCTCGGAGCGGGAGGACTGCGAGCAGGAGGTGTTCGCCCGCGTCTGGGGCAAGGCGGCGCTCTTCGATCCGACACGTGGGAGCGCCGCCGCCTGGCTGCTGACGCTCGCGCGCCGGACGGCCCTGAACCAGCTGGCCGCTCGCCGGCCGCCGACACCCGTCGACCAGGAGCCGGTCGCGGGCGCGGCCGAGCCGAACGGTGTCGATGCCTTCTGGCTGGAGACAGCGCTACAGCGGCTGTCAGAGCACGAGCGGGCGGTGATCGAGCTTGCTTACTACGGCGACTTGAGCGAGAGCGCAATTGCGAGGCGGCTGCGCGTGCCGCTCGGCTCGGTCAAGAGCTGGAAGCGGCGGGGCCTAAACCGGCTCGCGACGCTGCTCGAGAAGGAGTCGCCGTGAGGCACGAGGAGGTGTTCAGACGTCTCCCCGACCTCCTCGACGACCGCGACGATGCGGGCCTGCTCGCGCATGTCCGCGCCTGTGCCGAGTGTCAGCGTCAGTTGTTCCTGCTCGGACGCGTCGATCGCATGCTGCGCGACAGCGCATCCGCCCAGGGAGCGGCAAGGAGGCGTCGGCCGACGGCGCGGCAGTTGCTCGCGGCGGCAGTCGTCGCCGCGGCGGCCGCGGCCGCGATGCTCGCGCTCTTCCTGCCCCAGCAGGCGCACCCACACGAGTTCATGTTGAAGACCGCGTCGGGGCGGTCGGTGGGACAGGCCGTGATGGGCCGCTCCGACGCCCGCAATTCCTCGCTTGCGCTGACCGCCCGCGGCATGCCGGTCGACCGTGGCCACTTGTTGGTGCTCTGGGCCAGCGACGACCGGTCGTCGATGCAGGTCGGCCGCTTCATGGTCGACCGAAGCGGCAGCTGCCGCGCCCGCTTCAACCTCCCAGCGAGCCACACCTGGTCTCGGTTCTGGGTAACCGAGCTGGGGAAGCCAGCGGCTGTCGTCGCGACTACGTGACACGGCCCGGTGCGGCGCTCGTCGCTGGCTCCGCGCTCGGGTTGGCCTCGCGGAAGGCCTATCGGCTTCTGGCGAGCGGAGCGCTGACGCTCGACCTCGGAGTCGGCCGCCGGCTGCAGCCGCTTGGGCCGCTCCTCGAGCCGATCCGCGCACCGCAGGAGATTGTGTTCGACGTGATCGCCGGACCACTCGGCAAGACGCCGCGCGCGTTCGCCGACAAGCTCCAGGTGTGGGAGCGGGGAACCGACATGGTGCTCGCAGCGCACTTCACCCGGTGAAATGCGGAATCACGACAACGCTCGAGACAGTCCGCTTCCAACGTCCCGACCGCATCGACTTCCGCCTCGTCCGCGACCCCGTGCCGCATGTCGTCGAGTCGTTCCTGCTCACCGCGGGCGACGGTGGCACCGAGCTTCGATGGCAGGGCGAACTCGGCACAACTACGGCAACCTCGCCCACGACAGCCGCGACCAGCCGTCTCGCTGCTCGACGCGCTCGCGCTCGAACGCGCGGTGGACGCTGGGTGGACGCCGCCGCCGAAGCCCGGAAGACCGCTTGTAGACGGCGTTTCAAGGCCGCTCCGGAAACGATCGCGACGCATGGTGGACGCCAGGTGGACGTCGGAGCCCAAACTCGTCGCTGCGATTGCTAACGGAAGGACCTGATTAGCAGGAAGCTCGCGAAGCCCTCTGACGGACTCGAACCGTCGACCCCCTCCTGACCATCTCTCAGGCAATCGGTGGCAGCCGGTCGCAACGGCTTCCGCTTGTTTTCGCCGTTCTCGCGCGTGAGCGATTTGCGACCGGTTGCCACCGGTTGCAACCACGGGGCTCCATAAAGGCTCCATCCTTTGTTGTCCGCGTTGGCGACGTAGCCGTGACCCGGGCGGGTGGTCTTGCCGCCCGCGCTCTTCCCTTGTGGGACTGCCTCGGAACGGTCAGCCATCGCAGTATGCGGTGTCGACCAGGCGCTCCAACGCGTTCGCGACCACCGGCGGCGGAGGCGAGTCGTTGACCATGACGACGATCTGTCGGGTCGCGTCTCTGCTCGAGTAGGCGATTGTCTTGTAGCCGAAGGCTGTGCCCTCGTGGCCCCAGACTCGGCCGCAGGGCAACCCGGTCTCGTACAGCCCTAGCCCGGATCCGCCTTGGTGGGGGTCCTCGGCGACTGGAACGGTTGTTTCCATCGCTCGCAAGAGGCGGGGGCGGAGCAGGCGGCCACGGAGCAGGGCGCGGTAGAAGGTCGCGAGATCGTCTGCGGTGGAGACGATCGCGCCGGCGGCCCAGGTGCTCGACTGGCTGAACACGGTCGCGTCGCGCGGTTGGGATCCGTCAAGCGGGAAGTAGCCGTGCGCGTACGTGCCCGAGATGTCCGGCGATTCTTCAAAGTTCGTCGCGCGGAGGTCGAGCGGTCTGAAGATCCTTCGGTCGAGTTCCGTCCCGATCGGGTTGCCGCTCGCCGCTTCGACGATCAGCCCCAGGAGGATGTAGCCGGTGTTCGAGTACGACCAGGTGGCGCCGGGAGCGAAGAGCGGTCTATGCGTGGTTGCTATCCGAACGAGGCCCCTCGGGGTCCAGGCCTCGGTGCGCTTCCAGAGGACACGCGCGATGAATCCTTGATCGTTTGCGACGTCGAAGAGCCCGCTCGTGTGGTTGAGCAGCTCGCGGACGGTGATGTTGTTGCCGTTCGGGACGAGCCCGGGCAGCCACCGCTCGACCGTGTCACCGAGACCGAGCCTTCCCTCGCCGACGAGCTGGAGGGCAACGGTGGCGACGAACGTCTTGGTCACGCTGCCGATGCGGAAGCGGTCGCTCGCGCGGATCGGCGTCTTCTTTTCCGCGTCGCCGTAACCGCTGATCAAGCGGATGGTCCGGTTGCCGTCGCGGACGAGCGCGATCGCTCCCGGCGCTTCCGTGGCGGTCAGCCGGTCTAACGCGCGCTGAATCTTCGCCTGTTCTCTCGCCGCGGGTCCTGTCTTTGCTGCGGGCTTCGAGGCGTCGCCGCATGCCGCGGTGAATGCGATCACCCCGGCCGCGCACAGTGCGACCGCCACCGAGTTGTTGAGCCGTCTCCGCGTCACGGCGTCTTCCAGGTGCCGGGGTGGCGCACTGCCGCGACGACGTCCTGGATGGCGTTGAGCACCAATCCGGGCTGGTCGTGTTGGATGTCGTGGCCGCTCCCCTTGGCGACGAGATGCTTGCCGTTCGGGACAAGTGCCGCGAGCTCGTTCTGCAGCGTCTGCCACAGGCGTTCATCCGCCGCGTTGATACGTGGGTCGCTGTCGGGTTGGTCGACCCGACCGTGGGTCAGCACGAACAGCGGCATCGGGTGGAGCGGCGCGGCGGAAAGGGCGGCCCGCGTCTGCTTCAGGCTGGTCTCCATGTCGATCTGCTCGGGATCGATGAGCGCGGGAGCGCGAGCCCGCAGGTGGCGCATCGTCGCTCGCCATGCTGCAGGCGGCAGCAGCTTCTTCAGGAGCGCGGTGCGGCGGGCGTAGTAGTCGGTCGAGACGGCATCGAGCAGCACGAGCCCCCCGACCTCGGTCGGGTGCTTGCTCGCGTAGAGCTGAACGAAGAGGCCCCCGTCCGAGTGGCCGGCGAGCACGTACGGGCCGGGCACCTTGGCGGCCGCGAGCAGGGCGTGCAGATCGGCGACCACATCGTTCGCGGTGCGCGGCGTCGGCGCCGGGTCGCTCCTGCCCCATGGCGCGTTGGCGGGGTCGTAGCTGCAGGCGCGCGTGAACCGTGCGACCTGGTTCTGCACCTCGACCCAGTCCGTCGTCAGCCCGCCCTGGAAGACGACGGTGGGGCTGCCCGAGCCGCTGCAGTTGAGGAACAGCTTGCGCCGGCCGATGTCGAAGCGGCCGGAGTAGGGTCCGCTCGCCGCGATGGTCGGCGGTGCCTCGTCGATCTCGAAGCCGAGAATGCGGGTGGGCTTGCCGCGGTCGAGCTTGATGCGCAGGGATCCGCGCTCTCCCGTCTTCGTCTCGATCAGCGCGACCGCCTGGGTGGCGGTGGGCGGGTAGGCGAAGCCCGCGAACGTGAACGGCCCCCGCTGCTCGGCCGTCTGCCCGAGCATCGCGACGATCGCGCGGGCCGGCATCACGACGGCGAGGAACTGCGGCGAGAAACGCGCGTTCACGTCCGCCTGCGTCAGCCTGGCGGCGCCGCCGTTGAGCTGGGCGAGCGCCCAGGTGAGCTGCCTTCCGACCGGGGTGGCGGGGACCGTCGCCGAAGTTGCTGAGCCGAGGGTGTAGCCGGAGTCGATTCGCCACTCACCGGCGACCTTGGCGAGCACGAAGCGCGCGCCGGCGGGCTCCGGGAGTCCGGCTGTGGCTGTCTTGCCGTGCACGTCGATGTCGAGCGAGCCGTCGGCCGCATCCTTCAACGCGTCGGGTTCGAGCCGGGCCAGGCGTCGTTTGGTCGCCGTCTCGCACCGTTCGCCCCTCGCGTGGCGGGTGAGCTGCGCACAGGCCTTGGCGGTGTCGCCAGCGGCCAGCGCCCTCAGGTAGGTGGTTGCGGTCTTGCTGATCTTCTCCTTGTCTCCGGCGCGTCCGATGCCGCACCCCGTCACCGCCAGGGCGAGCAGTGGGAGGGCGAGGACGGCCAGGGCGCCGCCCTGGGTGATGGTGGTTTTCTGCTTGTGCATGTCGTCCTTTCAGTCAGGGAGGGTCAGGCGTCGCGGGTGTGCGTCCGCCAGGCGCCGGCGGCGAGGGGTGCGATCGTCCAGCCGCCGATCAGGACGATCGCCGTCGTGAGCGAGACGGAGGGGCTGCCGGCACCGGGCTCAAGTCGCTTGAGCGCGGCGCCGAGCAGGATCGGGTCGAGCTTTCCGGTCTGCAGCAGCAGCGGGGCGACGGCGAGCTGCCAGGCGAGCAGGATTCCGATCGACGTCGCGCGCGAGTCGAGTAGTGAGGAGACGCCGAGCGCCAGGAGGAAGCCGAGCGACATCACGAGGGCGAGCCAGGCGACGTACTCGAGGAGCAGCCCGCCGCCGGGCGCCTGCCCAGGCCCGGCGAGCGCGACCGACGCCGCCGCGGCGACCGAGAACCCCACCGCGACCGCCGGCAGCAAGAGCGCGAGCCCACCCGGGATCCGCGCGGCGAAGAGCGCGAACCGCGGGCGGCCGGTGATGACGAGCTCGCGAAAGACGCCCGCCGCCAGGTCGCCGCCGCCGGCGGTGACGCCGATCAGGACCGCGGCCACCACCCCGATCTGGCTGAGCAGCCGGAGCGAGCCGCGCAGGTTGTCGACACCGCCGGCCGGCCCGTACTTCCCCGGGTTCGACGCGTGGAGGACGGCGAGCACGATGTAGGAGACGACCATGGGAGCGACGATCAGGAGGAGGGATGTGGCGACGAGTGCGCGCCGCCGGCGCAACTTCAGGAACTCCGCAGCCAGGAGACGGCGACCCTGCTGCTGCGGAGCTGGCTGCCCGGGAGCGAGCGTGGCCGTGCTCATGGTGCGACCCCGAGGCGGGAGGTGAGCTGGAGGAACCGCTCCTCGAGCGACGCATGCGCCGCCTCGACGCGGTGGATCGCGAGGCCCGCCTCGACGAGGAAGCGGTTGATGTCGGCGGCGGCGTCCTCGGCCGACATCGGAGAGTCGGGACGGAGCGTGATCCGGATCCCCTCGGGCGTCTTCGCGGCCGACCGTACGGCCGGGTGCGCCGCGAGCAGCGCCTGCACGCGTACGCCGTCGCTCGAGCCGATCAGGATCGTCTGCCGGTCGCCTTTGAGCTCGGCGAGCGAGCCCTGCATGACGACGCGGCCGTGATCGACGATCGCGACCGCGTCGCAGATCTTCTCGACCTCGTCGAGCAGGTGCGAGGAGAGGAGTACGGTGCGGCCCTCGGCGACGAGGCCGCGGATCATGCCGCGGAACTCGTGGATGCCGGCCGGGTCGAGGCCGTTGGTGGGCTCGTCCAGGATCAGCAGCTCGGGGTCGGCGAGCAGGGCGCGGGCGGCGCCGAGGCGCTGGCGCATTCCGAGCGAGTAGGTGGAGACGCGCTCGTCCGCGCGCTCGGCGAGTCCCACGCGCGCGAGCGCGCCCTCGATCCGGGCGTGTGCCTCGCGCTCGCGGGCGGCGGCGATCACGACGAGGTTCTCGCGGCCGCTGAGGTAGCGGTGGAAGCGCGGCTCCTCGACGATCGCGCCCACCCGCGCCAGCGCCGCCGCCCGTTCGGCCGGCACAGGTCGCCCGAGCAGCCGCATCGTCCCGGCCGTCGCGCGGGTCAGCCCGAGCAGCAGCCGGATCAGGGTGGTTTTGCCGGCGCCGTTCGGACCGAGATAGCCGAAGGCGGAGCCGCGCGGCACGCGTAGGTCGACGTTGTCGACGGCAACCCGCTCGCCGAAGCGCTTGCTCAGCCCAGACGTCTCCACGACGCAACTGCCGCTCATCGCCCCGTCTGCCGCCAGGCGAGGAAGCCCGTCGCAGCCATCAGCAGCGGCACCGCGAAGAGGGTCGCCGTCCACTCGGCCGGGTTGTAGGGCTTCTCGGCCCCGAGCGGGCTCCGGTCGTCGAAGACGGCCGTCCAGGTGGACGGGAGGTGAATGGCGAGGAAGACAGTCGCGCGATCCCGAAGTAGAGGGTGCCGCCGCCCTTGTGCAGCCGCCAAAAGCCGACGAGCAGGACGAGCGTGTAGACGACGAAGGACGGCGTCACACCGTCGTCGATCCAGGAGGCAGGCGCGCAGACGAGGCTGGCCGCGACAAGTACGAGAAGGACCGCCCGCCAGGGCGCTGCGCTAGCCCGAATCGTCGTCGTTTCCGCGTCCATGGGTCGGATGCTGTCCGTGCTGGGACGCGTTCGCGATGAGGGCGACCCCCAAGAAAAGCCCTAAGATTTGAGGCCCCCGAAGGGAGCGGGTTGCCGGCAGCATCCGATCTGCTTGAGCGCGAGGGCGAGCTCGCCCAGCTCGGTGCGCTGATCGAGGCGTCGCGCGAGGGAGCCGGCCGCTTCGTCCTGGTCGAGGGAGGCGCCGGGATCGGCAAGACGGGTCTGCTCACGGCGGCGCGCGAGCGGGGGCGGGAGGCTCAGATGGAGGTCCTCCACGCCCGCGGCGGCGAGCTCGAGCGGGAGTTTTCCTACGGGATCGTGCGGCAGCTCTTCGAGCCAGCCCTCGCGGGAGCCAGGGAGAGGAGCCGCGCTGAGATCCTGAGCGGGGCGGCCGCGCTGGCCGCGCCCCTCTTCGGCGGCGACTACCTCGCGGACAGCGGAGCGGCGCCGGCCGAATCGGGCTTCGCGACCATGCACGGTCTCTTCTGGCTGAGCGCGAACCTCGCGGCGCGGCGACCGCTCCTGCTCTCGGTCGACGACCTCCACTGGGCGGACAAGCCCTCACTTCGCTGGCTCAGCTACCTAATGCGGCGCCTCGAGGGGCTGCCACTGCTGGTCGTGGCGTGTCTTCGCCCGGCCGAGCCGGAGGGCGAAGATCGGGCGCTCGCGGAAGTGGTCTCCGATCCGGCGCTGTTCGTCGTCCGCCCGCAGCCGCTGAGCGAGGCGGCGGTTGCCGTGCTCGTGCGCGCGAGGCTCTCCTCGGAAGCCGAGGCCGAGTTCTGCGCGGCCTGCTTCGCGGCCACGGGCGGGAACCCGCTCTTCGTCCGCGAGCTGATCGACGCGCTCGCGAGTCAGGGCGTCGCTGCGACGGTCGAGCAGGCGCCACGGGTGCGCGAGATCGGGCCCGAAGGGGTCGTCCGCTCCGTTCGCTTGCGGCTCTCGCGCCTGCCCGCCGAGGCCGAGCTGCTCGCGCGCGCCGTCGCCGTCCTCGGTGACGACGTCGAGCTCCACGACGCCGCTGCCCTCGCCGCCCTCGATCATGAGCGTGCTGCGGACGCCGCAGCGGCGCTCGGGAGCACAGGCATCATTCGTCCCGAGCAGCCGCTCGCCTTCGTCCATCCGGTCGTGCGCGCCGCCGTCTATAACGGATTGACGCCGGTCGAGCGCGAGCGTGAGCATGCGAAGGCGGCCCGGATCCTGGCCGAACGCGGGGCGGCCGGCGAGCAGGTGGCGGCGCAGCTTCTCCTCACGTCCCCGAAGGGGGAGGGCTCCGTCGTGGCCTCGCTCCGGGAGGCCGCCGGTCGCGCGCTCGCACAGGGCGCAGGCGACAACGCCGTCGCCTACCTTCGCCGCGCGCTGGCGGAGCCTCCGCCGGCCGCGGAGCGGGCGGAGACTCTCCGTGAGCTCGGCTCTGCCGAGCGGCTGACGCTCGAGCCGGCGGCGTCCGGCCATCTGCGGGAGGCCCTCCTCTTGACGGAGGGTCCACAGCGACGCGCCTGGCTCGCCCTCGAGTTGGGTCGCATGCTCTTCTGGGGCGAAGGCGGCCGTGCGGATGAAGCCGTCGAGATCCTCGAGCGGGCAATCGCGGAGCTTCCCCGAGACGAGGCGGACCTGCGCCAGCAGCTCGAGGCCGCGCTGTTGACGATCGCGCTGGAGGAGCCTGCGCTGTACGCGCGGGCGGTCGAACGGCTCGAGCGCCTGCGGGCGCAGCCGCCAGACTCGACGCTCGGCGGCCGGATTCTGCTGGCGGCGCTCGCCTACCACGACGCGCGTGTCGGCGCCTCTCTCGCTTCATGCGTGACGCGCGCCGAGCGTGCGCTGGCCGGGGGGCCGCTGTACGGGCACGAGGCCGGGATGGGCTGGTGCCACGTGGGATTCGTGCTCGCCAATGCGGATCGATTCGACGCTGCGCGTGACGTCTACGACGCGGCGCTGGTCGACGCGCGCGCCCGCGGATCGGTGTTCGCGTTTGCCCTCGCCTCCTTGCTTCGCGGCGGCGCCGCCTACCTGCGCGGTGCGCTCGTGCACGCGGAGGCGGATCTGCGGCTGGCGATCGAGGCGTGCGAGTCCAACGGCCTCGCCGCGGGGCTGCCGACGCCGTATGCCTACCTCGCCGACACGCTGATCGAGTGCGGCGATCTCGATGGCGCGGCCGGCGCGCTGGCGCGCGTCGCCGCCGGAGAGGAGTTCCCCGAAAGAATGGGGGGCGTCTCGGGCGCTGGGCAAGGCGCTCCGAACGGCAGGGCTCGTCGAACGAGGCGAGGCCGGCTTGCCGCTGCTTCAAGAAGCGGTCGACGTGCTGGAAGACTCGCCCGCCCTCCTCGAACGGGGGCGCGCGCTCACCGAGCTCGGCGCGGCGCTGCGGCGCGCCAACCGCCGAGCGGAGGCGCGCGAGCCGCTACGGCAAGGACTCGAGCTCGCGCACAGCTGCGGTGCTAAACCGCTCGCCGAGCGCGCGCACACCGAGCTCGTCGCCACCGGCGCGCGCCCACGCCGCCTCGTCCTCTCCGGCCTCGAGGCCCTCACGCCGAGCGAGCGGCGGGTCGCGGAGATGGCCGCTGACGGAATGACCAACCGCGACATCGCCCAGGCGCTCTTCGTCACACCGAAAACCGTCGAGGTCCACCTCTCGAACGCCTACCGCAAGCTCGAGATCGGCTCCCGCTCCCAGCTTCCACTTGCGCTCGCCCCGCCGGTCGAGGCGCAAAGCGAAAGAGAGCCGACGACGCTGATCAACTCTTGATCGCGGCACGACTACTTGTTGACCTGAAGGCTCCATAAAGTGCCCCATACCACCGCACGCTGTGGATTGTGCAAGTGCCCCCGAACGAAGAAGCTCCCTTTTGCGGGGCTTTTGCAGAGCCCTCTGACGGACTCGAACCGTCGACCCCCTCTCTATGAAGAAGGGCCGTGCGTCAACTGGGTCGGGTTGTGCATCGCCCAGTCAGGGCGGGCGTTGCGGTTGGGCGCGGTGAGTTGGGCTCATCTCTCTATCGCCTCCTGGTGGGAGGACAAGGCTGATTGGAGTTCGCTCCGGTGGCGCAGCTCCTTAGGGACCGTCAGGCGGCCAGGGTGTCGGTGGCGCCTTTGGGAGCGAAGGGTTGGTGCCGGCTGAGCATGTGCCAGATCGCTTCGGAGAGTCGGCGGGCGAGGTCGATCTGGGCGACCTTGGCGCCGCGCTGTTTGCCGATGCGGGCTTTCGTGTGCTGGTAGCGGTCGCGGTAGGCGGGGTGGGTGCAGGCGTGGGTGGCGGCCTCGACGAGCGCCCAGCGCAGATACTTGGGCCCTTGTTTGGCGAGCGGGCCGCGCAGGTCGCGTTCGCCTGATTGGTAGACGCGCGGGCAGAGGCCGGTGTAGCCGGCGAGCTTGCGCGGGCTTGCGAAACGGCCGATGTCACCGATCTCGGCGGCGATCGTGTAGGCGAGCACCCAGCCGATCCCGGGGACGGTCAGCAAGAGCGGCACGTAGCGATGGTCGGCGCCGAGCCGGCGCAGTTCGCGCT
>WNFX01001441.1_pt1 | contig 24687 bp, 18 predicted proteins | sample 5400111 | NCBI WGS metagenome assembly WNFX01 (sample SAMN13153363, study PRJNA577476) | soil metagenome | isolation source: 40 cm soil or saprolite under grassland replicate 1 | place: USA:California | collected 2016-06-15
TCCGCAAGGGGGGGCATAGTATCCCCAGGGTCCAAAGGATGTGTTCTTATACTTGGCCTCTCTCACATTTCCTCCTGTGAAACAGGTTTCACAGTTGCCTCTACAGTCTCGCCTGCCTATCCCTCTCCGAGGCGCGTAGTTACTGTAGAGAGGCGCTGCACTGAGGAGGCTTCTACAAACTTCTAGGATCTGTTTTTGAAGGTCGATATCAAGTCTTTTGGCTACTCCATACATAGGTGTTTCCTTTCTGATATTAAGAACGAAACGGGGATGGTGGTTTTGTTGTGTTTGTGAGGATTGAGCGGGAGACCAGTACTGATCTCGCCAATTCCCCATGTACAAAACTTTACATGCGAACAAGCACATCAACAACAATAGTATATCACCAAAAACAATGCTCACGGTTCGCGTAAAATTGGACAGGGTAATAAAGAATCTGGTAGAGTGTGTTTTTTGCAAGGGAAGTGTCATGCGCCTTCAGCGCATGACACTTCCCTTGCAATAGGCCTGCACGGATTTGTCCTCATCGATGGCCTTGCCAAGTCAGGCCGCGATGAACGCCGTAAACGACAAGGGCTCTTCGCCTCTGGCTTTCTGTTCATGGATCACCTGGCGCGGGATCGTGACATCCACTTCCGTTAACGCAAGCATCATACGCTTGTGCTCTGTGAGCCGCAGCGCAACGGCGATTTCACGCTGGCCTTTTGGAAAAGGCATGAGCTGGTAATCAGCGTGCTTCGTTAAGGAACCGATCTTTGTTTGTACTGGATTGTCATGGATGTGTGAGGATTTCAGCATCCTCTGCTCTTGCCCTTTCAGAACGAACGAAGGCACCGAAAGAGAAGTGCTGTAGGCTGGCCTGGACTTCTTCAATCCATCCATGCTCTTCGCGAAAACATAGCCCGTGTTGTCGCGCCTCCTGAGCCGTCAGATAGGGCAGGAGGTGGCCCACCAGAGGCTGCCCGGCTTTGTAGCGGCACAGATTGTCCTGTGCCCGTTCGATCATGAGGGATAGACCGGCTAACGGGTCCCCAAGCGTCTCTTGCAAGGAGTGGTAGACCTGCTTTGCTCGCGCTTCATCTTCCTGCCCTTGAGAGTGATTGCCCAGATAGCCCGCTACGCCAGGCAGGTCTTCCTCGCTTACTAGCCCAAGATGCTCGGCCCATAGCAGCAGGCGTAAGCCTTGCGCCAGGTCTGCATCAAGAGTGGTGACATTCATCTCGGTATCGTCACGCATGCCGCGATTGTTCAAATTCGCCGAGCCGACGGTGGTCCACACATCATCGACGATGGCCACCTTGGCATGGACGTAGATCGGGCGGTAGTGTTCACCATCCTCCTGGTGGCTTGAGCTACCGAGGCAGAAGACCTGTAAGTGTCCCTGCGCTACAGCTTCAGGAGCTTCTGCACGTAAGTGCACAAGGCTCGCATCTGTGTCAGGGCGACCAATATTGGGGTGGTCAGGCAGCACCAGGGCAAGCGTGACTCCGCGTCTCAAGGCATCACCTAACTCACGTATGATATGTTCCATCGCCAGGCACTCACTTCCCAGGAAAGGAAGAACGATCCCTATACCGGCATGGAGCCAGAAGTATTGATTCTCCAGGTAGACAAAACGGCGGGCGTTGCCCAGCCCGTTGAGATAGTGCTGGGCGATGTCCTGGATGCCAGCAGCAGGCTCGAAGCTATAGGTGCGTTGAGGAATGGTACGGGCTACCTGCACGATGGTCTTGCTCTCCACTGGAGGAGCGGGTGGATGCTCGGGCAGCAGCAACTCCTTCCAGGCATGTCGCTCCACCACACTATTCCAGCGTTGGCGAAAATTGAGTTCGACATCCCTTGCTGCTGGTCCTTCGATCAGCGCGTGGGCATCGTGAAAGGGATGGGGGCTGGTCCCCGCTTTGGCGCGACGCAAAGGGGAAGCGAAAGGATGGGAGGGACTATCCCAGCGGTCGAAGTCACCACTCAGTTCGATCAGCAGATCGATACCGCCCACAAAGGCGTGGGTGCCGTCCACAATCGAGATCTTTTGATGTAAGGACTCGGTGGGATGATGGACAATCCCATGCGTACTATCATCAAGCAGACACGTCACCCCTACCTCTATCAATTGGCGCTGGGCTTCCTTGGGCTTGTCGTGCATCAGGACTGGAAGCACCGGGCCACCCCAAAGCAGTACCTTCACCTCCACCCCTTTGTTCACGACATACCCCAGGACCGCTTGTACAGAGAGATCGTGGGTACACCAGAAGTCAATATCGGCCTGCTCAAGGCCCTGGGCACGGAGTCCGGACAGGAGGGCCTCCTGCTCGGGACTCCCACCAGGTCCTGCACAATGATCTTTCCCGCGTACGAGTTGCAGGTCAGGGGTCATGCCCCAGTTGGCTATGTAGATGTACTTCTGCGCCTTGAGAAATTGCAGGCAGAAGGAGAGCATGGCGCTGCGTCCATCAACGAGGTAGGCGATACGAGAAGTTGTATGGACCGGTAGATCGCCCTCAGCCCACCAGTTCTTTATCAGTCGCTCAGTTTGAACTAGCATATACTTCCTCCTTTAGCATGACCCTGCTCATCATCAGGCACTTCATGTAGTCCCTTGCTGGCGCTGTCTTCCTCCTACAAGCTATACTTCACCATTATGAAGAATAACGCAGAGAAATCACGATGCGATCACAGCCAAGGGGTTCAAGCTCACACATCCATCACAAGTTCAGAATCCTTGATCACGCGTCCTTTGTGATGCCGCTGTGAGACCACGAAATACCTTGCAATACATCTTTTGGGTCATGACATCTCTCAGGTGATACTGTAAACTTCCTGTTGGAAGAGGCAGAACTTGAACAAAGGAAGGTTGATATCTAACGTAAAGATTAGTGCATTCTTTTTTCTCATTTCAGCGCTTGATGCATAGCTTGCGGAGGGCAACCATGAGCACGCATATCAACGATGCATTTGTACCGAGCCCGCCAACGAGGAGTTCTGATCGATCAGGAGCGCCACGCACGCGCTTACGTGGACGCAAACTCATCCTAGCGCGAGTCGCATGGGTAGCAGCGGTCACCCTGCTCGTGGTGCCCTTTCTTGTCATGCTCCCGGCATACTATACAGCGCTTCAGACCATCTGCACAGGCGCTCCGTGTGGTAACTCGCAACCTACCCCTGACTCCGCACTAGCCCTCCAGAAGCTTGGCCTCTCCGTTGGCACCTATGCCACCTTCACCCTCGCGCTCTATATAGCCTTAGCGTTCCTCTGCTTCGCCATCGGTGCAGTGATTTTCTGGCGTAAGTCTGATGACTGGATGGCACTCCTGGTTGCGCTGGCGGTGGTGGGGACAATAACCTTGAACGGAAATGTAGCATATGACAGCCACTCTGCATGGCTCATGCCTGCCTTCGTTTTGTTTGTACTTGGAACTAGCGTGTATGTGCTGGTCTTCTTACTCTTTCCTGATGGGCGGTTTGTGCCACGATGGATGCGCTGGCTTCTCCCGTGCTGGATTGTAGCGGATTTGGTCTATCTCCTCCCCAATGTCCCTTTCGCGCTCCCGTACTATGATCTGGTATGGCATGCAGCATTAGTCTTGCCCGTGATCGCACAAGTCTATCGCTATCGCACTGCTTCCAGTCTACTCCAGCGCCAGCAGACCAAGTGGATTCTCGTCGGTATCTGTGTGGCAATTATAATTATAATCGGATTAACAGTGCCACAGTACCTCTTTCCTTCGCTTGGGCAAGCTGGCTCGTTGTATCAGCTTGTCATTACACCTGGCTATCTCGTAATCTCGTTCATCTTCCCGCTCTGCTTAGGCCTTGCCATTCTGCGCTTCCGGCTCTGGGACATTGATCTCATCATTCACAGAACGCTGGTCTACAGCACCTTGACGGTCGTGCTTGCTCTGGTCTACTTCGGCCTGGTGATCACGTTACAAGCCCTGTTGCGTGGACTCATCAGCCAGACGAACGGAGTGGCTATTGTCCTCTCAACCTTGGCCATTTATGTGCTGTTCCACCCGCTGCGTTATCATATCCAACGACTCATCGACCGCCGATTCTACCGTCACAAGTATGACGTGGCCCGCACGCTCGCCGCGTTCAGTGCGACCATCCGCGATGAGGTAGACTTGAACCGGTTACGCGAACAACTGCTTGCGGTGGTGCAGGAGACGATGCAGCCAGCACATGTTTCCTTGTGGCTCTGCCCACCCGAACGACACCATGACAAGATAACACGAGCTCTTCCAACAATCGATAGCGTTGGCAAATCTTGAAGATGTAAGGGTGCTCAGAAAGGATTTGTATGACAACTGCACACACTACACGTACACACTCGTCACTAGAACGAGCCGCTCATATCGCCCTGGTGCTGGCGCATCATGAACTGTGGTATCTCATTGAGGTCTTGAACCTGGAACGCTTCGTTCCTGCTCATCTTCACCGCAGTACTACTCCCCATCAAAAGAATCCTGGACTTCGCACGCAGCCTGAGCAATTGCGCATGGCGCTTGAAGAACTCGGGCCCACCTTCATGAAACTGGGCCAGATGCTCTCCATTCACGCTGATCTATTGCCTCCGGAGTACCAGCGTGAGTTTTCCAAATTGCAAGATGCCGCTCCAACGATCCCTATCGAGACCGTGCGCGAGATGATTACGGCAGAACTAGCTCAGCCGCTTGAGCACTCCTTCGCGACCTTTGATGCTACGCCTTTAGCGGCCGCCTCCATTGGACAGGCACACCTGGCTACTTTGCAAGATGGGACAGAAGTCGTTGTCAAGGTGCGCCGGCCAGGAGCAGCCGAACAGGTTGATGAGGACCTGAAGTTGTTGCATAGCCTGGCATCGACTGCCAGTCATCGCTGGGAGCTTGCTAACCAGTATGATGTCGTCGGGTTGGTACAGGAGTTTGACCAGAGCCTGCGAGCGGAACTGGACTATCTGCATGAAGGACACAATGCCGAGCGCTTCGCCAGGAACTTTGCAAGCGAGAGCGCAGTCCAGATCCCACGGATGTTCTGGGAGACAACCACCTCAAAAGTACTCACGCAGGAACGGATTCACGGCATCAAGGTAACGGACATAGCTGCCCTCGATGCAGCAGGCGTTGACCGTACAACACTCAGCAAGCGTGGCGCCCAGATCTTCCTCAAAATGGTCTTCGAGGATGGTTTTTTCCACGCGGATCTGCACCCTGGCAATCTCTTTATTGAGGAAGAAGGACACATTGGGCTGATTGACTTTGGCATGGTCGGGATCGTGGATAAACGGACCCAGGAGGAACTAGGACTTCTGCTATCAGGCATGATCAGCCAGGATTCCGATCGTTTAGTCGATGCGCTGCTAGAGCTTGGTGCTAGCCAGCAACCGGTGGATCGTGCCGCGCTCCGTCGTGACCTTGAGCACCTACTCTCGCAGTTTGCCGACCAACCGCTCAGCGCTATACCAATGGGACAGTTACTAACGGATGTGCTTAATATCGTGCGTCGTTATCATCTCGTCTTGCCATCTAACCTGGTGTTGCTACTCAAGACGACGGTTATGACAGAGGGCATGGCCATGCAGCTCGATCCGTCGTTTAACCTCGTGGAGGCCCTTACTCCCTATGTCGAGCGCCTCATGCTCCAGCAGTACTCGCCAGCTGCCTGGGCCAGGCGGCTGGGCAAGATGATCCCGGATCTGGCCTGGCTCTTCACAGAGTTTCCACAGCACCTGCGGCGGCTGATGGGCGAACTGGAGCGAGGTACCTTGAAGTTCGACATTCAGCCAACGGGGTTAGAGCCGCTGTTTAAACGTGTCGAACGCATTGCGAACCGTATCGTACTGGGCATCATTGTTGCAGCATTGATCGTTGGCCTATCCATGCTCGTTTCGGCCTATCGCCCTGGAGTGCCAGGCGTGTGGGAAGTGGTCTTAACCATCGGGCTTACCCTGGCTGGTGTGCTCGCCATATATCTTGTGTGGAGTATCTTCCGCTCTGGTCACCACTAAGGCGTCGTTAAGAAATAACTTTCGTCTTGTGGCAGAAGCGAGATAGATGAGAAGACAAGGGAATACGATTACTTGACTCTACAAAAAAGAATTAGTTATACTTTACCAGGTGAACATTACAATAAGAGACACAGCCTTTGAGCAAAGCACCTCCTTCATTTCAACCACAGAATACGGGTGATGATCGTGCCTGGCATGCTTACTGGCAGGCACAGGCTCAACCATGGCGTACTGAACCCGAGATTGACATCGAGCGACAGCAGTACCTGCATGAGCACCTCACTATCAAGGAAAGAGAGTGGGAGCATTACCCTTTTAAGGATATTGTTCTAGATCGTGCCGATATTGAGTGGTTGCTAGCAAACTATAATGATGAACGAAGATTTGCAGGGCAAAGTTACCAACTACTTCAAAAACGCAATGGCCTGGATCTTAGAGGCGCTGATCTACGCAAGGTAGACCTGCATGACTTGCCTCTGAAAGGGGTTGACCTCTACAATGCCCATCTTGAAGAAACTGACCTTCGAGATGTCCACCTGGAAAGAGCAAACCTCAGTGCGGCTTACCTGCAGGAAGCTTATCTTTACAATGCCCATCTGGAGGATGCCTACCTCAGCGAGGCTCAACTGAATGGTGCTGATCTCCGAGCAGCCCATCTCGAAGGCGCCGACCTCAGTGAAGCTTCTCTGGAGAGAGCTGACCTCAGCGAGGCTCACCTGGAACGAACGAACCTCAAGGGAGCCTCGCTGGAACGAACGAATCTCCGAGCAACTCACCTGGAAGGAGCTGACCTCAGTGGGGCACACCTGGAGGGAAGTAATCTGAGTGGAGCTTTCTTTACGAGCGTAACGAACTTGAAAGGTGTCCATTTTGGTAATAAGAAGTCTGGCTTCGTCTTACTTGCCGGGGTACGTTGGAGTGATGTTGATCTTTCCGTTGTAGATTGGACGCAGATGAACATTCTAGGCGATGAGTATCAGGCACGCCGGCGGGAAAAGGACAATGGAGTGGCGAAAGATTCTACGACACGCCTTGAGGAGTATCGAACAGCAGTGAGGGCCAATCGGCAACTGGCGGTTGCATTGCGAAGAGAGGGATTAAACGAAGAAGCAGCACGTTATGCTCATCGTGCACAACGGCTCCAGCGTGTAGTTCTGAGACGGCAAAGAAAGCTTGGACAATATCTCTTCTCCTGGTTTCTTGACCTGCTCGTTGGATATGGCTATAGACCAGGACGAACCATTTTCTGGTATCTAGCGGTCATTGTTGGATTTACACTAGCCTACTTTGCATTTGGACGTTTATCACCACTTGATGCATTTATCTTTAGCTTGACTTCATTTCATGGACGTGGATTTTTCCCAGAGAGCACATTCTATTTAAATGACGTGCGTGCGATGCTCGCTGTCTTCGAAGCGGTGATCGGCTTGCTGATTGAGGCGAGCTTAATCGCAACGTTCACGCAGCGCTTCATCGGAAAATAGCCCGCTTGCTTACTGAAGGGGTAATACCTGTGATTTCTCCGTCGTACCACAGTAGCACATCTGGCGAAGACTACTGACAAACAAGGAGTGAAACTATGTCACAAGCCAACATAATGATGATCGCTCGCAAGGTAAATCCCACGGCCAGTATCATAGACATCCATGGTGAGGTCTCCGCTCTTGCAGAGAAGGCACTGATGGATGCTTACATGGAGGCGAGTACCCCACCGACCAGCGCTATTATCTTGAACTTCAACGGGCTGGAATACATGAATAGTAGCGGAATCGGCTTGTTGGTCACACTGCTTATCCGTGCTAACCGTCAGGAGCAGCGCCTGCTGGCCTTCGGACTCAGTCAGCATTATCGTAACATCTTTGAAATCACTCGCTTAAGCGAGGCTATTGGAATCTATGATACAGAGACCCAGGCACTAACAGCAGCACACACGGCCTGAGTAGGAATGCCTGCCGAAAGATCACTAGGCTAATTCTACCCAACCATGAGCTTCGCGGAAATGTAATCCATGCTGCTTCGCATCCGCGGCCGTCAAGTAGGGCAACAGGTGGCCAACTAGCGGCTGTTTTGCTTTGAACCGGCGCAGATTGTCTTGCGCGCAGTCAATCATCATTTGCAGCCCTATTAATGGATTATCCATCGTTGCTAGCAATTGTTGTATAAGGACCACCGCTCGCTGGTCTGCACTTTGCCCCTGCCGCTGGCCTCCCAGGCGACGTGAAACAGTCAGCAAGTCCTCTTCACCCATCAACCCCACGTGCTCAGCCAGCAGCATCATGCGTAAGCCAACCGCCAGTTCCGCATCAAGGGTTGCGACATTCATTTCCGTGTCGTCGCGCATCCCTCGATTGTTCAGATTAGCGGACCCGACGGTCGACCAGAGATCGTCGATGATCGCGACTTTCGCGTGGACATAGATGGGCCGGTAGTGTTCATGGCCATCTACCGTTGTTGATGTTGCCAGGCAATAGGCTTGTAGTCGACCCTCCGCCACAGCTTCGGGCGCAGCTTGACGCAATCTGTTCAGGCCTGCATCAGTGAAAGCTCGACCCATATTTGGATGATCAGGCAGCACTAATGCAACTGTAACACCACGCTGCAATGCTGACGCTATCTCGCGTAAGTTGCGCTCCATATCAGGGCTATCGGCTCCCAGGAACGAAAGGTCAATGCCATACATTGCATGTATCCAGAAGTACTGGTTCTCCAGGTAGATAAATTGTTGGGCATTGTTCAATGCATGTGCATAGAGTTGCGCGATCCCCTGGATGCCTGCCTTAGGAGCGAAACTATAGGTGTGTCCAGGGATAGTCCGGGCTACCTGTACCTGACTTTTACTCTTCAAGGGACGGGGGAGTGGATGTTCGGGAACAAGTAACTGTTTGTCCCACACGTGCCGCTGGACGACATCATTCCAGCGCTGGCGAAAATTGAGTTCCACATCTCCCACTACCGGCCCTTCAATGATGGCATGTGCATCATGCCAGGGATGCGGGTCGACATCCACTTCGTTCTTCCGTAACGGGGAGAAGAGCTGGTGTATGTGATCATCCCAACGGTCGAAATCACCGCTGAGTTCGATCAGCATATCGATCCCGCCGATGAAAGCATGTGTGCCGTCCACAACCACGATTTTTTGATGCAAGGACTCAATAGGATGATGGATTACGCCATGCGAACTGTCATCAAGGATACAGGTCACGCCTACCTGTCTGAGTTGCTTATCAGCCACATGGGGATTATAGTGCGAAAACAACTCTGGACAGGCCCAGATCAATGCCTTTACCTCGACACCCTTGCTGACGGCGTGACCAAGAACCGCTTGCACGGTAAGATCGTGGCTACACCAGAAGTCTATCTCCGTCTCCTGCAGGCCCTCGGCACGCAACTCAGCCACGAGCGCTTCCTGTTCATCGCTACCATCTGGTCCTGCACGATGGTCTCTACCACGCACCAGTTTCATCGTGGGCGTTATGCCCCAGCATGCAATGTCGATATAGTTGCGTGCCATCAGAAAATGGCGGCACATCGTAAGCAAAGTCGAGCGTGCATCCACGAGATAGCTCACACGAGAATCATTACGTACGGGTGTATCACCCTCAGCCCACCAGGTATTCATCTTCTTCCTTTCTACTTTGTCTATCAAGCTTACTGAATCTGTGTAGCTTTCTCCAACTCTTTCTTCGCACGCCGCTTTGTGAGCCAGTCGAGCATCCACCAATACAGGAAGATGAAAGCAAGCAGATACAGCGCTCCCTCAAAATATGCACCCAGGACGTCGGTGAACCAATGATCGAGCTCCATAATGCGCGAAAGGCCAATGGTCAGCAATTGAAAAACCGCGTAGAGCTGGAGTGGGATGAGGAGCCAACGATAGCGCCACTGGCGTATGGGCCTGCTGAAGCTCAGGTAGAGCAGGAAGCCATAAAAGATCGTCACAAACTCCACATGCCCCGAAGGATAAGTGGGAACCGGCACTAACTGCGTATGATGCCGGATAGGGGCAGTGTTGGAACTGGGCCGCGGGCGATTCACCACTTGATCGATCAGCTGATTGAGCGCAAACGTCCCCCCAGCGGCAACCGCGAGTAGGATGGCTGAGACAAACCAGCGGATGGGGGATGTGCCCCGCCGCTGAGCGAGCCATCCCAGCAGGAGTAGAGTGGCAAAGCAGAACGCGACAGAGATCGGCGCAAAGGAAGGCTCATTGATTACCCCGACAAAATGAAGGACCCTCGCAGCCCACCCAACGTCTTGCAGATTTTGGAGCGTCTGGGTGGTTGCGATATCAAGAGGGAATGGCTGGGGATGGGCATGAATGATGAAGCAGGAGACGACAAAGATGAGCAGACCTATTCCCCAGATAATAGCCACGACACGATGTCGTTTTAGCATATTATCTCTCTTCTCGCCACTAAGCGTTGTCGCTGCAGTTTGCGTGTGTAGACCCTCAGGATTTGTTGCGTTGTACATGGCTTTCTTCTCTTCTGTACTAGCGATGACGCGCTATGAGTGTTCTGCTCTGTCTATCAGGCTGGCTGGTTTTGTGTTGATTTCTTCGCCTGTCTTTTATCATACCATCTTGTCATCCTGTCGAGTGTCCAGCGGTACAGGACGATGAGTAGGGCGAGGCAGAGCGCGCCAGAGAGGTAGCCACCTGAGACATCGGTGACCCAGTGAGACCCCTCATAGACGCGCGAAAAGCCAATCAAGAGAATATTCAGCACAGCATAGAGCTGGAACGGGATTAAGAGCCAGCGATAGCGCCACTGGCTGACCGGTTTGGTGAGACTCAGATAGAGCAGGAACCCAAAGAAGACCACATCATTCTCCACATGACCGGAGGGAAAGCTATGAACTGGCACGGGCATATAAACATGTATGAGTTGTGGACTGGGACGTGGACGTCCGACAATCAAAGCAATGAGACCATCCAGGCCATTGAGGGCAGCTACGATAAGTGAGGCGAAGATGGCTATCACAAACCAGGGGATAGGAGACCTACCTCTACGCCAGGCAAGCACTCCGATCAGCGACAGCACGACGAACCATACGGTAAATTCGATAGTCGAATGAAGCACATCACCCATAATACTGACCCAACCAATAGGAGTAATCACCCAGGACCAGAGTTGCAGTTGCTGCAAGGTGATAGTGGTTTGCAGGTCGAAAGGCCAGGGTGCAGGATGCAACCGTACGATTACCGAAGTTACTACGAGCGTCATCAAGCCAATTATCCAAAGAACGATCGCAACATTCTGACGTGTAAGTGCATTCCGCCGCACCTCACTAGCCGGAGTGGTAGTGTCCAACGATTGCTTGCCTGGACGATCAGGTGTACTGTCCATGGTTCTCCCCCTTTCAGTTTGGTTAGTTCTGCTAACCAGGAATGTAGTGCTATAAACAACTTCAATCTACCAGGCTTTCTGGGTCTGTATAGGTTTCTCCGCCACTCTCTTTGCACGCCGCTCTTCCAGTTTGTTCGTTTGTTACTCCTGCTCTCCTTCAAGGATTCTCATGAATATAGTATATTAGGTAGTGTATCGTATCTGGAATGAAACTGCATGCTCCTTAAGTAGCATTCTCTTCTCCTCAACCCACTCATCTTCTAAATGCTACTCAAGTAGCATGACACCTTTGTTATTTTCCCTTATACTATGCATGTACTAACGAATGGAAAAACGTCGTATGACCCAATTACATCAGTGTATTATCAGTTAGAACTAACCAGGCTGAATGGAGGAGAACCATGGACAGTACACCTGATCGTCCAGGCAATCAATCATTGGATGATACCACTCTGGCTGCTGTCTCAAAGCCACAAGCTGCACGGGTAGTACAGACACGCCGCAGAGCTGCGCTCAGCCTCTGGGTGATCGGCTTGATGACGCTCGCAGTAACTTCGGTAATCGTGCGGTTGCATCCTGCACCCTGGCCTTTCGACCTGCAAACCACTATCACCTTGCAGCAACTGCAACTCTGGTCCTGGGTGATTACTCCGATCGTTTGGGCCAGTTTCGTAGATAATCCCATTCCTTCAACTGCCAGCTTTATCGCATGGTTCGTTGTGCTTCTGCTGATCGGTGTGGTTGCCTGGCGCAGGGGTGGGTCGCCCATCCCCTGGGTGGTGACCGCCATCTTTATCTCCATCGGAGTACCCGTAATGGCTGGTCTCAATAGGATCTTCGCCACTATCGCGGCACGTCCTCGTCCAAGTTCGCCACTCATGCATGTGTTTATGCCTGAGCCAGGAATTCCTAGTTTCCCCTCCGGTCATGTGGAGAATGATGTCGTCTACTATGGGTTCCTGCTCTATCTGAGCCTCAGCAAACCGGTCAGCCAGTGGCGCTATCGCTGGCTCTTGATCCCGTTCCAGCTCTATGCTGTGCTGAATATTCTCCTGGTTGGCTATTCGCGCGTCTATGAAGGATCCCACTGGGTCACCGATGTCTCAGGTGGCTACCTCTCTGGCGCGCTCTGCCTCGCCCTACTCATCGTCCTGTACCGCTGGACACTCGACAGGATGACAAGATGGTATGCAAGGAGAAGCGCTCTGACAATCCAGGAACCGGAGCCATCTACTGGCACAATGCGTGAGAAATCTTTAGAGGCAGTGCAAGTTGTTGAAAAGAAAGCTATACCCTACGAGGAGTTGTTCATCAAATGTAAGGATGATTGGATTCACCACCTGGCACAAGCGCTCGCATTTAGCCTGCTAACGACCCTGATACCCATTTCTATCGTGCTCCTGTCCATTTTAAGTAAGATTCTGGGAATGGTAGATGCGCAAACGCAGCGGATATTTTCTCGAAGCCTTGATACGATCTTGCCTCAACCGCTCTCATCACAGGCGACGCAGGTATTTAGCAAAGCTTACGACGCGCTCTCGCACGACCCCACTGTTGTGGTAGTGCTTTTGTTTTTGTTTTATGTCTTGCTCGGTTCATTCCTTTTTTCGCTGATGGAAGCGTGTTTTGACGTGATCTTTCACCTTCCTCCACGCCCATATCTACGTAGACATATCGTGGCCCTTGGCATGCTCTTACTGTATACTGCGCTTGCACCAATCATCATTGTGGCTTCGGCCGCACCTATGTTAATACTTACTCTATTGCACGTTATTCCCCCAGGCAACATTCCCGATAGCAATCTCATCTACCGTCTTGCAACCATCGGCGGGAGTATCATCCTCTCGTTGTTTCTGTTTCAAGCTATCTATGTGGTGGTTCCTTCGCGACATATCAGTATGCGGACGATTGGTCGTCACGTTCGCAACAGTTGGCAGGGAGCGCTCGTGGCAACAATTGCGCTGGAACTGTTGCTTCAACTCTTTCCAATCTATGCGGCACTTTTCCTGAACAGCTACATCGGGCAGTTAGGATTCGTACTTATTCTGTTATTTTACTTCTACCTCTTCACACTTATTCTCCTGTTCGGCGCTGAGATCAATGCCTTCTTTGCCGAGGGCATACGTGTCCCTCAAAACGATCTCATTACGCAGGCCAGTAAGGATGGTTACAGGTAAGGTCTCTCTAGAAAGGCAAAACTGATGGTCACTACACCTTCCCATCACACCTTCCACAGGCTCAATCGGTTGTTAACTACATTTCTAGCACAAATGCGGCATGTAGCTGATCCTGTTGAAAATCCTGAAGCTGTTTCATTGAAACAGTCAGGCACAAATGACCGGAGCGCCGCTAATACTGGCAGTACACTTCCTCAACTTGCGGCAGAGCCGCCTATCGAGCAGTCGGCTCTGCCACATCAATCCTTAGAGCCTGCACTCTCCCCTGTGCCAACTGAGCATGATGTTGGGCATACAAATACTCCCTTTGTACTCGAGCAGGAATTGCAAGAGCCATTCTCAGACAAATCCGCAGTAAAGTATTCAACAGGAAGCCCATTACGGTGTAAAAAGGCTTATTTGATCATCAATCCGCGAGCTGGCCACAACTTTACGAGAATCGCCGATGTGCTTGCTGTACTGGCAGCGGCTGGTTGGAAAACCGATATCGCTGTGAAACACTATGTTGGTCATGCCATCGAATTGGCAACTAAGGCGGCCGAACAAGATTACGACCTGGTCATCGCTTATGGTGGGGATGGAACAATCAATCATGTGGTCAATGGAGTTATGGCTGCCAAAGGTAAGGGACGACGGAAAGCCATTGGTGTCATTCCCGGGGGGACCGCTAATCAATGGGCATCTGAGACGAGCGTGCCCGTTGATCCTGTCAAGGCTGCACTTGCTCTGATCGACAGCAACGTTCATACTGTGGATCTTGGTCGACTGCAGGTGCAAGCAATAGCGTTTCCCAATCAAACTCAGGAGAACCAGCAGCAACAGCAAAAAGGACAAAAGGCGCGCAAGAGCAGGGCAAAACAACCATCGAGCCGTGAAAACTACTTCTTGCTCACTGCTGGCCTGGGTCTCGACGCCTCAGTCATCAGTCACACTTCTAAAGGCTTGAAACAACGGGTTGGCCCCCTGGCATTTGATCTTGCCGTTGCTGAATCTTTACCGGAACAACATCCGTTTCCCATCGAGGTAATGGTCGTTGAAGATGGGCAGGATCAACCCCTGGTATGGAAAGGAGAAGCATACCAGGTAATTCTGGGCAATACTCGTCGCTACGCAAACGCCATAGAACTCACTCCCGATGTCTATCTCGATGACGGGAAACTTGAACTCTGTGTGATTACGGCGGGCAACACCATTACGACGCTTCAACAAATTACCTCGCTGTTGTTCAGACATAAGCCTGATTCCATCACTGCCAGGCACTTTCTTGCTACACACTACTTGATTACACTGCCTGCCTCTATCCATATACATCTCGATGGGAGCGCTGTCCAGCTTGAAGACTATCTTAACAAATCAGACCGTAAAGCACTCCTCCAGGAGCAAAACAGAGAACATATCATGGTAACCTATCGCTTTGATGCCGTTCCACACGCGTTACGAACGGCAATTCCACGTACCTATGACAATACCTTGTTTGAGCATGCGGGCCAACAGGAAGAGAGCTCTGCCGCTATGCAGCAGCGAACGGAAAAGGATACGGTTGCTCAAGAAGACAAGCTGCATGAGAAATTACAGAGTGAGTCCTCTGATTTTATCAAGATGCTACAGGAGCATGGATACAAGGTGAAAGTGAACGGGGTTGTACAAGTCCCGAACAAGAGACATATGAGTATTTTAGCGGGCAGTACGGTTAAACAGCCTACGGGCGAAACGATGCCTGTGGCTGTGCGTATCGACAAGAACACGGCTGTTCTCTTGCTAACTGGCGAATATGCTCCTTTTGCTCATATTCAAAAGCTACCAGATAGTGCTGTAGTCATTGCGCACGGCAAGAAAACCAGGCGCGGAGTAATTAAGGCGAAACATATTGTGTTACCGGACTCATAAATCAGTCCAGGGTCTATGAAATTGCAGTGCGCATAATGAAAAGGATAACACGCCCATGGCACAAGAACAATACCTTATTCGCGTCAAGGGACATCTCGGCCAGCAATGGAATGAATGGTTTGATGGCTTTACTATCACCAATGTCGATCAAGGTGAGGCTATTCTCTGCGGGATCAATGTCGATCAGGCCGCGTTGCACGGCGTGTTATTGAAGGTGCGTGACCTGGGATTGCCATTGCTCGGGGTGAGTAGGGTCGTCACTGACGAGGTTCCTGGTAGTTGAGGGAGTGTAGCACTGTCCTGCTGAGCGGATCATTGTCCTGCTGAGCGCGTGAGCCGAAGCCCTGAGCGCAGCGAAGGGGAAGCATCTCTACGCCACTGGATACAGACCCTTCGCGGAGTTTACCCTGAGCAAAGCGAATGTGCTCCGGGTGACAGAATGGCCTTTTCATGTTGTCTATCGATCTGGAGAAAAACTATGAAGCTTAAAAGAGCCTGCGTGGTGATTAATCCGCACGCGGGGCAGAACGTAACACAAATTGCTGACCTGATCGCCGTGCTATCAGCAGCTGGTTGGAATACCGAGATCCTCATTAAGGAGTATGGCGGTCACAGTATGGAATTAGCAGCCAGGGCAGCTCAAGCAGGCTACGACCTGGTCATAGGCTACGGTGGCGATGGAACGCTGAATCAGGTGCTCAATGGAGTAATGACTTCCAGGGATCATTCGAGCATCATTGGCGTCATTCCTGGCGGTACTACCAATGTCTGGGCGGCTGAAATTGGCGTGCCAGATGATCCTGTACATGCCGCTCTAACCCTGGTCAACAGCGAAGCTCGCAAGATTGATATCGGGCATATCGAAGTGCAAGGGCTCTCTTTTCCTGGTACATCTCAGGATGATCAAGAGCCACAGCGAAAGAAGAAAGGTGAACAGAAACATAAAAAAGAGATGAGGGTTCCATCCAGAGCTAAACATCACTTCATGTTGATGGCTGGCCTGGGTTTCGATGCCACCATTATGGAGCATGTCTCCAAATCCCTGAAGTACCGCGTTGGCAAGCTGGCTGTTGGCCTCTCGGTGGTCGAAGAGTTGCCCAAACAACATCCGTTTCCTATCGAGATATGCGTGAGTGGCACGAAATACGAAGAGGAAAAAAATTGGAAAGGCGAAGCTTTTCAAGTGATCGTAGGCAATACGCGCCGCTATGCCAACCTCGTGGAGATGACGCCAAACGCCTATCTCGATTCTGGACTTCTTGACGTGTGTGTCATTACGGCAGGCAATACCTTGAGGACAATAGAAGAGATCGCCTCGCTTGTGTTCCGCCGCAGGCCTGATAACAGAACAAACGAATACTTTCGAGGAGCCAGCATAACTATCAGCGTCCCGGCTTCAATCGACATGCAACTGGATGGAAGCGCAGTGGGACTCAATGACTACCTGAGCAAATCAGATCGTGAAGCTCTAAAGACTGCTGGAAATGCGGCGCAGGTGATGGTCACCTATCGTTTTGATGCCATGCCGCTTACGGTACAGGTAGCAATTCCCTCCACCTATGACGGAGCATTGTTTGAAAAACCGCTAGCTGAAGAGAAGCCACATACTCATGCACAAAAGCAGAAAGATGTAAGTGCTGCTCAGCAGAATCATGGACAAGTTGAAAAGGCGCAGCAAGAATCTCAGGAACAGATCGCTACGCTTTCGTCACTTGGACATCAAGTTACTGTGAGAGGAGTTGCTTCTCGGCCACAGAAACAACACACGTATATTATTGCAGGGACAGTTCCGCATCAGATGACTGGTGATACCACACCTGTTGCTCTATGCGTGGACGAAAGTGTGAGCATCTCCACGCATTCGGGCGAGCAGATAGCTATCGAGATGGTACAGGAATTGCGCGAGGGGGCGGTGATATTCGCTGAAGGCAAGAAGAGCAAATATGGGGTAATTCGAGCAACACGAATTGTGATCTAGAAAACTGCCTCTACCAGGTTTGGACGGCTCTTTGCTACTGTTCTGGATGCCAGGCTAGGACTCTAGCCTGGCATCCAGAACAGTAGGTTGCCAGCGATCTCTGCATAGAAGAGCTATCTGGTCAGAAACGCATCCTGGTTACGGATTCAACAGCACCTTCACCATTACCTCTCCACGGGCGAACGAAGCGCCACTTACATGCACCAGTTCGACGATCCCTTCCTGTGCACTTCCCGTGACACTCGATGTGTATTTTACATCGAGGGAGAACTTAGAGGGAGGTGACGAGCCGTCGGGCACCATTGCAAAGTTGTCTCCAACCTGGACTTGCTTATAGAGACGATCCAGGATATACACCACGCCTACCTGCGCTTCGAACTGCGGGCCAAACCCCGTCACAGTTACCGGACTGCCGATCGTCGTGCCGCTCTTGGGCGTGTAGATGAACAACCAGTTGGAGCCAACTGCGGTGATCTCCCAGATGCCATTGGGGTTCCCTTCCAGGCGACTCAGCGTCACCTGAGTGATGGGAATATTGGTAGTAGGGCCTCCTGTTTCAGGATATGTCACATTCACCACAGCAGTGAGGTCGTTCGGGCCGCCGCCCTTGACCAGTTTGGCCGTCCCACCGATCAAGTTCCAGTGTTGCGTGGTCTGCACCGGATCGAGTTTCCAGGTATCCTGCCCTGCCATGACAGCAATCTGGGAGCGTTCAGCTTGCAAGCGTGTCATATCAGGGAACATCCCGGGGAAAACCACCTGCACAAAGGTGCCTGCTGTCGCAGACCATTTGAACTCCCGATAGACATCGCCATCCATCGTCATGATCGTGCTCACTCCACTGATGCTCGCGCCCTGTGTTTGAAACTTGAAGATCTGGACAGGGTGAGGGCCGGTAGCCAGGTCAAAATCGGTGAGGTTGTCATACACGTAGACCGCGCTGAGCTTGCCATTACTGTAAACGGGCACCAACGCCTGGAGCGAAGCATCCCCTTTCAGATTGGCGCAACTCACCGTGCCTACCGAACTGGTACTGGTATCGAGACCCAGGAAGTGTGACCAATATCCTTGTACTTGTGTCACGAGCGGGCAGGACACCGGACCCTGCACTACCACTGGCTTTGGATCCAGCAGGACCTTCACCATCACAGTCGTACTTGGATTCGCCTCGATAGGTGTCGTGAATAAGATTTGCACAACCCCTTCCTGTGCGCCTGCCTTGAAGCTCGAGACATAGGAAACTGCGATTGAGTAACTGGCGGCGTTCGCCATGGCTGGAGTCCCTGTTACTAAGGCCTGGCCAATGGGATTATACAGGTGGTCCCAGATGTATGCCTGGCCGATTACACCCTCGAATGCGCTCCCTTTCCCTTTGAGGATCACCGGGCTGGTAACCAGGCTGCGTGCAGGGATATTGGTGAGCGTATTAGCGTCATCTTTCACAGCAATAGCTACCCACATGTTATGGGTATTGCCCTCAAGCCGGCTGAGTGTGACATAGGCTGTTGGACTTAACTTCGGGCCACCTGTTACCGGAGGTTCCTGCACCTGCACAGTAGCATACACATCTTGCGGTCCACCACCGCTCAGCACTTTCGTAGTCACTGTTCGCGTCCATTTGAAGCTCTCAACAGCGAGCGCTTTGGCCACTTGCGCGGCATCGTTTTTCCAGGTATTCTTGCCCTGGTTGACACGTGCCTGGTCAGCTTCGGCCTGGTAACGTGTCAGGTTGGGGAAGATGCCCGGGAAGGCAACCTGCACCAGCTTCCCTTGCGCATTGTTCCACTCAAATTCGCGATAGAGGTCTACTGTCCATTCCTTAGCGGGTTTGCCAACGTTCAAGCCGGAGTTCTCATCGACCTGGGCGGTCATGACGGAATTGTAGTAGCTGATCTTCGCATCGCCTTTCACCAGACCTTCTATCTTGAAGATCTGTGATGGCTTCGCGCTGCTAATGTTGCTAAACCCGTAGACATCTAGCGTGCCATTCGCGTCGTTATGCCGCACGTTCACCAGCGCCTGTAACGACGGATTCTCCATGATGTTGGCGCAGCTCACTCCTATGACTTTGCTGCCGCTGCCCTGGGTGCCAAGGATCGTGTCCCAGTACGCGGTGCCTTTCACTGCATTGGGACAGGCCTGTGGGCCAAAGACCACTCCTGGTTGTGGTGTAGGGGAGGTCTCAGCGGGAGCAGGTGTTGGTGTTACCACTCCCGTTGTTGGTGTAGGTGTGGGCTTTGTCGCAGGGGTGCCACCGCGCAAACCCAGAGGAATAATGATCGCAAGCCCGATCACCAGCACCAGTAACAACGTGAACCCTATAAACGCCGCTACACGATTTTGTTCAACGTATTTTCTCGCTTTCATCTCATACCTCCTCTCCTTTGGCTTCACTTCACGCCATTGTAAAAGGACTGTTCCAAAGGAGATTCTTCCAGGTATGAGTATAAGCCACCGGTATCACAACGGGGACACATTTAGCTTTATATCTATCACAACTAGTTCACAAGTCCTTTGGATTTCCTGTCCAATAGGGCCTGTGTTATGATCCAGTGTATCGTCATATTGAGCTAAATACTTCCCACTTACACGTGAAAGGAACGTGATATACTAGGGATACGACCAGGTTTTTCACTTTAGAGAGAGAAGCGTTGTGAACAGCAAAGAGAGCGCCAGGAAGCCAATGGAGCGCCGTCGCCAGGGATTAGGATTCCTGAAGAAGCGGCCAGGTCTGCAACTGCGCATGACTACTTCGTATGTGGTAGTATCCGTGGTCAGCGCGCTGCTGCTGGAACTCCTGGCTGTGGGGATAGGGTTTCTCGTTATCACATTCTTTCCTTCCTTCGTGGAGCAAGGTATCCAGGCTGACACAGAACATACTGCGCAAATCTATGCGCTGCAAGCGGCTGTCCAGGCGAATGGAGACACTCTTAATCCTCACTCCACGTTCCAGCCAGGTCAGCCCACTTCGCTTGTCCTGCCGGGCGCGGATACTTCAGAGATCGTTCCCTACACGGCGGCACGCTCCTCTTCTTCCCAGGTACCTGAGTTTGCGCTGCTGATTGCTCCCAACAGCCAGATCGTTGCCAGTTCCTACCCGGCGCTCTACCCCCCTTCAGCATCTGCCGCTAGCTTGCTGCCGGGACAGGCTCAGCTCATTCGTAATGCTCTGGCAGGGAAAGTGGGGTACATGGGAGAGGACACGGCACAAGGTCGCATCCTCTCCATCGCCCAGCCCGTCTTGATCCGGGAAAACAGAGCGATAGGCGCGATCTATATACATACACCGTCGCAAGCATTCAATGGGAACAACTTCTCGGTCTGGTTTTTCTTGCTCTTTACCGGGCTGTTCTGGCTCATCCTTTTAGCTCCTATCGGCGCAATCTTTGGCCTGCTGACGACACGGGGCCTGGTACGTCGCATCCACCGCCTGGTGAATGCCACTGGAAAATTTGCCGGTGGTGACTATACACAGCGGGTCCCCACGAAGAAGCAAGATGAAATCGGACAGTTGGAACGGCAATTCAATACGATGGCAGAGCAACTGGTAGAGAGTATCGCGCAGCAAAAATCGCTCGTCGAGCAGCATGCGCGCCAGGAAGAACGCGCCCGTATCGAGCAGGAATTGCGCACCGCTCAACTCATCCAGCTCTCCCTTCTGCCAAAAGAACGGCCCACGCTTCCAGGCTGGCAGATTGCGACTTACTACCAGGCAGCCAGGGAGGTCGGGGGCGACCTGTACGACTTCCTACCTTTTGAAGATGGTAGATTGGGGCTGGTGATCGGCGATGTCACGGACAAAGGCATGCCTGCCGCCCTTGTGATGGCCAGCACCCGCAGCATGCTGCGCGCTGCCGCGCTGGCAACGGACTCACCTGGCGAGGTCCTGGCGCGAGTCAACGATCTGCTCTCTGCCGATATTCCAGCAAAGATGTTCGTCACCTGCTTCTATGCGATCCTTGATCCAGGCAACGGTAGTCTCCGCTTCGCCAATGCCGGCCACGATCTCCCATATCGCCAGCATGCGGGTTCGGCTTATGAATTGCGCGCGACCGGCATGCCGCTCGGGCTGATGCCAGGCATGCGCTATGAGGAGCAGGAAGTGATGCTTGACCAGAATGAAAACATCCTGTTCTACACCGATGGCCTGGTGGAGGCCCATAACCCGGGGCGTGAGATGTTTGGCTTTCCTCGTCTCAAGAGCCTGCTCGCTGAGCATACCAATGAATCATCCCTCATCGACCTCTTGCTGAATGAACTCAAATGCTTCACTGGAGATGAGTGGGAGCAAGAGGACGACATAACCCTGTTGACCGTACTTAAGAACGCCTGAGTCTGCAAGCAGTATTTACCTTTCTCCCCGCAGCCGCGTATAAGCCAACCTCAGCCCCTCCAACGGTAAATACTGGTTGACATACTTGATCTCGGGTATAATTGGCGCCATCAGGGGCGCCAGTCCACCATGGGCGATCACCTTGACCTCGCTCTGCTCGCTCACTCCTGGAATCTCATTGCGCAGTCGTTCTATCAGCCCCTGCACCAGTCCAACATGCCCGAAAATGATGCCCGATTGCATGTTTTCAATCGTATTTTTGCCCAGGGCATGTCGTGGAGGCGTCAGGTCTACGCGGAAAAGGCGGGATGCGGCGCTGCTCAAGGCCTCAGCGGAGATAATCAAGCCGGGCGCGATGGATCCGCCTAAAAAATCTCCCTCCGATGAGATCACATCAAAGGTAGTAGCGGTGCTAAAGGCGATGATGATCGCAGGCCCACCGTAGAAATGGTAGGCAGCTAATGCCGATGCAATGCGGTCAGCGCCTATCTCCCAGGGATTATCAACCAGGAACTGTACTCCCATGTCCAGTGTATAATCGAGCACGATGGCTTCTTTGTTGCAGTAGCGCTGTGCCAGTTCCTGAAAAACTGGTGTGAGGGGAGGTACGACACTCGATAGGATGATGTCGTCGATATCCTCGAATTGATGACTTGCGTGATGCAGCAGATCGTTCAGCACCATAGCGTACTCGTCTGCCGTGCGTTGGCGCGCAGTTGAGACGACCCAGTGATGGCTCATGGTTGCGCTGTTATAGAGGCCCAATTTGATATTGGTGTTACTGATATCGATGGCTAGCAACATAGAAAAGGGTCTCCAAATCAGAAGATGCGCTGTACACGCGTGGCATATTCCTTCAGCAGGGAAGCAATTTTGAAGGGATCACCGTACGAGTTGTTGTCGGTGACTTTCACTCCAGTGTCGGTGCGACTATCGACGAATGCCAGCAACGCGGGGCCGCGTTTGCCTCTACGGAACATGCGCCTACCGGATGGGATCAGACCGCGCCCAAGAAGAAAGCCGGAAAGATTCTCACCTGAATGAGGCATGTCGCTAACCACCGCCCCCTTGGGAACAGTTCGGTCCGGAGGGGGTGTTCCCCGCACTGTGATATGCCGTACATACATAAGCGGCACACGTATGATTTTTTCCTTCTTTTGCATTACAAAGTCCTCTGGGGTGATGATGATGACATGTTTGTCTGCCTCTAGCAAACGGCGCGTGTCAACGATGATTTGCCAGATACTTCCTATACCGATGAAAAGCATTAGGCCTAAGACAAGGGTTGAAAAAATGGCGGGGATCAGGCCATAAGAATAATTGTGAGGGATCATAATGGGAACCATTACTACGAAAAGTCCAAATCCCACAATGACGCCAAAAACCCATCCGGCGATACCCAGCATTACTTTATCACGCAAGAGTGGCAAGACGATCCAGTCCGGTGGATGTTCTTCCCTGGCCTTTTCAAGAATTTCGGCTGCTTCCATAGCGTCTTCTCCAATTGAGCAGTAGCGAGTTTCCAGCTTACCAAATTATATCAGATTTTTCCCACTCAAGAATGCGTTGTTGATGCTGGCAGGCGCGACTGAGAAACCTTCATACCGAATAGCCATCCAAGCGGCTTGATACGGCGTATCACTAGCTCATATAGAAGAAGCGTGACAATCAGAGCGGCCGTACTGACAAACAAATATTTCACACCTGTTGGGATATCCCACGCCAGCACGTAGAAAGCTATGATAACGATTACGGGTTCGTGAATTACATAAAACGGCAAGAGAGCTTCATTGGCATATCGTAACACTTTGTTACTAAAGCTTAAGAAGCGCATTGCAATGTACAGTGCAGAAACTGTTGCGGACCAGATGCTTACGCTGAGCAGAAGCTGGTAGAACAGATATCCAACGGAATAGCCTGGGGCATTCTCCCATGTGCTGAGTATGCCAACGATATTTGTAACCAGTAACGTCAGAATGCAAATGGTAGCAATGGGTAAAAAAATCTTTCCTTGTTTCCGGATGGCTGCCTGGAAGGTATTGTTGGCAAAGAGAATGAATCCGAGCACAAATATCAAAAGCCAGGAAAAGAAATCAGTCCAGCCCTGATAGCCTGGGAAAGGCGCCCACAACATAATCCGAATAAGTGCGATTGGTAGGACAAATATAAACAGTCCAGCGGGAGCATTACAAAGCGCAGCCAGCCTCCCGATAATTCGTACGCCTCGTTCTTGTTTTAGATACATGCATACAGGAAGCGCCATCATGGAAATAATATAGAGGAACGCTAGAAACCAGAGATGGTAACCATAGATTGTCAGCCATTTCAGATCCCTGCCAATGTGGATATGCTTGAAAAAATACGGGAAAAACTGGAAGAGATCGCCATGAAAGTGTGAATAACCACTTTCAATAAAGTACGTCATCATATATGCCTGAAATGGAGAGAGCAGAATGAAAGCAACAATAAAAGGAATGAGCAAGCGTGTGAAGCGTTCCCTAATGAATTGATTCCCTGTCCTGAATGAAAGCGCAAACCATGTGCTTGCTCCGGCCAGCAAAAAGACAAGCGACATGCCCCACTCTGCGCCCAAAGTACCCAGTGCATCCCACTTAATACCTCCTCCTCCTTGCCTGGTATGCCAGTAGAGTGTATCGAAGATATCTGCTGTATGAGATACAAAAACTCCAAGCACAGCCAGCACTCGTAGCCAGTCGAGGTAGTAAAGCCTTTTATGCTTCACACAAAATCACCCAGGAACGGTTTTACATCACAATATCATCACGTATACAACCTAGAATCCATATTTGGCATCCTGCTGTATACTAATAGCGCGATCACAAACATAGATAAACTCTTCAATAAAATACCGCTCATTTTGAGCGGTATGTGAGCGCTATTTAGACAATAGTAGAAAAATCACATTTCAAGAGATACTGCTGATCGTTGTAAATGCGTCATGGTACAATAGGGAACGTAAA
>WNFX01002842.1_pt1 | contig 24680 bp, 22 predicted proteins | sample 5400111 | NCBI WGS metagenome assembly WNFX01 (sample SAMN13153363, study PRJNA577476) | soil metagenome | isolation source: 40 cm soil or saprolite under grassland replicate 1 | place: USA:California | collected 2016-06-15
GAGCCATTTTCCTCGACAGGCTGTTTCCAGTATGTTACACTCGGCACTATAACTATCTTCCCGTCTATTCGTGCGTGATTTATTTAAAGAACTATAGCAGTGTTCCGCATTCTCCCTTTCTGAGGGGACTTCCCAATGGTGAAGAAGTGGTTCGCTTTCACTATCGAAGCATCGAATTGGGGAAGCTAGTCGCAGGAGAACTCCTGCAAACAGGCCTGGTAGGATTGCTGCCCCTCCTACCACTGACACAAGACGGGGCGCGACGCCAAGTCGTTGAGGAAATGATCAGCGGTTTGGTCTCAGCTGAGAAAACGGAATCCCTGTGGATTGGCTACGCCCTGGCATCAAAAGTGATGCAAGACGATCTGAAATGGCTCAAAAGGAGGTTTGCAATGTTAGAAGATATACTGCGGGATACACCTGTGTATCAAGAAGTGCTGGCAGAAGGAGAAGAAAAAGGTCTGGAAAAGGGTTTGGAGAAAGGGCTAGAGACGCAGCGTCAGACACTTCTGGATATTGTTCAAGAGCGTTTTCCCGCGATTGCACGTCTGGCAAAACAACAAGCAGATACCATCGAAGACCCAGAAATGCTGAGACGCTTGATTGTGAAGATAAGCATTGTGAAAACTCCTAAGGAGGCTGAGCAGTACCTGCTCAATCCTGGCAGTCTTGAAAATAGACATTGAAATGCTACCCCTCCTCGATGGTGCGTTTCCTGTTCTTAATGAAGAATCAGCAGTTTTGGTACTTCTAAATACCAGAGAGGAGCGACATGATGAAACGCGTGCTTGAAGACCTGTTTCTGGGTCCAGTGGCCTCGCCTTCCTTTAGTCAGGGATTTCGCTGGGAAGACAGCCATCGACGTGTACGGGTGGTTTTCGCAAATGTGACCGTTGCTGACAGCAAGCGAGTCATGCTGTTACACGAATTTGGTCGCTTGCCCGTCTTCTATTTTCCGCTGGCAGATGTGCGCATGGATCTGTTGGAGGCGTCTGCACATCACACGCACTCACCGCTGAAAGGCGAAGCCTCCTACTGGACACTGCGAGTCGGTGACCGCATGGCTGAGCATGCGGCCTGGAGCTATCCCCATCCGTTGCCCGAAGGACCACAGATTCAAGGCTACCTGGCCTTCTACTGGGATCAGATGGACGCCTGGTATGAAGAGGAGCAGCGGATCTACGCTCATGCGCGTGATCCCTACAAGCGCGTGGATATCTTGCCGGGTTCCCGGCACGTGCGCATTGTGCTTGGCGGTGTGGCGATAGCCGACACCCACCGTCCCCAACTTTTGCTCGAAACAGGGCTGCCGACCCGCTACTACATCCCTGAACAGGATATCCGCATGGAGTTCCTGGAGCCGACTGAAACCACCACCCATTGTCCCTACAAGGGGATGGCAACGTATTGGTCCGCCAGGATTGGTGAAAAGGTCTTCAAAGACATCATGTGGAGCTACCACGAGCCACTGCCTGAGTCTACACCCATCGCTCATTATCTGTGCTTTTTCAATGAACGCGTCGATGCCATCTACGTGGACGATGAACTAATGCCCGTGCCGAAAACAATCTGGTCCGAATAATCCAACTGCTTCGAGTGGAAATGCCCGAGGTAGTGTCAGAAAATGAAACCTCGTCACGGATGGTTTACAAATCCTGGCAGTGACGCTGACCGATAGCCTCAAACAAGCTCTCCTTTTTGTCTCGCTTACTCATCTCGCATGAAGAATGCGCGATGTTGCCCTCGTTCAGTTAGATGGTCAGGTTTCGTCGCAATGCCGCACCACCAGACTCATCTTGAGCCAGGACTCGTTCGATCAGCGCCTGACCGAGCCACCAGTGCTCCGGTGAACGCAATGAGTGCAGCCGAGGTGATGAGCGTTATCGAAATGCCTGCGGCCTGGGCGAGGACGGCGAGCGCGAATCCGCCGCAGATCTCACCAATGGACTCGGCCTGGTCGAGGAACGAGTGTACGGTCGCCCGCACATCGCTCGTGGTGCGCCGATTCACCCAGATCACGCTGACCGTCCGTGTGACGTTGAACGCGATGCCGCTCACCAGCAGCACACCAGCGCCGCCGATGATGGCATCTGGTGCATAGGCTAGCACGATCAGGCCGAGCACACCGATGAAGCAGGTGAGCGCATACATGTGCCGGGCGACGCCCACGCCGTCGATGCGCGCCTGGACGATGTGCAGCGCGGCGACGCCTGCCGCCGAGGAGCAAATCCCGAGTGCCGTGTACCACAGAACGGGATCACTCGGGAAACCAAGGTTCACGAGCTGCTTGGGAAACAGCCATCCGACCATGGCCGCGCCGTTGATGATCATCGTCGCGACGAAGACAAGCAGAATCTCGTGATCGCGGCGCAAAAGGCTGACTCCGAGCCGGAAGATCGAGAGCGACGTGCTCCAACGTTTCTCTGGCGTGGGAATGAAGTTGCGCTCGGTGAACCGCGCCGCGACGAAGAGTCCGAGCACCGCCATGGCGACGCCTGAAACCACCATCGCTGTCGCCAGGCTCGTTGCCCAGCCAAGCACACCGAACGCGACCATCCCCGTCGCCCCCCCTGCAAGGTCCCGGCGGGCACTCGCCGTCAACACTCGGGCGATCCGGTGGGGTTGATCGAGCTCGTCGGTGACCCACGCGACATCGGCGCCGGTCAAGAAGGCCCACCCTAATCCCCACAAGACTTGCGTCACCAAGATCAATGGAAACGCCGTCACAACGCCGGTCATCGCCATGCCAGCGGCCAGGAACAGGTGTCCGATCACGAGCGGCCACTTGCGGCCGATCGCGTCGGACCAGACGCCGGTAGGGATGTCCGACAGCACCAACGTGACTGACATGACCGTGCCAAGGAAGACGATCTGGGAGGCGGAAAGATGAGCATCGACAACGAAATAGAGGCCGGACGCAAGCACGTAGCCCCGGTGGAACACCGCGCGCAGATACGTCCACCGCAAGAACGTCGTCACAACGTCACGCCTATCAACCGGGCGCTTGCGGAGAATATCGCCTGTCTCCCGCAGATAATGGGCCAACAGTCGCCAGTAGCGTCTCAACTGAACGTACATATATCTCTTTTCTTCTCTTCACTCAAGAGCATTGCAAGTACAATTTGGCATGAAAAAAGCACAGATCTGAGTGCGCCCCCATGGTACCCTAGGTCCGAGAAAAGACTCTGCATTCCCTGTTCGAGGACGCACTCATAGAAAGGTGAGTTGGAAGGTCATTGGAACACGAAGAGCATACCGGAGAGGAATGAGGAGAAGCAAGAGAGGGGCCACAAAACCGTAGAGTTTACGCTAACAGCTTTTCATGGGCCGGACATCTTTACCTGCCTCGCAACGCACTCCTGGAGGTCGCGCATCGTGAAAAAATGATCCATAGAGATTGCATCAAATGCACCACCTCCTTTCCTGAGAATTTCAGCTACGAGAGCAAGAGGAGTATAGCATACAGAGGCTGAGAAAGGCAAGAACCCAAGGTGTTTAGGTGTTTAGGGTGTGTTTTTCTTTTCCTTACTCTAGCCATTAACAAAATCACCAGACAGAATAGGCAACCAAAGTAATGAGCATATACAAACAAATATTAGCGGTCAGTCCGCTGAGGTTTTGATCGGACTGACCGCTAGCACATTTCCTGTGGCTACACGTTTACTTTGACGTGCTTTTCAGAAACCAACGTGCAAGCCAGATCGCACCTGTGTTGAGCAGAATGAACAACGCCGTGAACATCACACCGGATATATTCAGCAGAAACACTGCACTCACCCACCAGATACCGTAGAGAATGGCAAAGGCAACTGGCAGAGAGAAGGAGGCCAGAAGCCAGCGCTTTGCCAGGACCAACGCAAGCGTGCTGAAAATCCAGACAGCAAGCATAGTTGCAGGCCACAGGAGGATAAAGGCAAAGGTTCTTCCCTCCATAGCCGCGCCAAAATCTTTTCCAGTTGTCGTGACGCCGACACCGAACCAGACGAGACTAAGGAGGACTGACCCCAAAGCGAACGCAAGTAACGTCAGGGCCGTAAAGATTAGTTGTCCGATGCGTAAAGGACTGCGGTTGTTCGCCGCTTGGAATGTGAATGGTTGACTCATCGTATTCTCCTTCTATAAATGCTATAGTATCTTCTCCTGTCCCCTCTGCGTGATTGAACACGTCTCTTTCGTGGAGCAGGTCTATCTCAAGAATACTTCAGAGCGTTACCCGCAATAAGTGACATATGACCTATTCACACCCTTCCTTCTCTCGTTGTTTTTAGCGCTACGAACACTGAGGGACTTTGAGCATGGAGGTTTTATACTGTTTCACCAAGGAAATGATATGATACCGCAGGTAGTTCGGCCTATTGGCCCTGTCGGACGGCGTAATAACATATCATCTTTATCATGAAACAGTATTAAAGAGGGAGTAGGTCGCAGTAGATCCCAATGCTGGTTGTGCTTGCTTCATATTTGTAGAATAGCAAAAGGAGCGGATGCTCTTATGCATGAAACACAAAGAGCAGCGATGGGAAGGCGACCGCAGAGGCGCGTGCGTCATGAACAGCTCATCTTTCTGAATTTGTTAAAGCTGAGAGCAATGCTGTTTGATACACCGCCGGGATCTCATGATGCTAATCAGAGGTTGTATCATATGAAGGTGTAGCGAGAAACCTGCTCTCTATTTCAATATACACATTGTCCTCGACATGTGCAGCAGCTATATGAACGAAAAAGAAAGGAACGAACACATGGGATTTGACCAGTATCACGAACCAGCCAACGAACTTCCGCAAGAAACCCGCACCTTTGCACGCATGATTGCTTCGCTCACAGAAGAAGCCGAAGCGATCGGTTGGTACGAGCAGCGTTTAGCCGTGGAGCCAAATAAAGAGGCTCGAGCCATTATGGCAAATGCCCAGGGGGAGGAATTCAAGCATTTTGGCATGGACCTCGAATTTTTATTGCGCCAGAAGCCAAAGTGGAGAGTCGCCTTACAGGATATCCTCTTCAAAGAAGGCGACATTGTCGAACATGGTGAGGAGGCTGAGGAGGACGAGCAAAAGGAAGGCTGAGACTAAAACATGCCTTCAACTGTGAACAAGTAGTTCGTCAAGCTTCATGTAACATGTTAAATGTAGAGGCATCCCTTGCGGATGCCCGGCCCAATACATCAATTGAACCTTGACGGACTACTTGTTTTTGCCATTTGAGGAAATGAGCTTCTCAAACAACTTCGCTCAGATCGCTTACTTGCTGATAGTTTTGCGGAATCGTTGTTTCATTGCAGGGCGTGCAAGCTCTGCTGGGTAACGCTCATCCGATGCTGATGCGCCTCACCCAGCAGAGCAATGAGTATCTTTAGAGTGCTGGCCAACGATCGCCCCAGGGGCAAGCTGCTTCAAAGCAAGCCGAAGCACGCAGGACGGTCTTCTCAGCGAAGCGACGCCCAACGATCTGCAAGCCTACGGGTAGGCCACTGTCCGTGAAACCCACCGGGATGCTGGCAGCAGGCTGACCGGTGAGGTTGAAGGGGTAGGTGAAGAAAGGCTCCAGCGGGCTGGAAACTGCCTCACCGGCGACTTCCGACGGGCCAAAGATGCCGGAGGCATAGGGGGGCGTGGCGAGGGTTGGCGTCAGGAAGAGTTCGTACTGCTGGAAGAAGGCCACAAGCAGATCATGCACTGCATAGTCCCCATAGATAGCCGCGAAGACATCACGGGTGGTCATCTGCTCTCCAAGAGGCAGGAAGGACTGAAGGACCGGGTCCAGCTTCTCGGCAAAGCCAGCAGGAAACTCTTGCTCAAATTGGACCAGCAGACGCGGAACAATCATCCCCAGAAAAATCTGATCCGGATTGGGAATCTGTGGGCTGGCCTCTTCGACGACGCAGCCGAGCTCCTCAAAGGTGCGAACAGCGGCTTGACAGCGTTCCAACACTGCCGGGTCAACACGACCATAGCCAGGTGTCGGACTCCAGGCGACACGCATCCCCTTGATCTCACCATCGCACGCCTCGAGGTAGCCGCCGACCTCGGCGGGCAGGGAGAACCAGTCACGCTCATCAGGACCAGCTAGCATGTCCAGTAGCGCTGCCGCATCACGCACTGTGCGGGTGATCGGCCCTTCATGGTTGAGAATATACCAGCCATTGTGGCGTGGCCAGGAGGGAATGCGCCCGAACTGGGGTTTGAGGCCATAGACCCCGCACACGGAAGCTGGTACACGGATCGAGCCACCTCCATCATTGCCCACTGCCAGCGGCCCCATCCCAGCAGCGACCTGGGCTGCGGCACCTCCAGACGAGCCACCCGGCGAACGGCTCAGATCCCAGGGATTGTTGCTGGCCCCGAACACCAGATTATCCGTCGCGAACTTCCCCCCATGATCAGGGGTATTGGTTTTCGCAAAAAGAGGACAATCGGCCGCTCGGAGCCGTTCGACCAGGATGGCATCCTGCTCAGGCACAAAATCCTGCCGCAACAACGAACCAAAGGTCGTGCGTATCCCTTTGGTTTCAATCAAATCTTTAATACTCACTGGAACACCACATAAAGGTCCACCTGTCTCACCCGCAGCGATGCGTGCATCAACCGAACGCGCCTCTTCCCGTGCGCGCTCCGTCACCAGTGTGACGACGGCATTCACCTTTGGATTGACGGCTTCCACACGCGCGACAATCGCATCCAGAGCTTCGACGGCACTGACCTCGCAGCTGGCAATGGCTCTTCCCAAAGCCAATCCGGACATTTGCCATAGTTCTGTCATGGAACACTCCTTTCCTTGCTGTTCTATAGAGGGTGATGAGAGAGCTGGTACAACCTGGAGAGCATCCTTGCTCTCCGCTCTCCTCTCGAATTGATACAGAGGTAATCTACCCCAGAACAGCGATTTGCCGCAAGGGCATTTCGTCTGGAAGCTTTGCGATGACGCGCGAATGCGAAGGGAAGAGAGCCAGCTCCGCCATGAATGCGGAAAATCTACTCCAGATCTTCATAGCCGAGTTGCCTGGTCCTTGCATGAACCCGCTCAGCCTCTTCTTTTCTTCCCAGTGCCTGCAGCGCCTCCATGAGATCGCCATAGTTGAGCGTGACAGTCGGATCAAGCTCAATTGCCTTTTCATAGGCCTCCACTGCCTCACTGTACCGTTTCAGCTTCGCGAAAACGTCTCCCAGCCCAGCATAAGCGGCGGGTGTCGAGTCACAATCAATTGCCCGCGTAAAAGCATCGAGCGCTTGATCGTAGTACCCTAGTGAGTAGAGTGCATTACCCATGCCTCGAAGCGCATCTGCATCAAGCGGGTTACGCGCAAGAGCACGTCGATACGCTTCTATCGCCTCCTCATAATACTCTCGTTTGCGGGCCTCTTCAAAAGCTTCTTGCGCTCGTCTTTGTCCAATCTTTGCACGAATGGCCCCAATCGCTATAAGAGCAGCAATAACAGCTATAAGAAGCAGGAAACCAAGAATGATGATAAGAGTAGGCGCAGTAGTTGGAGTAGAACCACCAATGCCTTCAGTTGCAGTTGGAGTAAGAGCAGCAGTTGGAGCAGAACTAACTGTTGCAGTTGGAGTTGGAGTAGAACCACTAATAATTTCAGTTGGAGGAATAGCAGGCGCTGTTGGACTTGGAGCAGCAGTAGGATTAGAAGTAGTAGGAGCAGGAGAGCGAGCAAGAAACAAAAGGAATGATGAAGAGAGTAGTACACAAGCAACAAGTCCAACGACGCCAAGAAGAAGTAGTGACGGACGCCGTCCCCATGCTTGCACTGGTGATTGAGTTGATGGCACAGCCACTGGCAGAGGCTCTAGTGATTGTGCTTGGGGTCTTGATGGCACAGCTAGCTCACCAACAAATGGCGCATGCTCCTCAGGTAGCCTTGGTGATGTTTGTGATGACGGCAAATATTTTTGAGCTACTCTCTCGATGGCGTAAGCGATATCAACAAACGCACTGTCGCGGTCCCGCCACAATACAATAGGTTTTCCGTTAGTAGGTAGCATTTGGAGTTTCGCAAATGGCGCATCTGTATAGAGTACCGGACGGAGGAGAATAGGGATGACAACAGCTTCCTGTTGCTCGTGGCGTTCTAGCGCTCGCCGCATTTCAATACTATAGCAATACTCTGACGCCATAAATGATGCGCTAATCAACAAAAGGATGACATGAGCTTTATTGAGAGAGAGATCAATTTGTTGCGCCCATTCCTCGCCAGCACTAATTTCCCTGTCATACCATGTGGTGATGAGTCCGCGATATTTTAAGTTGCTCAGATGCTCCTCAAGTCTATCTCTAAACCCCTTATCCCGATGAGCGTAGGAGAAAAAGACGAAAGTGCCCTGCTCTCGCTCCAATGGCGAAGTTGGTGGCGTCAGAGGAGGTTCCAACATCATCCCTCTATACCTTCTTGAACAACACAGTAGCTCTGGTAGTTTATCTATACTATCTATACTACATGAGCAAAGCTGATGTCAAAGATGCCATGCTCCACTGCTTTTGCTCCGAGGCAGCGGGATTTTCGGCATGACTCGAAGAGCAATTGTGAAGTATAAAGTGCCAACTCCTCAACGCAATAGGCCTTTTCTTATGTGATGGTATATCTGTTTGTTCAAGAAACAATCGCCACCGGCCTCACAGGGGACCCCGTCGCACCTCTTAACTTAAGCGGCAAGCAAACGAAAGTAAATTCATAGCGTTCATCGCGAGCCAATTCCTCCAGGAAGAGATTTTCAATAATATAAATACCATAGCGCACCAGCAGAATCACATGCCCAGGCAACGATACCTTGAGATCGGGATCCACAACGTTAACCTCATCCCAGGCCACATTGTCGGCTCCCACTGCCCTGACCCCTTTACTGGCAAGCCACAGCGAGGCACTACCACTTACCCCTCCTGCCTGTAGATACACTGCCGGATCTTGCCAGAGCGCACCATTACCAGTACGTACCAACACAACATCTCCCTCACCTATCGAGACTCCCTGCTTTTGAGCCGCAGCTTCGAGCTCATCATGCTTGATCGGATTCCCGGCTCCAATATGGTCAACCGCTCGATAACGTGCAACATCAAGTAATACTCCGCTCGTAACTATCGGAGCAATCGTCTCCACTCCCAACTCGGTAAATCCGTGTGGCGTCTGAACACTGGCATCAACCTCTCGACCACCGTACAAATGTAAATCCTCAGCCTGGTGGCACAGAGCATCAATATGTGTACCCGAATGTTCCGTCGTGTACATAAACCCGGATGCACTTGTCCTGGCTTCTCCACCACCACGCTCATGATGGCGATGCAGAGTATAGAAATACCCAGGTGCGTGACTTGGATAGATCGGAGCCCCAAAATAACGTGGCTGTTCAAGATCATAAACATGCTGATTGGATGATATTTGCATACTTGCCCTCCCTGTGAAATAATAAAATTCATGCTATATTATATAATCGGCAGAACGCGGAAGACGTAAAGGATATCCCGATGTGTCGAACCATCATGAGGCGATGCTGATGGGCAGGCCTCCTATCATTTCACATACCGTGGCCCGCCAGGTTGCCATCATGGCTCAGTATCTCGCTGATCCACGTCCCAGCCCCGATGCCAGTGGCATCATGGAGGTGATCAACCGGCTGGGATGTCTCCAACTCGACCCGATAAACATCGTGGCTCGCAGTCATCTCCTCGTCCTCTGGAGTCGCCTTGGGAACTATGATCCCCTGCTCCTTGACACCCTGCTTTGGCAGGAGCACTGCCTCTTTGAGTACTGGGCGCACGCCGCTTCCATAGTCTTAACAGAAGACTATCCCATCCATCAGATGGAAATGCACCGCTACGCCAAAGATAGCTCCCACTGGTCCCAGAAGGTCAGGACCTGGATGGAGCAGAATGACACTCTGCGTGTCTCCATTCTCAATGCACTGCACGAGGGGGGTCCTTTGCGTTCCCGCGATTTCGAGGATACCTCGGTGGCAGCGTGGCAATCGACTGGTTGGACTCATGGTCGCAATGTCAGCAGGATGCTCGACTTTCTCTGGATACAAGGACAGGTCCTGGTTGCCAGGCGGGTAGCTGGCGAAAAGTGGTGGGACCTGGCGGAACGGTGCTTGCCCACTTGGATCTCGTATGATCCCTTTCCTGAGCGCGAGGTAGTCAGCCGTGCAGCCCAGAAGTCTTTACGCGCGCTGGGAGTGGCGACCGAACGCGATATTGCTCAGCACTTTACCCAGAACCGTTACCCTGGCCTATCGGACGTCTTGACTGAACTGGAGACCTCGGGGCATATTGTGAGGGTGCGCATCCATGAGCAGGACAGTGAACTTCCTGGCAAGTGGTTCATCCACGCAGACTTTTTGCCCATGCTGGAGCAGTTGACGGCGGTATGGCAACCACGCACGACCCTCCTCTCCCCATTCGACAATTTGATTTGTAATCGGAGACGCACACAACTTCTCTTCGACTTCTCCTATCAAAGTGAGATCTACACCCCAAAAGACAAACGTCGCTTTGGGTACTATGTGATGCCTATCCTCTATGGTGATCGACTCATCGGTCGCATTGATCCAGCTCTGAATCGCGCACAGCGCACGCTCGTAATCAACGCTATGTATATCGAGCCGAATGTCCCGATCACTGGCGAAATGGGTCAGGCAGTAGTAAATGCCATTCAGGAATTCGCACACTTCCTAAACGCAACGACGATTAACTACCTTCATCAGATGCCACCCCACACCACGTAGGGACGGGGGCTGCTGGGATGATGGGTGGGGGCGCTTGCGCCGTCCTGGTGCCCCACACGATGATCTCCTTCTTCTACCACCTGTGTGGGGGCGCTTGCGCCGTCCTGGTGCCCCACACGATGATCTCCTTCTTCTGCCACCTGTGTGGGGGCGCTTGCGCCGTCCTGGTGCTCTACACACCATGATCTCCTTCCTCTACATCTCGTTTACGGACCTTTGCGTCGCCCTGCTGCCTTACGCCAAAACCACCGCAATCGCCATAAAAGAACACATGTGCTATACTGGTAATGAACCTGGTAAAAGAACAGAGAAAACAAAAAGGAGCACTCGATGAAACTCATTAACTTCCGTCTGCTGGTAAGCGATTTTCCAGCATCGCTCAAATTCTGGCGCGATATCATGATGTTACCTATGACATTTGGTGACGAGACAATGGGCTATGCATATTTCGACACGGGCAACGCCGGATTGGAGCTTTTAAGTCGCGATGGATTTGCCGCCTCTCTAGGCGAAGCGACGCCGCCTCCCATACAAGTAGGTCATCAGGCAGTCATCGTTTTTCGCGTAGATGACGTCGACGCCACCTATGCCGATCTCGTCAAGCGCGGTGCTAAAAAGATCGCCGCTCCTGTGGATAGACCAGTCTGGCAAGCCCGCACAGCCCACTTCAGCGACCCCGATGGCTATCTCGTTGAAATTTACAGCCAGCTTCAAGCATCAGACGCACCCACAACCTAGCTTCAATCCTGAATATCAACTTGCGGATGCTCAACCATATCCACCGGCCTATCTGGCTCATTCGTGTATAGTAGGGGCGTGCCCTTGCGGCCGCCCTTGCGGTGGGGTGATGGTATCCCTCGCCTCCAGTTCCTCTTCGCACACGCTTTTCACCCAATCAAATTCTGCTTGCCATTGCTGCACAATGTGCTGCATGACCCGCAATAGATTCTCCAGGAACGCGGGAGTAGGATGATCGGCCAGTTCGTGAACAAGACTATCCATCTCAGATTGTATATGCAGAATAAGGAATCATTGACAACTGATTTCAAACAGTCTATCTTAAACGCAACATTTTCCCTAAGATCATGATACAAGCATTCCCAGTCTTTCACTTCGGCAGGCGGAAAGGCTGAGAACATAAGTTGTCGACTGAACACAACAGTTATGTACTTTTGTATGAAGGAAACCTATCTCTGGGGATGTCTTTTCTTCCAAACTGAACTCAAACCCTGGCAGTGAGAGCAGGTATCGCTATTACAGTCCTGATTTCGGGAGGCTCACCCAATACTATAGTAGGAGGGAGCATTGACAACTATGTCCAAAGAACCGAAGAAAGCGCGCCGTCGTCTCCCCGTATTTCAGGGTATACTCCCAATAAACTTGCACTATCTACCAGCCGAAATCATTGCTGGCATAACCCTTGCAGCGCTCGGCATCCCCGAGGTCATGGGCTACACGAAGATCGCTGGCACCCCGGTCATCACTGGCTTGTACACACTATTGCTTCCAGTGTTGGTCTTCGCAATGCTCGGTTCCTCGCGACATCTCGTTGTGGGAGCCGACTCCGCCACAGCGGCGATCATGGCCTCTGGTCTTGCCGGACTCGCTGCACAGGATACACCACAATATATAGCCCTTGCGGGAGCGCTGGCGATAATAGCCGCGGTATTTCTGATCCTCGCGCGCCTCATCCAACTGGGCTTTCTCGCTAATTTCTTATCGAAGTCCGTTCTCATCGGCTTCCTCACGGGTGTTGGTATCCAGGTCGCTCTCGGGCAGGTGGGAGGGATGCTCGGAGTGCAAACCCATGGCAGTGGGACGATCCAGAAATTCGCAAGCGCGATTCAACAGATCCCGCAAGCGAATATCGCGTCAGTCATCATCTCATTGGTCGTCCTTCTTATTATCATCGCCGCTTCCAGGATCAACAAGATGATCCCAGGCGCGTTGATCGCCGTGGTGGGTATGATCATAGCAAGCTATGTGCTCAACTTCTCCACCAAATATGGTGTTGAGATACTGGGCTACGTGCCTCGTGGTCTTCCGAAGTTAGGCCTGCCAGATGTAAAGTTGACCCAACTTCCCCAGTTACTCACAACAGCCCTATCAATCTTTTTCGTGATTCTGGCTCAAAGCGCCGCCACTTCCCGCGCCTATGCCTTACGCTACACAGAAGACTTCGACGAGAATGTAGATCTGATCGGCCTGGGCCTGGCGAACATCGCCGCTGGCATCTCTGGCGCGTTCGTCGTCAATGGCAGCCCAACCAAGACCGAGATCGTTGACAGTGCAGGTGGGCATACTCAAATCGCACAGATCACTACGGCATTCATCGTACTTCTTGTTCTCCTCTTCCTCACCGCTCCGCTCGCCTACATGCCGACTGCCGTCCTCGCCTCAGTCGTTTTCCTGATCGGGATACGCTTGATCGACGTTAAGGGCATGAGAAGGGTCTTCCACTTGAGCAAGGCAGAGTTCATCGTAGCCGCAATCACAACCGTAGTAGTAGTAACCGTTGGTGTTGAGCAAGGCATCCTCCTCGCGATTGTGCTATCCATCATCGACCATCTCCGTCATAGCTACCGCCCTTTCGACGCCCTGGTGGTGCCTACACCTTCCGGTAATTGGAAACCAATGCCCGTTGAGCAAGGCCACCAGGCTGCACCGGGCCTTGTCGTGTACCTTTTCGGTTCGGGTCTTTACTATGCAAACTCGACTCGCTTCAGCCAGGAAATACTCAAAGTCGTCGAGAGCGCGGAGCCGAAGATCAAATGGTTCGTCATCCACGCAGCAGCCATCACATACATCGACTTCACAGCAGCCGACACCTTTCAGCAGGTCCACAAGACACTACAGAAACGAGGTGTGACACTTGTGCTCTCCAACGTGGTCGACAACGTTAAGAAGGAACTTGATCATTATGGCCTGACGGCCTTGATTGGCGAAGAACACTTCTTTGATACCATCCCCGAGGTTCTCGAAGCCTATCAGAACGAGATCAACCAGGCAGTGGAAGAGCCTGCCAGGGAGGAAAACATCATTTCGTCGACTCCATCTAACGAACCATAAACCAACTCCGCTGAGATCCTCTCATAAAAGGGGAGTGCAGAGGGGCATAGCTCCTCTGCCGGGGTTCGGGGCCCGCGCATCTGGGGGATGCAACAGCGGGCTCCCGAAATACTCTTTTTATCTTGTTTTGCCGCCGCAGGCGGCAGTTATAAGTGGATGTTAGTCTACTTCCCCTTGACAAAGCCCAAAAATTAACTATACTTAAATTAAGACCAATCGGTCTCAAATTATTGCGAACAAAACAGACCGAATAGTCTGTTACTATAACAAACAATGGAAGGAACCGAACTTGACCGACCTTGTAGCTCCTCGAATTATCGAGGGAGGACGTACCCGCACAATTTCCTGGGAAGACCCAACAGCAGCCGTTCAAATAGGCAAGACCATTAGCGGTATCGCCTACCTCAAAGCTTTGCAATCAGGTGAGCTTCCTCCACCACCCATCGCCGTCTTGTTAGGTATGTCTATAACCGAAGTGAGTGAGGGTCGTGTTGTTTTTACTGCCGAGCCATCTGAATACCATTACAACCCTCTTGGTACCGTACATGGTGGGGTCATGGCCACACTCCTGGATTCGGCGCTCGGTTGTGCCGTACAATCTATGCTCCCAGCCGGCACAAGCTACACCACCCTTGAACTCAAGGTCAACTATCTGCGACCCGTTACAGCCAAAACGGGATCAATTTACGCTGAAGGAAAGATCATTCACGTTGGAGGACGCATAGCCACCGCCGAAGGCCGCTTAACCGACGCCGCAGGCAAACTCTATGCTCATGGAACCACCACTTGTATTATCCTACGCCCATCGTCACCTAACGGAACCGGACAAGAATAATAACCATATATTGACACGTTGGCTCGTATTGAGATTCCGCGTAGGGACGGGGGCTGTGGAGATGATGGGTGGGGGCGCTTGCGCCGTCCTGGCGCCCGACAATTACTGGTTGACAAACCGCGTAGGTGCCGATGTATCGCCCACACCGCCGATTCATTGGCCCAGGTGGATTTCACAATATCCACATCATCAAAAGGAGACACCATCCTTGCTAAAAGCAAAAACATACGCTTCAAGCGAAAAATCTCGCAACACACACATCTCCCGTGTAAAAACATACAAAACACCCGCGGGGCCATTGTTCCTACGTACGTGCTGTACACCTTCATTTGTAGAAGGATTGAAAGCAGATGACGGCCTGCGTGCCTTCGCCCGTCTTCCCGAACGCGAACATAACCTGCTACTCTCCATTGCTCAGCAACCAGAAAATAGGCTTACCCTGGCTTACACTGCCACAGGCACGATAGTTGGTCAGGCCACCCTTGCGCCATTAGATGGTTGGTGGCAAGATATCAGTAATGCATACGAAATCGCGGTTGAGGTCAGCTCAGGTTGGCGCAAACTCGGCATCGCACATCAACTGCTCACCCTTGCGCTTCAGTTTGAGTCCCTGGAAGAGTATCTTATACTCGGATTAGGTCTCTCCTGGCATTGGGATTATGTAGGACTGGGCATATCGCCCTTTCACTATCGAGAGTTGATCGCCCGGCTCTTTGCAACTCATGGTTTTACCGAATACCTCACCTCCGAGCCCAATATTCGTATGGATCCCGCGAACATCCTGGTAGCTCGTCTTGGTAATCGTCTTGCAGAAGAGAGCATAAACCGCTTTTTTCAGCGCCTACTCCAGTCAGATACCCTTCCAGGGCTCTAGAAAGGAACGTATAGATGAGTAAAGGTGAACAGACACGCGAGAGAATTCTCGCACGCTCAGCCCAACTCTTCAATCGCCAGGGATACTTTGGTGCATCCCTTGCCGACATCATGCGCGAAACCGGCCTGGAGAAAGGTGGTATCTACAACCACTTCACAAGCAAGGAACAACTGGCCCTGGAATCGTTTGATTACGCGTATGGCCTGGTTCAACAACGCGTGGCGCACGAGCTTAAGGGAAGGTTCAACGCCATTGAGCGCCTTCTCGCTATCGTCTCCGTCTTTCAAGGCATCATCGAAGACCCTCCCGTTGCCGGTGGCTGCCCAATTCTCAATACCGCAATTGAGGCAGATGATGCCAACGAATCGCTGCGGGACCGTGCCAGATCTGCCATGGATAATTGGCGCACCACCATCCATCGTATCGTGAACAAAGGTATCGAACGCAAAGAAATTCGTCCAGGAGTAGATGCTGACGAGGTAGCATCAATCCTCATTGCCACACTCGAAGGCGCAATTATGCTGAGCAATCTCTACAAAGATCCCACCTACATGCAGCGGGCCGCCGAGCATATGGATCGATATATTGAAACAATGCGGCTTACCGATGTATCTAATACTTACTCATAAATGACTGGGAGTGCAGAGGACGCAGTCCTTTGCCGGGGTTCGGGGTTCTTTCGAAAAACTCCTTTTGTCGCCCATGCAAAGGACTAAACAGGAGTGCAGAGGACTGCGTCCTCTGCCGGGGTTCGGGGTGTCCCCGAAAAGTTCCTTTTGCCATCGCAGGCAAAGAATTAAACAGGAGTGCAGAGGACGCAGTCCTTTGCCGGGGTTCGGGGTGTCCCCGAAAACTATCTTTTACTTTTTTGCCGCCGTAGGCGGCCAGTCAAAAAGCGTGGAAAGGGACGTATTCCATCTCAAAGTCACATATAAAAACTACTATCAGAACCCTAAACGAAGGAGGACAAAATGAACCAGGAAGGACGAATCACCACTGAGCGCCAGGGACATGTACTACTGATTGGCCTCGATCGCATTGCCAAACGCAACGCATTCGATAGAGCAATGCTCAACGCGCTAGGTCTGGCTTACGCTGAACTAGAGCATGATAACGAATTGCGCTGCGGAGTGCTATTTGCGCACGGAGAACACTTCACAGGAGGATTAGAACTGACACAGTTTGCATCATCCCTGGGACATTTTGAATACTCAGAGGGTGCCATTGATCCACTTGGCATACAAGGACCGCGCCTCACCAAACCTATCATCTCCGCTGTACAAGGTATATGTCTTACCATCGGAATTGAACTCATGCTCGCAACAGATATCCGCATTGCCGCTTCCAACGCACGCTTTGCTCAAATCGAAATCAAGCGCGGCCTCTTCCCCTTTGGAGGTGCGACCCTTCGATTACCACGCGAAATAGGCTGGGGCAACGCCATGCGTTATTTGCTGACCGGTGATGAGTTCAACGCAGCAGAGGCGCTGCGTATCGGTTTGGTGCAGGAAGTAGTTGAACCGGAACAACTGCTTACTCGTGCAACAGAACTGGCTCAAGTCGTCTCAGCACAGGCTCCACTGGGCGTGCGTTCCACACTCAAATCTGCACGACTGGCCATAGCCGAGGGCGAAGAGGCAGCAATACAACAATTCCTACCCGATCTGCAAGAGATAATGCAGAGCGAAGACATCAAAGAGGGCATCCAATCCTTCATCGAGCGACGCCAGGCCAACTTCAAAGGGCGTTAATAAGAGAGTCTCTTTAGCTCAGTTTGCAAATCCTTAACCACTATGGTAAACTTGTGAAGTACTTGAAGAGAACGATATCAAAGAAGATTCACAATAACATCTAGGACGATCAAAACCTGGATGTTTTTTATTGCCTATTATGATAGAAAGTGAGAAAGAAAAAATGACTGATACAAAGCAACTTGAACGGAACATGCAAATTATACATGCTCAGAACGAGCATAGCTCATATTGTGAGTGCATCTGGTGTCTTGAGAAAGATACCCAACATGTAAGAACCTCAGATCTTGCTAAGCAGGAGATAGAGCAAGAAATGGCGGCAATGCTGAAGGATTTACCCCTCCCCATCACAATCAAAAAAGAAGCTGATCTTCACAACGGTGAGTACATCTGGCAATTCATGGGCACAACTGGGAAAGCCTATTCCTTCGTGGATGCAACCAGGCAAGCCTTGCAATCATTTATTACAGTTTCGCACTAGTTCAAGAGGCCGGATCATCCGGCCTCTTGTCTTTTCTGCACCGCTCTGGCGATGATGACGTAAGGCTGGCAAACTTATCCTATTTACGCCCCAGCGATATTAACCCAACTCCAACCAATATTACAATCATCGCCACAACCGTCAACACAGTGACACTCTCTCCCGCGAGCGCCACTCCAAGACACACCGCAACTACAGGATTAACATAGGCATAGCTGGTCGCAAGTGCAGGACGTACTCGTCGCAGAACGAAGCCATAAGCAGAAAAAGCAATCAATGAGCCGAATACGATCAGGTAGAACAAAGCCAGGAGCGATTGCATAGTGGGCAGGCTTGTTATCCTTTGTCCGAGGATCAGACCCATGATAGTAACGAATACTCCTCCAATCAGCATTTGGGTCGCGCTCGCCATCAGACCCGATGGCAGTTGGAGATGATGACTCCAGGCGGATCCGAATGCCCAACAAATTGGAGAAATGAGCAGGATGACAGCTCCTAATGGACTTGCCCAGAGCCCACTTCCCAGATTTAGTAACACTACTCCAACAAATCCTAAACCGAGACCCAGCCACTCGGAACGCACAGGCCAGCGTCCCCAGAGTCCTGCAAAGAGTGAAATCCATAAAGGAGCTGTGGCTATACAAACAGCAGCCACACTTGATGGAACCCACTGCTCGGCAGTCGCAACACCTCCCATACCACCACCTATCAGTAGTATCCCAACGGCTGTTGATCCCAACCATTGTGACCGGTTGGGAGTTGGTACACCACGTATACGTAGGAAGAGGTAAAGGATCCCGCCAGCTATTATAAAACGTACACCCATCATTAATAGTGGGGGAATGCTCTCAATTGCAATGCGAATGCCAAGATATGTCGAACCCCAGATCAAATAAAGCGCCAGTAGCGCCAGCACTATTGCAAGGGGGTTAGGCTTAGAAGCTGTTGGTGAAATTGCTGCTTGTCTTTCCTCTTGCCCGCTTAATTGTTCAGAAAAGGATTTGGCTTGAAAACTGTCTTTCATCATGTTCGCCGATCTTGCAAGATGATTACTCACTGTAATAACCATAGTAACAGGTGATAAGACTCCTTACTACAGCCAATCCAGATATATACAAAAGCCACACGTCCTATTTCCAAATCAATGGTTGTGCTTAAAAATAGCGCTCATTTTGAGCGCTATGTGAGCGGTATTTTCGCTAATGAAGAGAAAATTAACAAGGAATAATCGATAATCCCCTTAAGAAGGAGCATTAACGCCGCTAACAGTAAGCGAAGGCATGGTAAAGGCTATTTCGCTAAAGTCGCTGGCCTGGTCCACGTATTGCACAAGCATGCGTCCATCGTGGCTGAAATATGCCCTGGCATTCTGTGTCGTAAAGGGAGCAGATTGAGTGAGATGGATGATGTCCCAAGAATTGGTTTGCCAGTTATAGAGAGCAATATGAGAAGAACCATTATGTTGTCCTCCTGGCTGCTCGCGAGGTAATACGGAGGGATCCACTGGCTGACTGAGTGTCATTGTTTGTACACGAAAGTGCTCCAAGGATGGCAGACTATATTCAAAAGTAATCTGGCCATGCGCAAATGCATAGGAACCAGATGAAAAAAGATGCGCTCCCAAAGCCTGCGTATCCACTAATCGCCCTGGTATAACATCTGCAGGTAGAGTCAGAGATCCAGTAGCATAACTAAAATCGAGATCCGCAACCACAGCCGTCTCATGTAAACCGCCTGGATGAATATCGTTAACAGTTACAGCATTCTCTCCTGCCATAGGTTGATCCGCCCAACCAATCAAAGTGGCTGATGAACCTTCAGTTTCAAAAGAAGAGTTGGTACAATGCGCAGCAGTAAGCATGAACGCAAGCAAACTTAGATGCCGTTGCTTTGCGCTCAGTGACTGGCCGGCGCTTCGAACAAAGAGGTGGTCGTACTCGGTAATTATGCCAGCTTCGCCGTTCACCACCTGCTTCACCAGTGATCCGCACGCCGCCTGACCTCCATTCGTTGAGGACGCAGTTAGCGAGAGTGTAACCCTGCCTGTCTGACCCGCAGCCATGTTACCAATGCGCAAAATACTATGTGGCATCAGTAAATACACATCACTAAGCGCAGTTGGCAGCGTATTGGTCAAGGTTCCAGATATCATTCCCTCACTAAGCACAAGATGAGAAATAATGCCCCCTGGTATTGATATATCCTGCTCAGCCTGGAATGCACCTAAAAACCTGATATTCGTATCGGATACTTTCACCTGTGTTGTCTCTGGGATTGCAGTGATAGCAGCTTGTTCCGATTGTTGATTAGCATCAACATACGGTTGCACAAGGGACCCACCAGGAAGTTGTACCTGAATTGTGCTGTTAGCAGACACAAAAGGGGTATAGACACCATGGTACGTTGTGCTATGGGCAACCGGACTACCAGCAGTGAGCTGGATGACTGAAAAACTGTTGCTGAAAATGGAGGCTCGTTCTTGATAAAAAGCGACAGCATAGTTAAGCAATGTGAAAATGACGATAGTTCCCAGGATGATACGCCAGTTCCATTGCCGCCGCTTCGTCCTGTGTACGATGAGCCAGCGAATAGGCCCAAGCATCAAAAGATAGCCAAAGAACAAGAAGAGCAGTAACCATGGTGCAGGAGATGGATTGGAAAACAACAAGTGTTGCAATTTCGCCAGATAGAATGGCATGCCCCCGCTCAGACCTTGCGATGGATCACTCAGTAGAAGCTGCGCGCCAAGCGAACGAATAATCAAACTTCTCCAGAGAACTGTTGCGCCTGGCCAATGAACGACGGGTTCAAGAGTAGGATCATAGGCGAGATAATAGATAAGACCTTGCCCCGATTGTGCCTGAACAAGCAGCGGTGCATCACCAGCGGACACAATAGTTCTTGCACCCGCCAAAACCATTGCACTACTTACAGGAATCGGCACCTGAAGCGTATCAGAAATCGTGATTCCTGAACTGGCTGATGTTGAGATACCGGCAGGTATGAGACGTGTGCCTGCTGGCAAGGCGCTTGTTCCATGAATGTTGGCAGGCAGTAAGTTAGCAGGCAAGGCGCTTAATGTTTGCTGCCAGTGTGGACCGCCAACTTCAATCAGTGACCCTCCTTGCTGCACCCAGAGATATAAGGCCCGCAACTGTTCATGAGAAAGACGGCTGGTCTGAAAAGTATCCAGTACGATCAGATTGAAGTTGGCCAATACAGCTTCCATGGAGGGCATGTTCTGCGCGTTGAGGTACTGCACCAGCACCGAATCGCTCGAGTTTGGTAGCACAACATTTCTAAGCGCATCGAAGCCGTTCACCTGATCTGAGAGCAGACCTACGAATACATTCTCCGGAAAAAGCTGGTGCAGCAAGACACTTTGTGACTGGATCACCTTCCCGTAACTATCAAGCAACTGTGCAATAATACTCACAGTGGTAGATTGAACAGTTATGGGAAGATACAAAGTTACCTGTTTCCGAGTTCCACGCGGCACCGTAACGGGCTGCTGGTATATCGAGGAAGGAACCATCGAAAACGTGTCTTGCTGTACAAGACCTTCTGGATTACTCGTCGTAAGCACACCATTGAAGTCAGGTCCATTATTGTGCAAGGTAATGTGAAGAGGAACCCAGGCTCCCACGCGAAAATACGTGCCAAAACCCGCACTGACCTGCAAAGTTGGACTGCTCGCAGGTACCATAGAAAATGCTGATGGCCTTGTTGAAAAGAACGAAAAGGTTATAGTAAGCAACATTGCAAGGAAAAGAGCGAGCACCCCACGCCACCTCCAGAACGTTACGACTCTACTATATACAGCCTTTGCAAACCAATATACGCGTATTGTAGGGGCGGGGTTAACCCTCGCCCGTGCCCCTTGCGCTCGCCCTCGGGTTGGAACGGAGTAATCCCCCTGCTCGCACAGCGAATTTCTGAAATGCACCCAACTTGCTCCTTCTGGTTGCTACGTTTTAAATTGAAAGGGTATGCTTTCTCTTTGTACCATATGCAAGATAGTCACTATACCTTCGTTCCAACATGTACAGCAACGATGCCACCGCTGAGGCGATAGAAGCGTACGTCGCTCCATCCGACCTCTTCCATGATGGCTTTTAACGTGGTCACATCTGGGAAAGTTGTCAGCGAATTAGGCAGGTAGTTGTATTCTTCGAAGGCCTTGCCGATAATTGTACCGAATAACGGCGCAAGTTTGTAGAAGTAGAGATAAAAGAGGGAGCCGAAAATTTTTCCAGGTGGATGGCTAATTTCCAGGCAGACAACTCGACTACCAGGGCGTACTACACGCAACATCTCACGGAACCCCTGACGAATATCAGTTAAGTTTCGCACTGTGAACGCGGAACAGCAGCCATCAATGCTATTATCAGGTAAATCAATACGTTCCGCATCTCCTACACGCAGGTCAATGCGATCTTCTAAGCCTAAACGAGCAATCTTGATGCGCCCCACTTCAAGCATTTCAGGCGTAATGTCCATACCAATCATGCGCGTTCCAGGTCCAGAGTTGCGAATAACCTCAATCGAGAGATCAGCTGTTCCTGCACCCAGATCGAGTCCGAGTTCGCCAGTACTTAGCGCCAGGTAGCGGGCGGCAAATACACGCCAGCGCCGATCTAGCCCAAAGCTCATCAAGCGATTCATTGGGTCATAGACGCGAGCTATTCTTCCAAAAAGACGTTGCACATAGGGACCCTTGCCGCCTGTTGCGCGGAATTTTTCTTCTAATGAGAGTTTTGCTGTCATAATATAGGCCTCGAAATTGCAGCTACGACAATGCCTAACGCGAGCATCACTCCAAATTGGAGATGTAGCATCGCGGTTCTCTTGATGCCAATGGCAAAGGCTTTGCGGTCAGTCGCAGCTAGGACTGACCGCACATTAGTAAATGCAAGGGGAAAAGTGATCCAGACCACTAGGCTGAAAAATGGCAATATTCTAAGCAGCACAAAAATGGTCACTGCTACATAGCTTCCTATCAGTAGAAAAGCGTGGAAGCGCTGACCAAATAGCTGACCGAAACGCACAGGTAATGTTAGCTTATGAACCGCTTTATCGTCCTGTATATCACGCGTATTATTCATGTTTAGGATAGCTACAACTAAAAAACCGACCGGCACACTAGCAGCGAATGCGAGCCAGGACCAACGCGGAATCTGTACATAGTAAGCCCCCCACGTCATAAGAAACCCCATTGCGATGTAAACCAGGATATCACCCAATCCACGAATAGCAAACTGGAATGGTTTGGCGCTATAGAAATAGGCTATCGCCATACCTGCTAACCCAAACAGAATAATAGCAGGGCCAACTAGATAGATCAGTACAAGGCCGAGTACAGCGGCAATGACAAAGCAACTAATTCCGCCAGCTAGAACCTGAGTAGCCGTCATTTCATGACGAAAAATGACCGTGCTAGCGCCCAGGGATCCTGAGTGATCAAGCCCATAGCGGTAGTCAAAATATTCGTTGAAGTAGTTCGCTGCTATTTGTAAAAACAGGCATGAAAGCAGTGTGACCAGAAAGACTGCAAGATGAAATGTGCCCTCGTACACTGCAACCGCAGTACCAACTAATATAGGGCTTACCGCAGCGGTTAATGAAAAAGGGCGTGCCGTTTTTATCCATACTTTCCAGAAAGCCGATTGGCTTTTCTTCTCTGTTTGTGCCTGCACATTTCCCAGGCTCATTTCATTCTTACCCATATCTTCTCGCTCTTAAAAGGTTGGACAGTGTTTGTTATACATAATAAGCATAGTTCGCCTGAGCTAAAACGTCAAATGGATGGGAACATGGACTTCACATTACACGACCACCCAGGCCTTTAAAGCTACTTTAAAAGCACTAGAATGATTTACCTGAAAACTCTGAAGCATTGTTGTATACTGGGGAAGCTAAGACATTACGACAAGTAGGATTGGAGTTGATTGATGTCCATTCGCATTGATGTATGGTCTGATTTTGTTTGACCCTTTTGCTTTTTAGTAGCCTCCAGTTTGGAGAAGCTTCAAGAGCACTATGATATTGATATCCACTGGCGGTCGTTTGAACTACGACCCGCAGGTTCACCCCCTATACCACCTGAATACCGGAAACGAATAGAGGCGTCGCGTCCGATGTTTGAGAAAAGAGCGCGCGAACAATACGGGCTGGAAATCAACGCCGGGCCGTTTGGTATCAATAGTCGTCCCGCGTTAATAGCAGACAAGTATGCTGAGGCTCAAGGAAAAGGCGAGGCCTTTCACAAGGCTGTAATGGATGCATACTGGCAACAAGCTCACTCGATTGACGATAAAAGCGTGCTGAAAGAGATCGCGGAGCATGTTGGTCTCAATACTGAGAACTTTGAGGCCGTCCTGAACGATCAAACATACAATGCCGAGGTATCAGCTGATATCGACCTTGCACGTGAGTACAGGCTGGATGGCGTGCCTGCACTCGTTTTTGCTGAAAAGTATCTGGTGGTGGGCGCCCAGCCATATGAAACGTTAAAACAGGTTGTCGAGAAGGTTCAAGAGGAATAATTTGAATTATTCCTCTTTTTTGGCTGTAACTATAATGCCTTCGATCTCATCGGCTGTAAGAGGTTCCAGGTCGATGCGTCCACCTTCTATGGTGAAGAGTAAGATTTTCTTCTGGCCTTGAGGACTTGTTTCGCCATGTATGAAATCGTGGAGAGTCTGAGAGACACTGTGTGCAGCCTTCGCTGCTCTCTCTCCACCTTTCGTAATGCCTATAGCGACAAGCGCTGGCGCAACCGAATCTTTCGGTTCGATTAGGTAGACATCTACATCACGAATGTGTTTCAATTGGCTTTCGAGAATGTGAAGGTGCTCCTCTGAATCGAAGAAGAATTCTATAGTGACGTCTGAAATATCCAATCTTTTTTCCTGCTTCTTTCCTATTTTACATTCCTGGAGCTTTGTTT